>Ga0123355_10009748_pt1 | contig 14639 bp, 8 predicted proteins | sample TergutEmb28metaG_3_FD_89872 | JGI IMG/M metagenome (GOLD analysis project Ga0123355, IMG submission 89872) | Embiratermes neotenicus P1 segment gut microbial communities from Petit-Saut dam, French Guiana - Emb289 P1 | ecosystem: Host-associated > Arthropoda: Insects > Digestive system > Gut ...
CAGCTGACCTTGCAGTTTAGTATGAGAGTTGTCACGCTGTGGTGAAGATGGCTGCGAAACTTATAAATTGCACCAAAGAGGAACAGCGTTTGGTCATACGCTTTTTGTGGGCAGAAGGTGTGCTGGGAGCACAAATTCATCTCCGTATGTGTGCTCAGTATGGGGATAAAGTTGTCTCTTGTAGAATCGTCTATGAGTGGATTGAAATGTTTGAAAATGGCCGCACGAGTGTGACGGATGCAGAGCGCTCCGGACGTCCAGCTACAGCCACAACCACGACGAATGAAGAAAGAACCCTGGAACTGATTCGTGAAAACAGAACAATAACAGTTGAAGAGCTTGCAGGAAGGCCGAATGTGAGTGTTGGTTCTGCCGATTCCCTGATTCATTATAGCCTTAAGTTCAGTAAAGTGTGTTCCAGGTGGGTGCCTAAGGAACTGACAGAGGAGTGTAAGCGCAGGCACTTAGACGTTTGTTCCCGACATTTGGCCTGTTATTGTGAAGAAGGTGACAACTTTCTGCAGCAAATAGTCAGTGGTGATGAAACATTGCTTCACCATTACGAGCCCGAAAGCAAGCGACAGAGTATGCAATGGAAGCATCCATCATCTCCTGTAGCAAAGAAATTCAAGATGCAACCGTCGGCAGGAAAGTTGATGTTGACCGTCTTCTTGGACTCTCAAGGGCCTATTCTCGAAACCTATCAGGAACGTGGAACAACTGTCACAAGTGCAACGTATTGTGACATTCTTCAGAGAGAACTGAAACCTGCAATCTGCTCTAAAAGAAGGGGAAAACTGTCAAAGGAAATTTTGTTGTTGCATGACAATGCCTGCCCCCACACTGCAGCCCACACATTGGAAACCCTCAAACAACTGAAGTGGGAGGTTATGGAACACCAAGCTTACAGTCCAGATTTAGCACCATCTGATTTCCACCTTTTCGGACCGCTCAAAAATGCTTTACAGGGAAGACGATTTTCATGTGCTGATGATGTGAAAACAGCGGTGCGTCAGTGGCTACGAGCTCAACCCAAAAAACTTTTTGCTGATGGCGTTAAAAAGTTTGTAGGACGCTGGGAAAAATGCATCACAAAGCAGGGTGACTGTATAAAAAAGTGATGTAATTTGCTTTTGAAGTTCTTAATAAATAGAGTTAAAAAAAAGAAGTGCGGAAACTTTTTGAAGAACCCTCGTACTACTGCTACTACTATACTATACTACTACTACTACTGCCACTACCACTAATAATAATAATAATAATAATAATAACAGCAACACCAACAACAAGAGTCTAATTCACATCTTTGGGTGTTCTGTAATATGTCTGCATCTATGAACAGAAACAACTGAAACGCCTGTGTTCACACACACAGACATCTTAAGATCCATAAAATTTCTGTTGAATAATTTAAATACTTAAATGTTATTTGTTTCTTACACTTGAAAGTTACCTACTCTTCACAGTTCACAGTAATGTCATAAACTTGTTTCAAGCAAGGCTTGCTACACTTTGTAACACAAATATACCTACAATTCCCATAGATGAACTAATGTGTTCATGAATGCATTACATTAATTAATAGATGTATGCACTTGTCTGTCCACCTTTTGCATAAGTGTTTCATATGTGGATTTAAAAACTTGTGACTCCATCTGTTATAGGGAGGGGTAAACTGTTCTTGATGAAATCTGTGGCAACAGCCAGGTGCATGCATATTGTTACTAAATTTGAATCTGAATTAATTCTACTGAATCTTAAAGGCCTGTGGGAAGGCCACTGTTATTCAGATTTAATGACAATATTTAAAACAAAACCACAGAGTTCAAATAAATTTTATTCTTTGAGCAGTTGCTGTCCTGCTTTGCTCCGCCCTTTCTTTTCCTAAGACCTCTTAAAGCTGTGCTAGTTTATGTTGCAGTGAAATAATATGGGTATCATCATGCACTTAAGCTTAGAAATTTAAATAGCCACATCCAGAAATCACACAGAATAGATTTCTTATGTTACATATACATATTTGACTTAAGGCCATTGCTTTTTCAACAGGTTGCATGCTGTCAGGAATATTTGAGTCTCCTACCATGGCAACTATAGCTGCTGTTCCAATTGATCTAATTTCATTGTTAATGGCTGGAATATTTTACAATATCAGGTAAAAAGACATTAATTTCTAGTTCTAAACTAATCATAAGTCTTTTAATCTCAGTGGCCGAACAGTGCATATATATGCAGGATGAGACGTGGATTTTTTCAGTCCTAATACTATTGCCTCCAAGGTGAAATCTGTCTGCAAGCTCCATACTACCGGGGGAATTAAAAATCTCCTTTTTGCAGATAATATATTACTAAGGTCTCCTTATTGTAACTGTGGAATGATTGTTATGTCAGTTTAGAAACCCTTCAAGGAAAGAAGATGAAATTAAAAATGTTGGACACAACAGAAGATGGAACAGGATACTGGAGAAAATTTATTTTTATATTAAGGTGCATAATTTGTACTTTCACCAAAACTGTAAAGGTGAAGATATTAACAAGATTAAAATGGATATGTAGGGCAAGATGCGAAATGAATAAATACTTCAGTCAAAAAACCGATTGCAGCATACCACTTCAGAGGCCCAGGTGCAGGTGGAATAATAATATTAAACTGAATCTTACAGAAATATTGTGAGGGATGGACAGAATTAATCTAACTTGGGATAAGGTCTAATGGTGAGTTCCTAAGAGCACCTTCTTGTTTGGTAAAGAAGCATGGAATTTCTTAACCAGCTGAGAAACTCTTAGCTTCTCAGTGACTCTGCTCCATTTAATTAGTTAGTAAAAAACTGGAATTGTTGCTCTTTTGTATAATTAATTCTCATGCAAACAGATTTCTCATTACATTATTTTACAGAATGTTATGCATAGACCAACCATATCAGTTTTTAATTTCATGTGATTTTGAAAGGAAAATGATAATGTAGGGTAGACTTCAGTTTCTATAATACATTTTGTGGCAGGTGTGTGATAATGACTTGTCTCCTGCTGTAATTTCATTACTTTCTCCCCTGCTCATGCCTCTGTTCAGTAGCATTTGCCCCTCTGGGGTTTGGGTGAAGGGCTGCAAGCAGTCTATGGCCAGTTTTGATTTTTGGTTGGCAGCTGTTCTAGTTTTAGTGTGGCAGATTTCCATGGTCTGGTTGCTAATGACTACCAGTGTGCAAGGCTCTGTGGAAAAGTCCAAGTTGGAATTCACAAGGCACCTGCACAACATATTGAGTTAACACATAGTTTGTGTAGCCCTAGTCACTTCTAATTGTCAGCCTGGCATAAGGGATAAGTGCCTACACCCACTTCACATTTGTGAGAATTTTGCTATCTCACAATCGTTCCCCATGTGGCGATTAATACAGTAGGCAATGTTTACCTGGAATTATCAATATGAGGGTTGTCCCAAGCATTTTATTTCAGTTTTTCTACAATCTCCTACAAACTCTTTAACATCCAGCATTAAAGAAGGCTACATACACAATGATGTGAAATCTGTACCATCTCCTGCAGTTGCAGCTAAACAGACTTCTGCTTGGCAACTGAAGTTTTAGCTTTTCCATTGCTATGCACTATGTCAGCAGTGACTAGGCCATGCAGCTCAATTACAAAAGAAATTATGAAAACTAAAGTTTGTACTACAATATGCAGAGTTTACAAACAGTAGGTATCTGGTTCATACCTCTGAAAGCATAATGGTTACAATATGTACCATTTGCTTTGACATTTGAAAAACTGCACTTTGTTCACACAGTGTGTTTATGGGTTTTGTGTGATACCCAGAATTTAAGAAAAATCATTTCTGTAAGCAGCATTAACAACTCAGTCTTTGTGATGGAAATGCAGTATGTTCTCTTGGAGATACAGCCTATTTGTTAATGTTATGTAGATTAGTTTCAGGCTTTGAATGGTTAAATATTCAAACATGTTCACTATTAAATGGTCTTCATGAGCAACTGATTATTGTTATATTACCGAAGAAATGTTCTGTTATGGCACTTATCCTATAATTTCCTAAATATCTGGAGTGTACAATAAATTCAGGGACTGAATTTCTATGTATTGTTGTGTCATCAGGAGAAGAGCAAAACTGAACTTATTGCATGTGAATACATGAAACTCGTAGTGGAGGAAGTATGAATTAAACTATTCGTGTTTTTGAATAGGTGTTTGAGAATATAGTGCTGCATATGCAACTGTCAGCAGGATAGCACAGAGATGTAACAATCCTACTACTATATTGCTGCATATGCAATTGCGGACAGATTTTTACTACTGAAGGAATTTTTAGTTTTGAAATCCTTCAACAGCTGACTTCAGGGGTCAAAGGAAATATTGTTACCATCCAGGGTGCCTGAATATTTCATATATTTATAGATCTTTCATAATGTCCTCTGTACATTACTGTCATGTTTTAGACATGTGTCACATTAAAGACTTGTTTTCCTTAACAAAAGTTGTTGAGGAGAGGACCTGAGAAGTGCTTCAGACTTGTTTGTATGGCTATCCTGAGACTGATAATAATCATGTTCAATTTTTACAGGGTTTTACCTGCTTCAGTTGCATGGATGAAATATCTCTCTCAGTTTTACTATTCCAATGAAGCACTGGCAGTTGTACACTGGCAGGATGTTGAACACATTAGTAAGTAGTAACTGTAATGTCACTATGAATTCTTGAACTTCACACTCACCCTGCATCTGTGATCAGAAACACTAAGATATGGAAGAGCAAATCTGGAGAACCCTCGATTATCCGATTCAATGTGGATGTGGGGGGGCGTTTAGTCCACTGCTGACCCACGTGACCCGTAGCTCATGGGCAATGTGTTACCCGCACCACAATGTTATGTTGCCTAGGTAGACAATTGAAATGAGAAAATGTCTTTTAACCCTTTCCCTGGCACAGCTGAGAGAGAATGCCAGGGCAGTTATGGCAACTTATGGGCTGTTTATTTCTGAAGAAATACATACATCATTAATACATTCTGTAACAAGAAGGCAAGGTACATATAACATAACACTGAGGTGCATTTGTGTATCTTGGATAAGCAGTAAGTATTAAATATTATGGGTGGATGTCTGCATTCTAGCATCTGTTCTGCACCATAGTATATTGTCATTTGTGGGCTCTCTGGCTGTACCATATTTTTCCACATTATCTCATAAAGAGCAAAATTTTCAGAAAACATTAATATAAAAATTGTTTGTTTTGATTTTCTTTACAAGTTTACCTGAAATATTTCTCATTCTAAGAAGAATTCAGTGATGTATCATAAATGTACATAGGTCTCCGTGTGAAGTACCCGTTATTCTTGTTGAATTTAAGACTTCAACTCTCTGAACAGATTTTTTAAAAAATACTCAAATATAAAATTTCATTAAAATCCATCCAGTGGGAGCCAAGTTATTCCACGCTGATGGACAGACATGACAAAGCTAATAGTTGCGTTTCACAATTTTGCAAATGCGCGTACAAATATGCTAAAAATAGTAACCATAGGGTAGGTTTTGAATTGCATTTTTTAAAGAACCGTTTCCTACTATTATCAGTATGCTTTAATTTCCTGTGATGCAAACAAAGATATGCCTGTTGAAGTTATACATATAATTATAATCGTACTTATTTATTCTTCATTTTGTGTATTGAATTCCATGTTGCCCATATCCTAACAACATTTTTCTGAAGTTGCCTGCACCATATAAAAAGTTAAGCAGGCCTGGCCTAGACTACAGATGCAAAGTTAGGAGCCAAATAAACAATCCTAGGCACTGTATTATGATGACGCCCCCGCCACGTGTGTGTGTTCTTTTTTATAGCTTTATCTTCCAGGCATGTTCCATTACATTAGCAATACTATATGCTCGGTATTGTCTTTCTTTTCGCTTAACATCGTTTAGTACAACATGTATATTCTGTTGTCAACTAAGTAGATTTTGGATTCTTTGCTCTTTTATCTGCTCCACTTCAGTAGTCTTTTAGTGTAATTGTGCATTAACTTTCATAATGTTTCTAGATTTATGGAATTCACAAACTTTTGGAATATGTTCGTGTACGTGTTTGCCAGTTCAGTATTTGATACTGGCCAGCTCCCGCCCTCCTTCATAAGACTATTTTTGAGACTTTGTCTCTGCTTGCTCAATAAGGTGCATTCTCGTATTAAGTGATCAGTAGTTTGAGGGTTCATTTCACAGGGACACATCAGGTCTTCTATTATCTTAAATCTATGCAAATATGCCCTCAATTTCCCGTGACCTGTTATTACCATCGATAGATTTAGGCACATTTGTAGTCTTTTGGCTAGTTATCTTTTACTTTTGGGAAAAAGGTTTTTGTTAGAGCTCCTTTATTCAAAGAGTCCCATTCACCTTGCCACTTTTGGAATCCCAATTCCTTTAATTCACTAATCACTGCACTTTTGGGATATTTGTTGTAGGTTATTTCGAGTTCACCGTTGCAGGCCGCCTCCTTCGCCAGTTGATCCGCTCGTACGTTCCCGCTGTTATTGTTGTGCGCCTTCACCCATGTGAAATGGACAATCTAGCTGCTATTTTATAGGTTTCTTATCTCCTCCCTGATCAGCTCGATCAAGTTTTGGCAGTTTCTTGGGTTTGCTACTGCCTCTAGTGTTATTCTACTATCAGTATGTATGGCTAGAGTTCGTTGGTTTCTCTGTACTTGATGTAAGTCCCTCACTTTCTCTAATGCTTTCACAATTGCTAGTTGCTTCGCCTGGTTGTTAGAGCATTTATCCGCCAGTTTGTACCGCAGTTGGAAGGTTAAGTTTCAGTCGATGAATATAGCAATTTTAGATCCTACCCCTTTTTCGTTTTTGCTACCGTCTGTAAATTTCTATCGTGTAGTTCATGTCGTCACGCTTATTTTTTGGCTCATTGGCTTCCGCGGGATGTGGCCATTCCTTGTAGTTCTTTGGCGTGTCCTATAAGCCATTCAGTCTGTTTCTGCGGGTGATGTGGTACAGCTGTGTTAAGTTTACCAGTTCAATTAAGATTGGTGGGATCCCAGTTAGCACGCAGAGGGCTTCATGTGAGGTAGTTCTGTATGCTTTTGCTATTTTTATGTTGACCAGTCTCTGTATTCTCTTGACTTTTGAGGCACTGCAGTTCTGTTGCAGGCTCTGTTTCCAAACTGGGGCTCCATAGGACAAAATGGTTAGTGTTGCCCCTGAGTATATTATTCTGTGTGTGTGTGTGTGTGTTTTTTTTCATTTATTGACATTCAGAATGCTCCATTACAAAGTAATACTACATGCTTTACAGTTAAATATTCACAATACTGTTACATATATTTACACTTATGCACAATTTCTTCCATTTTCTATAGTTACGGCAGGTTTACTTTCGGTTTTCTAATGTACCTATTGCTTTTTTATCTTCTATCTACTGAATTATTAACTAAGGAGCTTATTAGCTAAATAAACTAACTGAGGTACAATATGTATATATTCAATAACTGGCTTATAATACGCTAAAATCTATTGATCTTACAAACTTCGTGAACGTCGATGTGTTTTCTTGTGAGTTGTTCAAACGGAGGGGCCAGGTGTCACCTGTTCGGACTATGGAATTTCGTTGGATCCTTCTCTCATTTTCTAGTTGTGTGGAGTTCAAAATTTTGTGGTTAATTGTCTGTTCTTCTTTTAGTCCACAAGGGCACGTTGAATTGGGAATAATCTTGAACCTATGGAGGTACGATCTGGTTAAACCTTGACCCGTTACCATAGCCGTAAATTCAGCTGAGAAAGGTATCATGGTCTTCATTCTCTCTTTTATGTATGGGAAGAATAATTTACTTACTGCTCCTTTTGTAGAGCTTGTCCACTGCTCCTGCCATTTTGTTATTTCTTTCTCCTTCCCTTCCATAATTATAGTCTGTCTTGGTATTTTATCATACACAAATTCTCCTCTGTCATCCGTTGCCGCCTTCTTGGCCAGACGGTCTGCCGTTTCATTTCCTTGTATTCCAGCGTGTGCCTTCACCCAGTTAAAAAGCACTGTCCATTGTTGGTCCTCCAGCCTCTTTATTTCCTTCCTTATATTCCCTGTCAGTAAGTAGTGTTTGTTTCTATTCTATTTTGCTGTCTGTGTTAACCACTACTATCTTTTCTGCATCTTCTGCTAACTGTAGATTTTGAATTTGTTCCATTGCCTTTAGGATTGCTACCTGTTATGCCTGATTATTAGAGCATCTCTCATGTTGTTTGTACTCAGACTGATGAAGAACTATGTCATACTTAATTATGACTGCAGCAGCTTCTACCTTTCCTCCAATTTTACTGCCGTCCGTGAATGTATTTATTACATTATGTGGTATCTCTGTAGGTGCCCTAATAAGAGATATTTCCACAGGATGGGGCCAATATCTCACTTCCAGAGGCGCATCATACTCGATGTTGTTATAAGTTGCCTTATAAGTTCGTACCTTTTCTTCTACAGCAAGCCAGATTGTGCGAACTCCTACCAGTACGCATGATGCTTAATATGACAGTGTTCTGAATGCCTTGGCTATTTTGATATTCATCATTCTTTGCACTCGCTGATATTTTCTTAAGTTGTTTTGTTTTGTTAAGGCTTTCTCCCACACCAGTGCCCCATATGTCAATATTGGTTCTATTGCACCATTGTATATAACCTTCAGTGCTCGATGCCCCAAACCGTATTTGAGTTTAGCTGATTTTGCTAACATTTTTATAATAGGAGTGCATTTCCCTGTAATGTAGTCTACATGTCTATTGAAGCTAAATCTGCTGTTAAAATAAATTCCTAAGTGTTTTAGTTCAGATACTTGCTCCAGGCCTTTGTTGTTTAGATAAATGTTTAATGTTCTATTATCTCCTCTTGTTTTCATTGTCACCAATAAGACATTAGACTTGTTTTCATTAAAATGCATTTTGTTCTCCCTGGCCCAGTTCTCAATTTTTTTCAAGTCCTGGTTGGCATAGTTCTCTGCGCCCAGGGTGCTTTTCCCTCTGGTTAGTACCAGTAGGTCGTCCGCGAAGGCAATTACCCTGGTGCGGTGAGAGAAGTTCATATTAAGCAGCAAGTTGTGAAGTATATTCCAAAACCCTGGACCACTACAAGAACCTTGGGGGCACCCCATAGTCACGGGTTTCTCAATTTTCAACATATTCCCGCATAGCAATGCCGTTCTATTGCTAAAATAACTTCTGGACAGGTTGAAGAGGTTCCTCGGGCATTTTAGTTCTTTTAGATTATGCAGAATGCTTGGTCACCAGGCCGCGTCAAATGCTCCTCGGACGTACAGGCTAACTACTGATGTACAGTTCTTTAGTTTCAAGTTTTCTTCGATGATCTCCTTGACTGCCAACACTGCATCCACAGTTCTTCTCTGAGGTATGAAGCCATACTGATTACTTTTCAAACCAGCACTGGTATGCACATGATGCATAATTCTGTCTATCATTAACCTCTCCAGCATTTTGCCCACTACATTAAGCAAACTGATGGGCCAGTATTTTGATGTGTCTCTATTAACTTGTTTCCCCGGCTTTACAATTGGGACTATGCTAGATTTTTTCCATTGTCTTGGAACGCTGCCTTCTTTTAGGCATTTATTGTACAACTCAGAAAGGATGGAAAGTTTCTGAAAACACGTAGGAGAATCTCACTTGTCAGTCCATCGTCCCCAGGAGCCGTTTTAGGATTGAACTTTTTTATCACAGATGGTATTTCTTCTCAAGAGAAGAATTTATCATCTTCAGTGTCTACCAGCTCCTTTACCTGCTCTCTAATCTGCTTGTGAACTGCACTGTCATTTGTCTCATTGTCTTCAGGAACAAAATAGTCTAACATATGCTTTGTTGTGCTTTCTGTGTCCAAGGTGAAGGTCCCGTCAGGCTGTTGGAGAGTTGTTAAGCAAGTTGTTCTTGATTTCCCAGATGCGGTTTTATAAATGCATTCCAAGGGTTGGACTCCTCAGTTGAGGAGCAGTACTTTTGCCAGGATTTAAATTTTTCATCCTTTAACTTCGATTGGTATTGTCATTTCTCCTCAATGTATTGGATTTTTCTCTCACTCCTAAGGTCTTCATTGTTTAAAGTTCGTTGATATCATTGTCGTAAGGCGTCGGCTTTTTTCCGTAATATTTTTAATTCGTTGTTCCACCATGGGACTGTTTTCCTTGTTTTTAGTTTTCTACCTTTGGATATTCGAAAAGCTGTGTTACATGCTGCTGTTACACATGAAAAACAGTCATTTATTAGGTCTTCTGTGTTATATTGATTTACTTTTCCTTGTAATTCCTCATCTAGTTTATTTGCGTCCATCTTGTTAGTACAGTTAAATGTAGAGGTAAAATTGGTAGCTAGACTAGTGTCAAATTTCCTGTAGTCCTGGTTAGTGATGTAACGTACTCCCATGTGATTCATCTTTCCTTTTCCATTATTTACGCTTGCAATCTTGAAATTCACAACGTTGTGGTCTGCACAGCTTTCTTCCTCTCCGCATATCCAGTCAGATACAAAACACACTAGTTTGCTGTTGGTAATTGTTAGGTCATTGCAGCTACTTCCCCTATTAGATTGAAACGTTGGTGTTTCAGTGGCTTCGTTCAAAACATAGAGGTCATTACAAATGATAAATTCTTCTAGGGTTTTCCCACGCTGGTTAGTTAGTGTCGTGCCACATTTTGCTTCTGGTATTACTGTCCATGGCTATGATTAAACCGTTTCCCTTAGTGTAATCCATTACTTTTTCTAACTGTCTAATATCTTCTTCTATGTCTCTGCGGGTATCAAAATACGTACTAACACTAAAATTTGACTGCTCCTGAACGCACCTCCTCATTGGACAATTGGGTAATTAGTGTGATATCTAATTGGTCATTGTTTATGACTATACCAGTTCTCTTCCGTCTCCAGACGTATACACTTTATGGGGTCTTGGAAATCCTGCCAACTTATTGTTAAAAGTGTATGGTTCTTGAATGCATGTTATATCAACGTTGTGTTGATTAATAAGCTGCACTAAATTACTAGTTGCTGTTCTCGAATGTTGTAAATTGATTTGGAAACAATTTACTTTGTCCCTTCTCATTGTATGCATTGTTAGTAGTCAATGGTTTCGGTGAATCTCCGCAACATATTTTGATAGCAGCTGCAGCTATTGTCTAGGGAGGAATGCTTTGCATTAATTGGCGATTTATGATTGTATTTATTAAAGCTGGTGCATTTGATGCATTTGTACTGCTCTCTTGAGGCCTTGCATTCCCACAAGGAGTGATTTTCAGCACAGATAGGGCAAGTTAATTCCCCTTTGCAGTCTTGAGCCCTATGGTTAAATTTGCTGCATTTGTAGCACCTGTTGATCTTAATGTAATCATCAACATTACACATGTTCCAGCCTAATTTCACTTTCTTCCCCAAGAATTTCATTCTCGCTGTAGAATTGACTTCTATCACTGAATTGTTGGCTTTTCGCTTGTCCTTGAACAGATACCTTGGTGTTATGTCTTCTTGTTCAATGCACAGCTCACTGTTTTGTTTCATGATTAGCTGCTTGGCATTTTCAATATTTAATTCATCTGAAACATTGTAAATGATGAGTCTAGGATACCTACGTCTTGGCGTTGAAGTTTCTAGTTCTTTGCCACACATTTCGTGGATTGTTTTGCTTACAGCATCAATTTCCTGTTTATTATGGGTTTCAATTAACAGTCGCCCATTCCTAAGACCTTTAAATGTTGTAATTGCAATCTTCATGTCAACTGGATTCACCTTTGTCTTAACAAGGGTCTTCATATGTTCAATGCTAAGGCCACTTTTACTCTTAACAGTAAGTTTGAAGGTTTTTTGTTCAGCCCTCTTCTGTTCATTGCCACTTAGAGCTTCCGAGTACAACCTTTTCTTCTCGATATGAGATGTTGCCTCCGGTTTGACATCATTAGCTTTTTTCATCTGACATTCTAGGTTTTCAATTTTCCTTGTCTTTTCTTCTAGGTCAGCCATTACTGTATTGTATACACCTCTCAGCGAGCTTACAGATTTCATTATGTCGTCTCTCAAGTCTTTCCCGAGATTTCCGCTTTTTTCAGTTACCTCTAGCAGGGTATTTAAACTGGTTTCAAAGACGTCCTCAAGATCGCGCACCATCTTGCCGCGATCGACTTTTCTATTCTCTGCCTTGCATCATGACCATGGCCGAGGATACAAGTAGCTATACGCCTCGCACTTGTGCGGCTACTAGACTTGTATACATAACTTCACCATCAAAGTTGCTCAGAATAACCGTTAGTATCGCACTTCTACTTGATTGGCAGACTTACCCCCAATTCACAAGAAGGATAATGCGATCACACTTCTACACTTCTCCTCTCACCTGTAATTATGTCTTCAGATGAGTATGAATCGCTCGGCCACAAACTAAATAGCAGTAACGTTGAGTGGCGTACATTCGTCGATTTGTGTGTGTGTGTGTGCGCGCGTGCGCGTGTGCGTGTGTGTGTGTAGTGGTAGTACAATTTTGATATAGGATACGAAAATAAGTCCTCGACAGTATGTTTTACAGCCTACATGTGTTGCAGAGCTTTCACCACTTAACAAATTTTGACCTGTCTTTTACAGAACTAAGCCTAAGTATTATTGTTTGTAAATGTAGTTCTGATGGCTATGTTATTGCCCCCTCACAAAAATACAGTGTAGCATGTTACCTAAATGCTACTATCCACACTTTGTTCCTGTATTCATGTCAAGGCAGGTCATGGCAGTTGTGTGTTTGGCAGTGTGGGGTCAGTTGATCAAAGTTGGATGACCGAGGGTTCACTGTCCTGTTAATGGTACAGGCTTCTGGGATGTGATGCTTTGTAGTTCTGTGGATTCATAAAGAAACTTATGAGGAACCTGCTACCTCCATCTCAGGTTGGAAGGGAATTCTTCTGCCCTGGCAGAGATAGCAGGTTTCCCCTGAAACATTGGTACTAAACAGCGTCACATTCCAGGAGACAGTGATATTAACATTTAACATTCTGGGAATCTCAAATATCTTCAAGTATGCTAAAAATCAATACTACTATATTTCTGATACCAGTACTTGGAAGTCTGAAGGTTTTGATGACACCTGTTACAGTGGGGGGAAAAAAAGCCATGATGTGAGCTGCCTAGATTTTGGATGCTTTAGTGACAGTGATAAGCATGTTTACATTAAATTGTGTTGTTGTTGTAGTCATCCTCATCAAGAGAGAGAGAGAGAGAGATAATATACACTTGACTACTGTTTGGTTACAGGATGTCCAAACAACACAAACTTACCATGTCTCGAGAACGGTCAGCAAGTATTAGATGAATATGGGTATAGTACTGAGAATTTGCCAAGAGACCTTGTTGCACTTTCTGTATTCTACATTGTGCTGCATTGTGTTGGTTTTCTGGGTGTCTGGAGGCGAAGCAAGAGGATAGCAGCATACTGAAGCGAAGTGCTTGTTTTGATACGTGGTAGTCTGTTAAGGTGGTGTTAAGAAAATAGTTTTTTTTCATACAAAAATAAATATATTTGCTTACTTCTCTTTTCACATATACTGTATCTATTTATTCTGTAGTCTGTCTTACGATAGCTCTGTAACCTCTTCCAAAACAAGTTCTGAACAGATTGCAATCTGGTGCTTCCTCTTTCAATTCCAGTATTCTCTCGGTTCCTTAACCCTTCAGCGTGGGGGTATTTAAAACCCAGTCAATACTGTGATGTGGGAAGGTTTTTCTATGGGGTATTTAAATTTTGAGCTAAATTGTGCAGGAGTCTATTCAGAATAATGTAGTTTTGTTAATAGTGGTTGGATTTCGATGAAACTTGAAACAAAATATTTAGGAGTGTCTAACCTTTTCTAATATCCAAATCAAATCCTACCTTAAAAATTTAACTTGGTGTGAAATGCCTTGAAACATTCTTCAACACATAGGGCTGCTTCACATTCGAGGCACCAAAACACTGTCTCCTTCCTTCTATTGTTTTTGTAACACACTACACACCTCTTTGTTGGCCTGGCCTTTTTTTTTTTTGTCAGTATTCTTTCTGGAAAATGCCTTTCAAGAAGTTGTGGCACATTTTTGTCTGTGTTGAAATTTCCTGACACTTTCACTTCCATGTTCAATAAGCAGTGCCTGTACCAGTTCTACTCTGAATTTAAAATGGTCAATTTTGGTCTGTCCTGAATTTGTGCGGCATATTACCATACAATTTAGAACTGTAGTGCTGAGTAATATCCTAAACAGTTTTTTTGTACCATTTAGTCATTTTCTTTCTTTCCAAAAGATAGGGTTGAAGGAATTGGTCTTTTAGATCAACCCCACCCATGTTGTCGTCGTAATCTAGAACTGATACAGGCTTTTGCTTTTCCTGTCTACATTTCGTTCGCTTCATTCTTGTTTCCTCTCCATGGTACATTGAAATCATTGTCACATCTTTTTTGTCTTTCCACTTCAGAACGGACACTGGTCCCGAATGTTGCGCTACCAGTTCTCCTTTCTTTAGCTTCTTCTCTTTCACTATTTGTGGAACGTCTTTCCTACTAGGACGCAGGGTTCCAACACAGTCAGTTTTCAAGGACTTTAGCCTTTGAGCCAGAGCTGGCGAGTTATA
>Ga0123355_10009750_pt1 | contig 14639 bp, 10 predicted proteins | sample TergutEmb28metaG_3_FD_89872 | JGI IMG/M metagenome (GOLD analysis project Ga0123355, IMG submission 89872) | Embiratermes neotenicus P1 segment gut microbial communities from Petit-Saut dam, French Guiana - Emb289 P1 | ecosystem: Host-associated > Arthropoda: Insects > Digestive system > Gut ...
AAATTCCTCAAGTTCGGCATTCCTGTTCCGCTAAATGAGGTCAATTGAGTCTCCATTAAGAACAATTCTTCCAAATTTGATAAACCTCTTGCATCAAATGAGGTTATCGAATTCGAACCTATACCAAATGTCGTTAAGTCTCCTGTTATAATTAACGGAGTTGTTATTACTTCACTTCCGGGAATTCTTATATTTACCCCCTGTAAATTACTTACATATGTATATATTTTTCCGTTAAATTCTACGGTAAAATTGCCAGTCGCTCTAACACTTATCCATAAATCATTCCATGCCGCGCGCGGTCCAACAGTCATAACTGCTTGCGGTTCAGGAAACGTTCTTGAAGTAATCCAATTCATATTATCGTCCCAAACTTCAATCGCGATTTCATAATTTTCAGAATCCACAGGAATATTAAACCCTGCCGTAATTGTATCGCTCGAATTTGACGCAATCATCTTTTCAACTTTTACCACGTCAACCGCCGTGCCCGTTTGTCTACTTTGCAATTTCGCGATAACCGTAACAGCTGTCGCAAAACCGTTTCCGTTAACTACATCAAATCTGACGCGCGAAAAAGAATTAGCTTCTAACTCCGCGATTCGCGTATCGCCGTTAAAACCCAAAAAGCCTGTTAAATTAGCGATATGCACTCCTCCGCCCGACAACGTCATCGCGCTGAATTCACTTATTCCTCGTCCGCCCACTTCTTCGCCTGCATACACAACGCTTATGGGCTCTGCGGGGTCCATATCACCGAACATTACTTCCATAAAAAGACTATGTAATGCTCGGTGAAGCTCTCTATCGTCAAGATTATAAGCATCAATTTCTAATTGAGAAACTAAACTTAAAAATTGTTCTTGTTTTTCAATATCATTGTCAAATCTGCTTACAAAACTTTCAATTAAATGTTCCAAGCGAGTTGACTGCGATTGAAAACCAAAACCCTCTATAATATCAGTAACGAACACATCTTCATTCGTTATTATTTCTTCGTTATTATTAAGATTATCTTCTGTTCCGTTCGCCCAAATAACTACCGCTGTTGTGAGTAGCAAGACCACTGCTAATCCTATGCTTATTGCCTTTTTCATTTGTTCTACTCCTTTTAATTTGTTATATTTTGTATTTTATTTTTGTCGTGAAATTAAAAAGCCAAGCGTAGCACGATAGCTATACTTGACACGAAATGACTGAATATTGTTAAAACACATTTATTTCCTGTAAAAACTTGACAAAGCATGAAATGTTAGTTACAATATTATTGGTCGCAACAGGTTTTAGTATGTCGTTAGCATGCTATTTCTTGGGGAGTTGACGGTGTTCCACCACTGTCAATTCCTGCGGCTTTTATTTAGTTAAACCAACATTGTATTGCGTTAGTTTACATTGTATTACATTTTTCTACTTTTGTCAACCTGATTTTACAGAATGGTTGACAATTATTTTTGAATTTTTTGTGTAGTTTCACTAAAAATCAATTTCTCTACAATTTGTGCTTGATTATATATTAAAAGGCTTCTACAACTATTTCCCCTCGGAATTTAGTTGAGAAACCTTTATTAAAATCAAATATTTTTTGAAATTTAAAAAATTTTTTGAACTGCCGTTCTGCATAATTGCGTACAAACGACATTGTGCTGAAACGGTTGGAATTGATTATCAACAATTTATATTTAATTAAAAATCTGTTAAAAAATAACGCGGCATTTTTATGCCGCGTTATTGTGTTATTATTGATTATTTTTTAGAAATGTTTTTATGGTATTAAATATTAATTTAATTCTATCTTCCGTTTAACCTCAATATCACCGCCGCCATTTCCGCGCGGGTTGCAGTGTTCTGTGGAACGTAACTCCTATCCATCACCGCATCAACTGCATCGCCAACATAGCGATATAAAATCAATCCCATCTGCTCACGAGTGATCTCCACATTCGGCGCGAAATAGCCGTTTCCAACGCCACTAACAATTCCGTTCGCCTCTGCCCAAGCGATTGCTTGGCTGTACCAACTATCGTTGGCAACATCGCTGAAATCACCGCCGTTATAGCCGTTTGGACTTCCCGCTAACCGCCACAGAACCGTTACAAACATCGCTCGTGTTGTTGCCACATTCGGCGCGAATTCACCATTGCCAACGCCGTTTAGTAAGCCGCTCGAAACAGCTTGTGAAACATACGGCGCAAACCAATCGTTTGGCGAAACGTCAGTGAACGTCCGTTCCACAGGCATTTGAGAATTGTTGTTTGCAGTATTGTTGTTACTGCTCATCGATGAGCGTGTAAATACATTACCGCTTGGGCGATTGTTGTTCCAACTACCTTGATTATTATTGTTATTGTTGTTGTTTTGCGGCGCTGTCACGGTAAATCGCAACTCCACAGTCGCACTCGCACCTTCAATGGTAGTAATTGTAGCCGTTGTGTTATGCGTACCAACAGGCAGGTTAGCGTTCACGTTGACTGACACCGTGCGGCTTTGTTCCGGTTGTAAAACCGGATTCGGAAGATTTCCGAATGTGAAGCCGGGAACTTGCGGCAATGGAAGCAATTTTAACTCCGTATCGCCGGTATTCGTAATTGTGATAGGTATTGCGCCAGGATTCGGTCTGCCGTGTTCTATCGTGCCGAAGTTGACTGGCGATGGTGTGATTTGCAACGCATTAGGTGGTAGCGGAACATCCTCACAATCGCCGTCGCAGTCATACTCTCCGCAGTCGTCGCACGGTTCGGGCGGTGGTTCAACATCACAATCACCATCACAATCGTACTCGCCGCAGTCGTCGCACGGTTCGGGTGGCGACGGATCAGAACCAATCAGCAAAACTGGCTCGCCGGGCAATCTTGACATTCCGGTGAATGAAAAAATTGCGCTTCCGTCGGTTGTTTGCCCCGAATCGCGGCAAAGTGACGATATTCGCAACGTTATACCTGTTTCGTCCGGATATGCAAGTAAAAATTCACGAACTGCTAGCACGAAGTCGTCAGTAAGTAAAGCGCCCGATTGAGTCGGCGTAAACGTCACTGCCAAACGGCTGAAATCGTTTCGCATTGAAGTATTGCTTGGCGGTTTTCTTATATTTACAATATCATAACTTATACTCATATAGTCAAATTCAGCCAAATGTGGCGGAAGAATATATGCACCCGCCGGATAATACCGAGATACTCCTAAAATCCTTAATTGCAACCTAAATTCCTCGCCTGCAAGAATACGCTCAATGTAATCGGAAAGTTCAAATCGTAGATAAGCCTCTCTTTGCGCGCCGCCGTCGCGACCATCAACGAAAAAAGTATTCCTTGGAGGATGGAGAAGGTTGCCGTCAGGCGACCGTACAAACGCCCCATATTCTAGGAAAACGGGGTCAAATCCGTTTGGTATGGGTATCGCACTTACTACGTTTGGCGCAAACATCAAAACAATAGCAAAAGTAATTATCAGACAAAGAAGTTTTTTTAGTTTCATAATTGTTCCTCCTTATATTTTTATAATATACCAAATTTTAGAAAAAGTCAACCTTTTAAAGGTAAATTTTAGTAAAAAATTCTTAAAATTACAAAATCATAATCATCGGTTGCACAATGTGACGAACCATAAAACCAAAGTTATCTTCATTGCCTTGCGTTCTGATTTCTTGGCGAAGCTGAAATCTGTCGTATTCATATATTAAAATTTCTATATAATCGCCCGGATTTAATCTATTTGTTCTTGTTAGTTGAGCAGGCAATATTGAAGATGATGTTAAATTATCTATTCGTATTCTGTCTGTGTATCGCCTGTCGTTACGAGAATCAAATCTGTTAACTTCAACATACACATTTATTCCTTGAAGCAAACCTGTTGCAGATATATTAAGCCCGTTTAAAACAAAGGTTGTTCTATCTAAAGATAAACTTGGTGGAGTTATTGTTATTTCGGATTTAACGTTACGAGGATAACGATTCAAATTGAGAACTCCTGTACCAAAAGTCATAACCTCGCCTCTGCTATAATGTATGTGTCTATTCCAACCATTTGGAACATTAACAGTCCTACGAATAATTTGTCTTATCATTTCGGGTGTAGCGTCCGTATAAATCAACTTAAGCATAGCAACGGCGGCAGTTACAAAGGGGGCTGCCATTGATGTTCCGTCCAAACGTGCGACATTCCCATACAATCGATAATTTACGGGAGATTGGCTATGGAACAGGCTAAGCACATAACCATGGTTTGGAATAGAAGTAGGAGGATTAGGAAAATAATAAACAAGTTCTTCTAGTGACTTCGATGAAGGATTGGTAAAATCCATTCTTACCGTACTAAAAATATTCATCCCCGGAGCCGATACATCAATCACACTACCATAATTGCCAAATGGAATTATCCCTGTTTGAGGGAGGATAGGATTTGGCAAATGACCAATATGGTCGTTTGCATTTATATTAGCAACAGTGATTACATTAGGATGAAATACAAGGAAGTCATTTCTAAAATTTTTATTAATTTCAGTAATACAATCAAGTCTCCTATTACTGTTCCCTGCAGAGGTAATAATAGTTATACCACTACTTGCTGCACGATTAACCAAATCCTCCATTAAAAATGAATGATCGCCAGTATATGCACTTATATTAATCACTCTGGCTCCTTGTTGTATCGCCCAATTAATACCAGCAGCAAGAGTAACCAAAGTTGCGCCGTTGCCGATTGCTCTCACAGGAATAATTTGAACATTGTTAGGAGTATTATCAACAATTATTCCTGTAACATGTGTGCCATGACTATGATTACGAGGATTTCTTATAAAATCATCAAAAATATCGTTGCCATCGTAATCATACCAATCATCAAAGTTTGTTCCATAATATGATGGTATAAAATTTCTGCCTAAATCTGTTCGAATTCGATTATGTAAAAATGGGTTGCTTGCGTCAACGCCTGTGTCTATTACAGCTACCAATATTTCATCATTTGAAAAATGAGATGAAAAATCTCTAATAAATGCATCCGAACCAATGTGTGTCGCCCCCCACACTCTTCCGCTCATTTCGATTGGCTCGCCGGAAAGCCTCGCGGGATAATATAAAACAGTTCTTGGAGCATTAGCAGTTTGATTTGACTCTACAAACATAACATCAACATCTTCATTAAATAACGGCGACTCTATTTCGATATTACTTGCATATGGATTAGGATATTGTAACGTCTGTATTGGATTAGATACGATAATTTGATTCGGTTCGGAAAACCTCACATTCGGATTCGCATTTAGCAGTTGCGACGCCGTTTTCGCGTCCTGTTCGGTTTCGTACTGCAAAAAGTAAAACCCATGTCCGTTATCCGCCGCCGCAATTGCGCCGAAAGTTTCGGTCAGCCTATAGCCGTTATAAGTCCGTACAAGAAGCTGTCTTGTTTGATATGGTCTTGTGATAATAACCATATCATCTACCTGTTGTATGTCCAAATTAAACGCTTGCTCAACATCTTCTCTTAATGCCATATTCGCACCATAAGTTCGTCCGCGAGCGTCAAGAACAGCTTCTTCACCAATAGCTTCTGCTATATCCACTATCGGCAAAATAAGTTCGTCGCCTATAAATTCAGCCGCCATTCCGATTTCGATTTCCCTACCGTCAATATTCATATTATATTCACCGATTGTCATTGTAATGTGAGAAAAATAATTGCCTCGACGGTGTTCTAATATTATGTTATTTGCCGCGTCAACAAACTCTTCTGTAAATATATAACTGGATTCAGTTTCATCTAAATATTCTGAATATTGAGATGAAACTGCAAGTACAGTCAAGCCGCTAAATAGAATGATAATCGCTAATATATATGTTAAAATTCTTTTCATAAAGTATGCACACCTTTCGTTTTTATTAAAATTTTGCATTTAAGTATTTTACTTTCGCTCACTCCACATAACGTGTATAAACTACTACGTTCATTGCCCCTGCTCTCCTTGCTATAAGGTTAACTGTACCTACCATATGTCGTATTCCTTCAAATCCAACTGGATTGGCAAATCTAAACACTACATATGTTGATTCTTTACGGTAATATACTAATGGAAACGTCACCGTCTCAATTATATCCTGCACTCTAAAATCGGCTTCATTAAACCTTAATACAAATTCGACATCCTGTATTCTGGCTACTTCAGGCACTGCAATGGGGATTGCCACGACATCGCCCCTGTTTAGTGTGGTAAATGATATTGCTCGTCTTCTACCGGCTCCGCCCGCCGGCACCATAAGCTTCGGCGCAAGAGTGTCATGCTCCAACCCTGCCGCAACAACTAAATCATAGCCTTGCAAACTTGAGAGAACTATTGCGAAACTTCCGCTTATTCCGGCAGGACGGTTACGAAAATGAGATTGCAACGCGGCGGTTAGGTCAATTTCAAAATATCTTTCCATCCGTGTATAATGTACACCTGACGGTCTTGTGAATATGTATTCAGAGTGCGCTACCACCGGCTCGTTTCTCAAAAAGTCTCTCGCAGTAATTCTCGCGTTAAACGCACTAAGATAATGAGGTCCTTCATTCATCATTCGATCAAAGTTAGAAATAGGCACAAAATGAACATTAATCGCACGCACTGTTGCAGGAGTATCATCCGTCCTTAATATACCCAAGTTAAGCACCGCTCGGTCATTGCCAACACCGCTTGCATTAAGAATACTATCCATTTGCTCCGCAGTTAAGTCAAACCGCATAAATGTTTCCCTGTAAGCCCCATTTGAAGCGTTCATGTGATTACTTGAACCAATTACCAAATGCGTATTAGTCTGTATTACATCCAAATGGTTGCAAGGTTTAAGAGCCACTGTTGACATTCGAGCCCTTGAACCTGTGTCATTACGAACAAACACAGCAGTCGTTGGTGTAACAGGATCAGTTTCAATAACCTGTGGTGCGTTTACAGGCAATATCAGTCTTGGTCGCCTGTGTAAATTAGTAGCCGTCTGTCTCGATGAAGCCGCAACCACAAGTCCGTTTTCGTTCAAGTTCGATAAAACAAAAGCAAAACTTGTTGCGTTCGGGTTATTGTTAAAATATACTTTCAACGCGTCGGTCAAATCGAATTCAAAAAACTCATTCAGTCGCGTAGTACCATGTTGCGGATGATTAAAGAATATCGGGTCGGAAATAGCTGACGGATTAATATTTCTAAAATTCTCCCGCGCGGTGATTCTTGCCCGATATGCGTCCCAAGCACTCATCCAAGCACCTGAAGCCGCAGTATGACGAGCCACATTATCGCCATCTAACGTCCAACGCGGATAATTAGTATGTACTCTTTTAGCCCTGTATCCGGGTAGCAAATGAAGGTTAATCTCCCGAGTTTGCGCGTTTCCGTGTGTTTCGGTCAAAAACAATTCGAAAAACACTCTGTCATCGCCAACGCCGGAAGCGTTTTTGATTCTGTCTATTTGCTCAGGCGTTAAATCAAAGCGAACAATCGATTCACGGTACGCGCCACGTTCATTGCTGGCGGCATGATTTGTCCCAATTTGCAAATCTGCGCCGGCGTATCGCTCGAGTCCGTTGTGACGCCTGTATGTATACGTGTTTGACTCTCGCGGAAAAAGTCCCGTGTCATTGCGCACAAATAGGTCAACCGTTGGAAATACGGTTATTGATCGTGTTGGAGATACTACGGGTTGGGTAAACTGCACGGTTACTGTACCGCTGAATATGCTCCATCCCCACCCCGAAGGATCGTGATTCCAAGAATATGTAGCACTCCATTGATTTTCTTGCACATGCCAAATAATTTCGCCATTTTGATTGTTATAATTCGCTAATTGTGGAAAACTTGAGGATGGTGCAATAAAATTCCCGCTTGTATCTCTCACAACGTTTTGAACTATAAGAGGAGCTGCGAACGACACTCGTTGTATAACAGTTTGATTACTTGCCATAAACCATATCATACCGGATTCGGCTAATGAGCTGATATCACTAATTCTATTGCCGCATAAATGCAAATCCCACCACGGAACATCCGGCAATGATGAAATATCACTAACTTGATTATTTCTCAAAAACAATTCACGCAAATTAGGTGTTCCGGATAGTGGAAAAACATCAACGATTCTATTATTATCCAACCATAACAGCCATAAATTAAACATTCCAAACAATGCTTCAATGCAATCAATGTCATTGTTATTCAAATTTAACCACCCTAAATTTTCCATTCCGTTTAACGGATCAATGCAGATAATTCGATTGTTTGATAAATCCAACGTCATTAGGTTTTCTAAATCGGACAACGGCGAAAGATCGCTGATTCGGTTGTTAGGTAAATATAAACTTTGCAGGTTAGCGAGATTCTGTATGCCTTGTATGTCAGAAATCCTTTCTGTGCCGCCCGCCACATGAATCCATGATATTGTATTCAAGTTTTCTTGTGTAACCGAGCTGTTAACAGTCCAAGTGTACCAATTATCTACACATAGCCAATTTAATACGTCTGCTACTGCTTGTGCTAAAACTCTGTCATGAAAAACACCTGTGCCATTCGCTCGCCAAAGAGTTCCTAAATTTCTGTTCATGCTAAACGGAGTTATTGTTACAAGTCTATGTTCATTACTTTCAACAGGTCTTGAAAGTATGCTTGGATTTAGAAAAAACATAATCTCTTCCCGGTTTATAAGAATATTATTCCACATGTAAGTTCTAGTAGCGCTATTAAAAACAACCCTATTTCTTAACGAAGTCGGGTCAATCGGATTTTCATATCTATCTAAAATTGTGTCGGCGTCTTTATCCCACACAAAAATTATCTCATTAGGGGATGATGTTTCGGTTATATCATCAAAAACACCATGTTCATTGAGTATTTCTGCTATTTCTCCCGGTGTTCTTGGAAACGGCGAATCATCTTGCGTTACTGGCTCTACCTCATTTGCAAATTCGTTAACAATTATAGCGTTTTCGTCTACATTACTTTCTTCATTGATTGCCAAAACAACCGTTAACATCGTAAATATCATCGTGATTATTAGCGCTATACTAAGTAGTCTTTTTATTCTCATTTATTCCTCTCCTCTTCGTAAATTAAAGTTTTGTTTCTTTCCTCCTAATGTTGCTTCAAACTACCAACTGGATTCAACTCCTTTATTTTGTAAAATTATGTATTTATTTCCTATATTTTATAACATAATGTAATTTATGTCAATACGTTTTTTATTGATGCTTCTTTTCCGAACGCTTACCCCATAAAAAAGATTGTCAACCCTTGATTTTAATGCATAATTATTATGGCTCATACATTGTGTTCCCTCTGTTAGAAAGGCTAAATGTAAAGCTTATTTGATACAAAAAACGCCGTAACATTATGATAATCATAATGTTACGGCGTTTTTAAATAAATTAGATTTTAACATCTCGTCAAGTTTTTTTGAAAAAGCCTAATAATTGATAATCACCCTATACAACCAGCAATCTACGTTATATTTCCGTCCATCCAAGCACCTCACCGTAAGTGTGCAAGTAATCGTCCGCGCTGACCTTTATCGGCTTGTATTTATCATTATCGGAAATCAGCTGAATAGTGCAATTTTCGCTATCTACTTCAAGCCGTTTACAATATCCCTCGCCGTTAAGTGAAAAAAGACCTATTTTTCCGTTCTCAATAGCAGGGCGGCAACGCACAAACGCAATACAACCATCGGGGATAGTCGGATTCATACTATCGCCGGAAATGCGAACACCGTAATCCGTTCCGTTTGGAACTTTTGACACCGGGAAGTCAATTTTCTCATACGAACTATCCGATAAATAGTTCCCGAACCCCGCCGCCATTGATTCATATGGCACTTGTATAGTAACAGTCAGCTCGGATATTTCGTTATCGTTTTTGTTAAGCAAATCAACAGTTCGATTATATTCATAATCAAGAACGGTATCAACCATTCCTTTGCCGCGCTCGTCACAAGCGCGGTATTTTTTTAGAAGCGTTCGCTCTTGCCCAAAAAGCTCACCACTCTCGCCGTCCAGTAATTCTACACGCAGATTGTAGACCGATTGTAAGCGGTTTACTACCTCTAAATTCGGATAGCTTTTACCCTCTTCGTAACTGTAAAGAGTGCGCGGTGTAATGCCAAGCGAATCGGCAAAATCCTGCTGTGACAATCCTTTTTCCTTGCGAAACGCCTTTAATTTTTCGTTAAAATTCATATTGATACCCCTTTCAAAAAATCAGAATATATTTTCTAATTTACTGTTGACAAAGAAAAACATTTCTTGTATAATAAAAATAAATTCGGAAAATAATTTCTTTTGACAAATCAATAATACGATATATTTCCGAAATTGTCAAGTGTTTATTTAAATATATAAAAAGGAAAGTTGGAAAAAGCATGCAAAAGACAGAGAATATCAAACGACAGCAGTTAAAATGCCCTTGTTGCGGCAGACGGATTTTAGATAGTTCGCTATCCATAAAATCAAAGCTTTTTGATATGGAAACTACAACAGAGTTTTTTGTAGACTACATAGATAAATGCAAAAAATGCGGAAAGGAAATCGGAATACAAAAAGTCTAAAATAAAGTACCAAAATTAAATATTGTATGATTTTACTTCGTACAGCGCACGGCGCATAGAACCGAGAAATCGGCAACTAATTAAACACGACGCACGAGCCTGACAAGTAGCTTAATTGCTATGTGTCGGGCTTTTTTGTTGCGCTCAAAAGCATTTACAGTTACTTGTGAGGCTCCGGAAGGAGTCTTTTATTATGCAACAAAAAGTACGTTCCCCGCCGTTTCTTATTTTTCAAAATCAACCCAAATTTGAAAAATAAGGAGCGAATATAATGAACGAAAAATATTGTATAACCATTGGAAAATATACCTGCGAGGTATCAAAAGAGGAATACGAAATACATCATAGCGAACGAGAGCGGTCAAAATATTTGCAAAAGGTGAAAAAGAAGTACATAACGCTTTCTTTTGAAACCTTGGACGGAGATGGGACGAGCGGCGATGAAATTATATCTGATATTCATCAAGATAACATTGAAGATATTGCTGTCGGAAATGTTATGCTCGAAAAACTTCGCAAAGTAATGTCATGTTTGACGAAAGAGGAGCGCGAACTTATTCAGTCTTTGTTTTTTATTAAAGATATGACTGAACGGAAATTGTCTCGGATTACAGGAATTCCACTTATGACGCTTAATTGCCGCAAACGCAAAATATTAGCAAAATTGAAAGAATTTTTAGAAAATTAAAAATTTTTTCGTACACTTACATCATTTTTTCCTTTATTAATAATGAGAGGGTTTTTTGGCAGTTATTTATCAGTCGTAAGTAGATAGTAAAAAGAACACGGAAACTTTGGCGCGCTCGCCTCAACTAAAATGTATATTTTAACGGATGGCGCGCCATGTTTCCCTTTTTCTCTCTTTCGGCGGAATAGCCAAGCTGAAACTCACCTTATCAACAAACTAAATATCAAATCACTCAAATACGTTAGCAACATCTACCGAAAGGGAAAGCAATGCCAAAGGATGCGCCACGACCGGATAAAATCCGAGAGCGATAAATGAGACTTGATTTTGCTGATTTTTGCAAAATCGTAGCCGAATTATGCGGGCGCGAAACATTCTCGCTTTGCGAGAATGCACAGCCACCGCGAAACATTCATTGGCAAGACAGGATTGGCGTCCTGTTCTGCGATGACCGGATGTTGCCTATATTGATACTCCCGCCCAGCCATAGACATCGCAATGGGGGCGGCTCGGAGAGATCCTCGGAGGGGTGAAATTCCCGTGATGCACTGCCAAGTGCAGTTTGAGTTGATTGTTTTATTCTATTACAGAAAGCAGGGAATAAAATGACCATAGAAGATGCCGCAAAAGAAAAATATTATGCCAACGGAATGCGTCTGCTTAAAATCTTTCATGAAAATGATTTATTAATCGAAGAACAACTCGATTGGATGGATAATTTTCTTGTAGAATTTCTACAACTAAATCGGGTGAAAGTTTAGTAGTATTTATAACTTGAAAACACTTGATATTACTGTGTTTGTGTGGTATGTTTGAACCAACATCATATTAGGAAGGAAGTGAATTTGCGATGGAGATGAATGTTATAACGCAATCGCAGGAAAAAATTTCGACTGTAGAAAATTTTTCTTCATCTGCGCGTTTCAACGAGGCGTTTTCATGCCGAGTTATAAAGCCCATACTTGAAAAAGAAGATGCTATAGAACAAGTATGCGCGTATTGCCGGGTTAGTTCTGACTCCGCTGATCAACAAAATTCATTCCTTGCCCAACTTGAATACTTTACAAATCTTATAGAACAAAAACCGAATTGGGACTTCGTAGATATATACGCTGACGAGGGCATAACCGGAAGTGAAATCAGAAAACGTAATGAATTTCTGCGAATGATTCGAGATTGCCGCAAAGGGAAAATAACTCTGATAGTAACCAAATCAATTGCGCGTTTCGCTCGGAATATGGTTGAAACTCTTCAAACAGTCCGAGAATTGAAAACGCTCGGCATAGCAGTACACTTTGAGCAAGAAGGCATAAATACGAAAAAAATGACTGATGAAATTATGTTAGGGTTTTTCGCTCAACAGGCAGAAGCTGAAATAAGAAATCTATCAAAGAATATTCGGCGAAGTTATCGGGAAAGAATGAGCGGCGGCACTTTCATACCAACCACTCAACCTTTTGGATATAGAATACAAGATGGAATAATAACCATTGATAAAGAACAGGCGAAAGTTGTACGAAAGATATTTCAACTCTATATTGAGGGGAAAAGCTTGCGCGCGATAGCGAAAACGTTAGAAAGCAAAGGAATAAAAAACAAATCAGGAAACTCGAATTGGACTGATGAAAGTATTAGCTCGACCATTGAAAACGAAAGGTATACGGGTGATTCTTTATGGCAAAAATCATATACTACCGAAGCCTTTCCATTTAAACGTAAGCGAAACAATGGCGAAGTCGCTCAATATCATATAACAAATACGCATCCGGCTATAATCACCAAAGATATATTCGAAATGGCGAACAAAATAAAGTTAGATAAAAAAACGCAGTTTTATAGACCGATAGGAAACATAGACCCTCTATCTCGCAAAATTGTATGCGGGTGCTGCTCAACCACATTTAGGCGGAAAACTACACGAGAAAAAATATATTGGACTTGCAGGAATCACGATAATGATAAAGATAACTGCTCTATCAAGCAGATTCCGCGAACGGAAATACATGATGCATTCATAAGGTTGACAGTTAAACTGAAAACCTATGCCGGAGAAATACTGTTCCCGATGCAGACTCAGTTACAGAGATTGAATAACGAAATATTTAAAACTGAAATCAGCCTTCGGGAGATTAATATACAAATAGCAGAACTTAAAAAGCAGATTGCGACTCTACATCGGTTGAATACCAAAGAGTACATAGCATCTGCTCTTTTTATGCAACAAATTAATGAAGTAAATACAAGGATGACGGAACTGCGGCGCGCACGACAGAAAATACTCAATCAACATGAAGATGACGCGCTTCTAAACACCAAAATCCTTATTACATATATAGAAAATATCGAAGAACTGAACGCGGAATTTGATGAGATGCTCTTCAAGAACATAGTTGAAAAAATAATCGTATCAGCGCAGGACACTCTGATATTCAAACTTATTAACGGACTTGAATTTACCGAAAAAATTGAACTTACTACGCGAAAGAGGGGATAGGTGTGCCGAAAAATCGTTACATACCATTCGGATACGGAATCCAAAACGGCGAAATAACAATAATTGACGATGAAGCCGAGGTTGTGAAAGATATATTTAACCGATACTTAAAAGGTATGTCTTACAACCAAATCAGTAAAATCATTACAATCCCATATATGACAGAATCTCCACTGTGGAATAAACACAGAATCAAACGGATACTTGAAAACCCAAAATATACAGGCGCTAACGGATATATCGTTATCGTGCCGCGAGAAACATTCGAAAAGGTTCAAGAGGTCAAACGTCAGAAGAATCCGCCGCAGATAAAGTCTATCATCATATCAGATGTACCTATTCGCAAAACACCGCCATTGTTTACATATGAACCGAATGATGATGTGAATGAGTTTGTGAAAATACTAAATGATAATTTCAGACAGCCTGAAATTGATAGCGTTGAAATAAAAAATTTAATATATAAATACGCGGCGGCGAAATATGATTGCTGCAGACTGCAGGAAGGAGTGGATGAATCATTATGAAAGCCGGAAAAAACAAACCGAAAGTGGTAGTTTACTGCCGCGTGGCAAGTGCGGAACAACTGTCCGCGCGCGAGCGGCGAAAGTGGAAAATAATGCGCATATTCCGTAATGCGCGTCGAATTCTTCTGAAAATATAGCTTGAAAATTGATAAGAGGTGAACTATTATGCAAACAGCTATGCCTGAAAGGATAATAACTGTTATCCCTGCGAAAGATTTCTCACAGTTGAACGGCAAGAATCGAAAAAAGCAAGTAGCGGCATACTGCCGCGTGTCTACCGATAGCGAGGAACAAATGACAAGTTACAACGCGCAACTGAAACACTTTAAAGAAGAAATCAGTAAAAATCCTGAATGGGAATTTGCCGGAATATTCGC
>Ga0123355_10009751_pt1 | contig 14639 bp, 8 predicted proteins | sample TergutEmb28metaG_3_FD_89872 | JGI IMG/M metagenome (GOLD analysis project Ga0123355, IMG submission 89872) | Embiratermes neotenicus P1 segment gut microbial communities from Petit-Saut dam, French Guiana - Emb289 P1 | ecosystem: Host-associated > Arthropoda: Insects > Digestive system > Gut ...
AGATCCATCCTAATATTATCCACCCATCTACGCCTAGGTCTCCCCAATGGTCTCCTTCCCTTCGGTTTCCCCACCAAGACCCTATACACCCCCCTCTACTCACCCATACACGCCACATGCCCAGCCCATCTCATTCTTACTAGAATGATTAAATACATTGGAATGAGGTATCATCAAGGCCTGTGTTTTAGTCTAGAAATATGAAGTGATAAAAGCATCCAGAAACCGTACTATAGCTGGGATCATAATGGCAAAACTAGTCTTAAAAGCATAGGCTTGGATGGACTGTATTGGATTGCTCGGTCTTCGGACAGCAGCAAGTGGCAAGCAGGAGCAGCCACCGCCATAATTCTGGTTACATAAAATTCTAAATTATCTTGATGACCCGCACGATTATCAACTTTCCAGGTAAGAGGAATCAGTCCCGTGAAGTTGGTTAGTGTAACTTCAGGCTTCCGTCTCGGTGTAAATGAGATCTTATCTCTTCTGGGATGTTACGTAGCGTAGGCTGATGTTTACCGGCGTTTTGGGTTAACCTGCCGACATCATCTTCAAAGGTCAATAAGTACAAAAACTGCTTAACGCGTATAGATGAAACCGAGAGGTTGTGCCGAAACGTCGGTAACTACCAATCTACGTTGCGTAACATCCCGGAAGAACGAAGAGCTTGCTTTGGGAACTTGGATGTTGCTATTTTTAATGATTGCGGAGAAACAGAAAATACGGCCTTGAGGATGGTTTCAAGAGACAACAAATCTATTAAACTGGTTGAAATATGTAATTCAGGGGCACACGAGTCAACATAAACGTACACAGGGTGACGACCTCATAAGAATATTTCGCCTTTTAGGGAATGAATTTATGCAAAACAAAAACATGACAAATGTATTAATTTAACAGTCTTTACACAACACATAAAATAACAGTTACAATTATTACAACTATTCAACTAAGCAACATGTTTCGGCCTTATTCGGGCATCATCAGGCTTACAAAACAGTGGTGTTTGTCAAGGTATATTCAGTAGCTTTTACCTATGGGAACCCATTGTTTACAATAGTACTATCAATTATTAACTATTGATAGTAATATTGTAAACAATGGGATCCCATAGGTAAAAGCTACTGAATGTACCTTGACAAACACCACTGTTTTGTAAGACTGATAATGCCCGAACAAGGCCGAAACATGTTGCTTAGTTGAATAGTTGTAATAATTGCAACTGTTATTGTATGTGTTGTGTAAAGGCGGTTTAATTAATACATTGTTACGTATACACAACGGGATGGAAATTATCCAATTTAAAAACATGACAGCCTACTCCGAATGGTAAAAATGAATATCAATATAAATGGCTTAAGAAACCAACACCATTTTCATCCAAATCTCTTTTATATAACAGAGTCGTGCCTTTATGAGATTTATCTTAATATTTTTCTACTTATGTGCTTTGGTCTCCCAAGCGAAATTTTTAAAAAATTTTATCAAGGAAATTGTTTTTGGTTCTATTGCTATAAATACCCTAACCTATTCACAATCCATCCTAAATTCCTAGTCTTCGCTTTCCTTAAAAGAGGCACCCGCTAAGTGTGCTGTATAAAATCATCAAATTTCTTGTTGTCTGTTATACTCTGTGTTGCTCACTTATTTCAAAGGTCTTAGAAAAAACTTTTCTTTATTATTTTGCTTGTAATCACTTCTAATAAGATGCTTTTCACGAATAAATTACAATTCACACTCACACAAAAAAAAAACTGACAAATTTTGTTTTATCCCCAAAACTTCAGTCTGGGAAACAAATTGATTGCGATTTTGAAGTGAAAAGGGCAAAAACTTCAGAGTAGAAATTTCTTTCAATTTTAACAACAAATCCTTATGTGTGTACAGCACGTTAATTGATACTCTGAATTATTTGCTTATTATCTAACCATCATTATCATTACTGTTGACTTCAATATTACGGACATCTTGAACCGTCCGGTTCTTAAATGCAGTCGGAATTATTCATTTATTGCGTTTTCATTTAAGTTCTAACATTTTTCCTGATTTGGGTTTGAGGTTATATTCATATATGTTTAATTTTATTTATATGAGTCTCAATCTCAAAATCTTTACGGGCTTACGGGACAATCTTCACAATAATTTCTATAGTACTTGTGCGACTTTGCCTCCCTAGGCAAAGTCGCTTAGGCTTCAATATTACCTGACAGATAATTCTTAATGGCACACAGGTAAAGGTAAAGTAGTCCCTTCACAGGCCCGGAGTGGACCAGAGGGTTCCAGAAAGTTAAGTTTCCCAGATTTCATGACAACGGCACAAGATGGTGGTAAGGTTGTCAGCCTTACGCACTGGCCGCCTTTACCCCCAGGAAATGTTCTTAGTACTCATTCTATTAGACGCTGAGTCGATCCCAGGGCCATAGAATGATCGGAAGGATTTTGTCAATGAAAAATCCCAATGAGACCAGCTTGAATCGAACCAGCGACCTTCCGATTTGTAGCACAGCACCTTAAACACTGTGCCACCGCGGTCCTCTCTTAATGGCACATAGTAAATTAAAATATCTACAATTTATGCAGCATTAGTAAGTATTTTATGAAACTACCTTGACCTTGATTTCAGTACAAGTTTCCCCTAATTCATGCCTCGCTTTCCAATCTTAGAATTTTATGAGACAGAGCCTTCGGTTTCTTTCTTAACGTGACTGTACACACGCTTATTCTATTAAAATTGTCGGGGACATAGCCATAAACTAGGCCTGTATTACGTCATATGACGACCAGCTAAGATACTGCTTCTTCCCCCTCGGTCACCATCACATGATGAAAATAGTTCGCTATTTCTTTATTAAAATGTTCCGAACGTAAGCTCGAAATGTGCCATCGGGTGGAACGCGGAATGTCCTTTTCATTTTATAATATAGGATGCAGTATTCTGGGGTGGCGTTGAGCACTCTGTTGTTACGACCATTATCACCTCAATAGACGGACAGGGCAATTATATGAAATATAACGCGCGTGTCGTGCATTACAACTAAATGTGTGTGGGTGAGGAATCGGATGAATTCACGATGTTGTGTGGGTATTTGGCTTAGGTTCCATGTTTGGCAGAGGCGAGTGGAGTCGCCATACAATTTCAGCTGCCTTTGTAATTAATTCTTGCAGCGTAATTACACTGAATATCTTAAACGAAAAATTTTTTTTTAAATGATGTTCAAACAGAAAAAAGTTTGAACAATTTATTTTTTAAAAAACTAAACTAAAATAATTAAAGTAATAAATGTGGTTTATGTACAAAATAATTTTAATCAATTATTATAAAATTATCACCTCTAATCGATTACGTATGGTATTTCGGAAGCTCGCAACTTTGGAATGTATAGATTTTTAAGGATTAGCTATTACTCGAAACGACCAGCCTCGTGGTCTAGTGGTCAGAGTCTCTGCCTACTAATCATGAGGTCCCGGGTTCGATTCCCGGTTCTACCGTGGGAATTTTTCCTGAAGGGGAGGATTCCCGCCGTGACCATGGTCTGGGTAGGTTAGTAGAATTTAGGTTTAAGGGCCCTTGGTACTACATCCTCCTATATCACCACTCACATCATCGGGACAACGTAACCGCGCCTCATGGCCGTCCCAGCCTCAGAAGTCGGTTACACTTCTACAATGCCCAGGAGGGAGGACCACGAAATCCACAAGGACATATGGGGCACTGGGGGGAAAAACTATTACTCGAAATTAAAAGAAATTTCACTTCACGAAACACATAGCAGTATATAACGTACCCCCAGTTTCACATCGCTGAACGCCCCTCTCGAAGTCATGTGCAGTAGATTCGCTATAAAAATTTAATCCAACGTTTAATACTACACGATAAATGAACGCGCATATCTGAAGCCCCGAAATAGTGCCCGAAACCCCTAGCATAATAAAAGCACTGTAAATTATTGCTTGCTTTATTCAAATAATATTAACAATGATATTTTTCGGGCAGCCAAGACGACTGAAGCGGACCCGGCCCATGGACCTGTTATGAGGAAGTCGAGGTTCCGTCGTTGGACGCGGCCTCATCATGTCACTCGGAGGACTGCAGTGCACTACTTCTGTCAGCATATTAGCTTATAGGATATGTAAATTTCTGATTGCTAATCTAATAAAATACATTACAAAAATGATATATTTCAAGTATTGTTCTTGCAGTTTATAACAGTGTGCAGTATGACCGGTATACCAGATTTCCACAGACCCTAATATATCTAAATTCAGTTTCGCAATGAACATGTAAATTAAGCAATATTTATTTCCCCTGACAAAATTCCTGTTTTTGAAAGAACCGTCTTTTATCTCAGATTGTGTGTGCACTTTTCCGATTGGTCTTGGCCAGATACCTTTTTCTTGCTCCTCCAGTGGTTCTTTTTTCTAACCTAACTGCAAACTACAACACTCAAAACCTAAACTTTTCTGCCCTGAAGATGGATTCAATACGTCCCTTCGAAGCGTCTACACAGTGCCAAAATTTTGAAGACGTCAGAAACACACTGCAGTTGAAAATTAAAATGATAGATAAATAGGACACAAGTTTTGTTATTGGTAGTTGCCATAAATGTATAAAGCTTCAAGAGTTAAGTAATTTGTATAAATCATATAGTTTTAAATTATTTTGAGAGGGTGCGGTTGAAAATCTATGAAAAACCGTTTGGAGGAAAAAGCAAAATTTCCTACCTACTTTTCTTACTGTTAATCACTTAAGTACGATTTTAATTTTCAATTACAATACTAAATTACTTTTCATGGCAACAGAATTAGCATTCCCTTATTTTCATCTCGGTCAACATTTTATAAACTTTTACGCTGAAGAAAGTAAGTGTTTAAGAATTTAACTTAATTTCACGATTTTGATAGAGTTAGGCCCTCCTTCTTCCGAAAAATAACGGAAATATATACTGATTCCTGAAGGAATCTTTTAAATCGGGCTTACTCGAGGGAATTCTGTTACAAGACATCTGTCCAAATTTTCAGGATAATGGCTGTTGCCATACTTTGGAATGTCTCTAAAATGGTACTGCTCTCCTTCAACACTAAAACACATTGAATCACACAACGTGTATGTTCCATCCTTGCAATTTATGAACATCTAAGGTAAGTCTTTAGTAGAATTTATAGGAGCTCTGATCCCTTTACATGCAAGATGCATCATATCCACAAGCAAAGACTGTACAAACAAGTAAAAAGAGAATTCAGTAACAAACACGTGTTTTAAACTGCAGAACTTGAAGAAATTATTTAGTTTTGAATGGAAGCATCACGATGTGCTTGTAACGTAGTACAGATTCATCGAAAAAGATGGACGAGATTTGAAACCGCTATAACTTAAACAGTACGTGTTTCCACAGATTGAAACCTTCGAACAAGAAACTGTAAGTAGGGTTATTTTTATGCAAGACAGAGCTCCTCCCCATTTCAGGTGCTTTGTCACTGACGTTTTAAATGAGAGATTCCCTGATGCCTGGATTGGAAGGGGTGGACCAATACCCTGGCCACTTCGAAGCCCAGATCTCTCTCCACTTGATTTTTTCCTGTGGGGGTACATTAAGAACATTGTATACGTATGCTGAGAAGATAAGGAATATCCAGCACCTGCAAGAAAGGATCACATCAGCCATTGAAACTGTAACACGAGACATGATTCAGAAAGTGTGGCAGGAGATAGAATTTCGTTTGGACGTCTCCAGAGCTACAAACGTTGCCCATATTGAAATGTACTAAGGTACGTCCAAAACTTTAAACTTTTCTTAACATTTTAAGATGCCAAACATGTAAATCCGTCTAGTACTATTTAAGATATAGGGGTTTAAATCCCGTCCATTTTCTCTTTTGGCTGCCATGAAGTAACAGAAAGAAGTGGGATCTTAATGTGTCAGCGTTCGTTGAATGTGGTCTTGCACAGCTATATTGAGCGCGTGCAGAATTGAAGAATAGAGTTATTAAAAGAAGACTCTTGTTTATTTTACTTTCAGAAATGTGCTGATTCTTCAAGTCGTTGTAAACACTGAAATCCTTCGGCGAAAGTAGTTTTGAAATTTATCTTTTCGTACTGTACTACACTTAAAAATTACTGCCTGCACAAAACATATCCTGAATGTATAGGTTTGTTTATTCACAATCTACTCCACTAAAAAAAAAAACAGTCCCGTTATAGGCCTGGAGAGGCCCAGAGGGTTCCAGGAAGTTAAGGTTTCCATATTTCGTGACAACGGCACAGAATGGTGGTAGGTTGTCAACCTTACGCACCGGCCGCCTTTACCCTCAGGAAATGCTCCTGGTACTCATTTCTGTTAGAGACTGAGTCGACCCCAGGGCCTTAGTGCGATCGGAAGGATTTTATGTCAATGAAAAATCCACTGACAACAGCTGGGATCGAAGTAGCGACCTTTCGATTTGTAGCACAGCACCTTAACCACTGTGCTACCCCAATCTACCCTACTACCGACGTTTAATTCTCAGAGGAATGTGTTTCTTGTTGCAGTAATATTACTTTAAGTTCTGTAAGAGTCTGGCAATTTTAAATTGGCGTTGTCATATTAACCCTTTAAGTCTAGAATTCTCCACTTGTTTTCATGGCCGGCGCACGAACAACTATCACTTTTGAAACATCCACACTTTCTTAGAAATCTCGACATTTTTTTCTACAAAAACGACCCTTCTTTCCACATGACGTCAGTAAAGCCCTCAGGTTTTAAGTTTTTCCTTTTCCATGTTACATTTTATATGCTCCATACGGACCTTTGCGGTCCTGCTAAGAGTAAACCTTGCTGTATGCTTCATAAACTGTCATAAAATATTTGGTAGAATTTACTCTTGCTTACGCCATTTTCCGAGAAACATGTCTTAGCTGAGCACTGTGTTGCTGATTGACATTTAGCACGCTCACCACTTCTCTGTTTGATATGATTTTTTATTATTTTGTTTCTTATTTATTCCTAATTTTTAATTATACCAGAATTGAGATATTTGCTACTTTTGCAGCAGTGCTACAAAGGTTTCAGTTCTTCTGGATTTCGATGCTTTGTCATTGTGTGAGAATTTTCCAACTTTTCCAAAAACGTTTGCCTTTACAGCTTCGGCCACTACTCACACAACAAGACAGCATGACCTGAATACTCTACATTAGTATTAATAGAATTTTTATTTGTTCCAGCATCTTTACTTAAATATTTCATGTCAATTGTTTTTAAGTAATTAATTAATCACAGTACATTAAACAAATTGTTATACTGTAATTGCGGGTAATGCGTCCTAACACAGAGCAATGAAGGGAAAAATTGTATCACGGGGATATCTGTTATGTGGGTAGTAATGTTGTAGGATATAATCGGCTTAGAAATGATACCAGTATTCTGGGTTAGGTATTGTTGAAGATTTCTTGAACTGTACCATGAATAAAGAATATTCAGCCTGTTTAAATGCTTACTTTACATTCAGTTTAATTTCTAGTGATTCAAAAAATTTCAAACCCTGCAAATATTCCTATTTCGAAAGAAGGGAATGAGGAGGAGAACTTCACTTACAAACGTTTGGATATATTACTTACTTACTCCATGGAGCAGAGTCCTTCTTGAGAAGCTAATTGGTTCTGCAGCTAGTCAAGAAATTCCCCGCACTTTATGGAACCCGAAAGTTCATCACCGTATTCATAAGTGCCCGCCATCTGTCCCTATCCTGAGCCTACTCCATCCAGTCTCCACCCCTTCCGACTTCCCGAAGATCCATCTTAATATTATCCTCCCATCTGCGTCTGGGTCTCCCCAATAGTCTCTTTCCCTCAGGTTTCCCCACTAGAACCCTGTGTACACCTCTCCACTCCCCCATACGCGCCACATGCCCCGCCCATCTCATTCTTCTCGATTTTACCACCCGCACAATATTGGTAATGACTACTACACAGGGTAATTCAGTAGGAAGTTTCAATAATTGGGAGGTGATAGTAACTGTCATTGTGAGAAGAAATTCATATGAACATAAGTCTAATTCTGAATGTTCACCGAGATATAGTTGTTTGAATCTATACATACAAAGGATTGTGAATGGTAAAAATGAAAGACAGATTAATTTCTGTTAAAATTATTTTAATTTTTATCTAATGTTAACTAACGTATATGTTACAATCCACAATATATTTTCGAAAATCCCACCGTCAACCGCAACACACGTTGCAACTCTTGTGCTAAATTGTGTTTTGTTCTTTTGAGTTGATCTGAACGTCCCTTTATGAGGGCAGCAATTCATCTCGTGTACATACCTTTCGTTTGGAAACTTTGCTAATCCATCTCCAAAAATAAAAGAAATTAGTGAAGAGTGTGGCCCAGATTGGAACAGTTATATCACATTAAATATTTGGAATTAGACACTTAATTACGTAAAATTTTTTTCTCACAAAGACCAATATTGACTATTTCTCCTAAATTGCCCTCTACTGGCCAACTTATATCCAATTCGTTTAGTTTTAAAATGTCTAAAATTTTAAATTGTTTTGTAGATATTCTAGGAAATTTAAAATATTTTAGTAGTAGTGATAAGCAACGGAAAGTCGAAACGTTTAATTTAATATGAAAATAATCGAAGAAATTGACGTGGGTGATGAATAGAGATTATTCGCTGGACAGCATGAAATTTCTCGTAATTTGGTTATGGACTTCCCCATGTGGATACAATGGACTCCTACGCTGTTTACAACAACCTGCCAAGTGACAGGCACAGTATCCTAACGCGACTAGGCTCCAAAATGCTGTACATTTTTTCCCATACCCTTCTAACAATTCCTCCCTTCCTCACATCTGTAAGCCCTCAACCTACTTCACCCCAAGTATAGGGGATGACACACTGTCCTTTGCACTACCTGTTGGCATTGTCACCCTTAGCCGATGCCGCCATAAAGCACGAAGAATGATGTGTAGCTGTGACGCGGCTTCAGTAACATAAAGATCGTGCGCCAGCATACTCGACTCTACTGAAGACATCCGCCACCCTTCCGCGGGAAGCCTCTTCTCGATCTCCGGTATACCGTTTCCCCATTCACTTTTACAAGAATATTTCAGGGATCACTTCCAATAGACAGTCTTTTCTACATACTTTTTCAAACGGAACATCCTAAAAGATAGAAAACTCTGAATAAATACGGTAGTAGGCAGGACGATAATATGAAACTTTCCAAAATTAGTCATAATTATATACACCATAAGCTGAAGAATCCCTATGTGTTTTTTACATAATACTTTTAATAATTTCGTATGATTCCCACAATAAGCAAAATATTTTCTTTAAATAACACTGATATATTTGTTTTTATAATGGAAATGGATTGGTTTCTCTGTGAAGTAGGGTCTGGAGTTTTAAATGCAAAACAGATTAATATCGCTTTTCAAAGGGCTGGGTAAAGCTGAATTTAAAGATATCTGATATGTGAACAGAACAAAGATGGAAATATTTTAAATTACAATCATGTAAGTAAGATTTAGAAAAACAAATACAACAAAGTTGGAAATTCTTAAAACTTTTACTAAGCCATATATTGAACGGCGACGAATTGAATGAGACTGTAGATGTTGGGACGTATATAATACAGGAGTGGAAAGGGAAAAACGCTTAAAATTCTGGTCTGCAATTAACAAGTTATCATCCCTTTCGAAGAGAAAAAGTGTGCCTATATTAGAAATTAATATTTTTATCATTTTAATATAAACACACGTACGTACTGAGCTTGCTAGGTCAATTGCGAGCCTATGTAGATAAGACAATAAAGCTACTGTTTAAAATGCAGAACATTTCTTTATCTATCTCTGGAACTTGAATCTTTCTAAGAAAAGCTACACATTTTATAGCCGATTCTCTTTGCTTTTTATCTGAACTAGGAATAGCTGTGTCAGAGGTCTTATTTACTTCTAGTCTATTGAAGAACACTATCAACAGCTTAGGCTAAGTTGCGTACTAGCAAAGTATGAAGAAGTGTTTATAATCTATAACTGGAAGTATCATGAATAAAAAAAAGTTGTAGAATAATTTTAGATAATATACCGCCATATTGATGAAGGGACTGAGGAAAAGCATGCAAATCTTCAGTCATTGTATCTAGAAACTGAACTCAGAATCATGCGAATACGAAGGAAGGTATTACCCAGTCAGCCATAAGCTTTAACGTTTCTAAATCTAATTTATAATGTAGGTAATAAATAGTAAGACGGGAATATTAGAAGTGGCTAATAATTCTGGCGTGTTCGATCTGTTATATTCACTACCATCTGTGAATATCTGCAATACGGTCTCGACCTAATAACTAAATCCTCAGTTTGTCGCGTAGGGTCATATCTAAGTTTAGATCGTCTCTTATTTGCCCGGATTATATGGCTGTATTTATGTCAAATACGCCGGAATATTGTGGGCCGGGTAGTTCAGTCGGTATAGCGACTGACTACGGACTGGACCGTCCGGGATCGAATCCCGGTGGGGACGAGATTTTCCGCCCTTTCAGACCGGCCCCGGGGCCCACCCAGCCTCCTGTAAAATGAGTACCTTGTCTTTCCCGGGGGTAAAGTGCGGCCGGGACATGCTGCTGACCACTCACCCCCTTCTAGTGCCGCGGTAATGGAAGAGTAGCGCTATAACTCTACCCATCCTCTGCACCACACCGGGCCTGTAATGGGATCACTTAACCTTTACCTTTTACTTCGGAATATTAGATATAACCGATTTCCTGCACTTCCGTAAAGGGCGAACCATCGTCTTTCCAGTACTCATCTCGTAAATCGCGAGACATCTACTTACCAGTTCTTGTCTCTTAAAAGACGAGGTGCCTGACATCGTGAATTACGCCTCAGACCCCGGTTTCGTACCTAACAGAGAACACATCCTGTCTGCATTTTACCAGCCAATCGTCATAAAGGACTTGATTTTTAAAGGTTTTTTTATGTCGACCGAAATCGACAGACGTCGAGAAATTTGAGTACATATCGCAAAATTTCATGAAAATGCGCCCAGTTTGAGTTACATTTTTCCCCGAGGACAGACAGACGGGCAGATGTGGCGGAACTAGTACTACTTTATGGAACTGAGAAAGCACGTCAAAATCATGAACCATGAAAAACAGAAGGCCGCAAAAAGCGGAAACTGAATACTGTGTTAGGTCCTGGCCACACGTGCTAGTTTGATGTGAAATACCTAAAACATTAATACTGTGGGCATGCTATAGATTTTAGTGCTAATTACAGTGCCTGGTTTCTTGGTTGAAAACTGTTGAAACAGCTCAATTTCTCTTCGAATTTTGCAGCAAGTGAAGTTTATTGGCAATGATTCAGTCAGCCAGTCAGTTCAGACAGTCCGTAGGTTTGCGGCAGCGGAAAGGAACAGGCAGTTGGGTTCACCTCCGCTATGGGCTGCATAGTGCAGAATAATTTAATGCAGAACTTTATTTATCCTTTGAAAATAAAGTCTGCGAATGAATGGCGCTTTCATATGATAACACCCATATTTCCTAGTAGGGAGAAACAAATATTTGTATGTAGACCGGTTATCATGAGCGATCGCTTAGTAGATTTCTTCAATTCCTTCAGGAAAGTGATAGAAAACACCTGAAGTCATTCATAACCTTCCAGTTTCTTATGTACATGTTACTCACCAAGCACCTTGCCTTTCGACTTTTTTTGTAATCTCAGCTACTGAGAATGCTGCTAATGAACCACAAGTAAATAAAATACGATCATGTTTTTTTTTGTGACTGGTAATGGAGACAAGGAACGCACACAGAATTATGATGTGGCAATCTCTTGGAGAGAGTAAACTCTGAAAAACGAAAATGACAGTGAAAGAATATATTCAGGGCTTGAAGGCATTAAGTTATGAAGTCGAGAGATGAATGTAGGTGACCCTGTTTCGTGTCCAATTCATGGCGATTTTGGGCCTCCCGATATTGGGATCGGAGAGTTAGATTGTATTTCTTTGTTAATACAATGTAATTTACCTTACACACTAAACCTTTATTTGTCTTTTACACACACGATATAACACCCGTAAAAACGCTTAACCTTAGTTTATTACGGATTAAAATTTGAGGAAGTTAGTCAAGATGAATTCACACATTTAACTGGAATCAGCTGGCTCCTGTCTGTATGCCATCGCGCGTACTTACCTTGAGGTACCGAAAGAATAAATACGGATCAAGGTCACAACAGACGTCATATGAAAGGAAAATGCAAATCATAACATCTCGAATATAAAACGCAGCACTGAACACTGCAGTATTAACTCAGCTAAACAAAGAGGACACACACGGATCTCATTACAAAAAAAGTACGTGGCTTGAAGCCGGTAACCTTTTCGTGCAGTGTATATTTCACTAGAAATAATTTTCTGATATTTTTTAACTTTGAGAAAAATCGATATATTATTGTAAAGTGTATTCCTCAGAAACAGAAGAAGCAGTTGTTTGTATTTAACAGTTTCAGTACGTCTCATTGTTGTATGATACGACTACACACTACACACTACAGTGCACACTTCTAGAGAATATATAAGTTATTATTTTACCGTATTTAAATAATCTGCGAGACTCTACAGCTGAAAGGCAACGTTCGCTGTGTTTTGAAGACAGAGATATTAATCACCACGCAAGAAACATTGGCTAATCAGCGGCAGACACATAAAAATATTGTTAAATTAATGGAAAGTAAATTAAACGCGCTACTGTACTATAGTACTCTGCTACAGACGTACAAAAGTACCAGCATAAATTTTGCAGGACCTAACCTCTTTTGTGTAGGCCCAATTTATCCTGGATAATACTTGTGTGTGAAAGCATACACAAGCATGGAGATAATGCAGAAAATAAACAAATCCAAAACAGTGTGGTTTTGATGTTCAAACTTCTAATTTTCTCTGCTTACAATACCCCGAGAAACAAACAGCTAACATTTGGATGATAATATTTGTCCTTGGAAGCGTAATGGTTACTACACATGCTGACATATTTAACATAAAGACACCGCCATGTGTTCACAGAGTGTACTGATTGTCACAGTAAAGTCGTAATTGTTTGCACAGCATTAATTGAATATTTGTTTGTAATATATGGACCCTGTGTACCTATCAGACAGGACTTGTAAGTTTGTATATGTTAAAGGCTTATTTTCCTCTTCATAGGAGTCCATTTTTCAGTCAACATTTGTCGGTAAAAACCTTCTGCACAAATTGCTTCTTCAGTATAATAGAATCTAAGTTGTACCGCAGCGCAATGCCACCGACTGCAGCATTGTTTGATTTTCTTGGTTGTTTACTTCTGCGAATGATTTGGATCCTCTTAACGATCTCCTCTCGTCTTAATTAACGCACGAATGGATTAATTACTCTTTCAACTTATACAAAACTTTAACATTAACTGCCGAAACTTTGGTCGTCGTCGCAGTTCTAGTTTGGGCTACACCGCTTTCTGAGCGGAGGCCTGGTGTGGGTGGTTCCAATACAGTTCCATTGCTAACTTCATGTACAGACTTAAATACACAGATATCACTCTTAGCCTTTCGAGGAAACTTCTAGATCACTCAGCAAAAGAGAAATTGAAAGCCAATCCTATTTAAATACCTTCTCGACTTTACGTAAAGCACCATGTTTCGATAAACGCGGTTTTCAAAACCGACTCCCATAGGAGTCGTTAAAATTAACGTGCAGGAAATACAGATCAAATTTTGGCTTTTATATTTTAGAAGTTTTGAATTTTTATTATACTGTGTTGTGAAATTTGAGATTCTTCTAGCCATGAATATGCAAGGTATGGTGTAACAAGAAGCCGCTGTCTACAATAAATAAGAAATGATATTAATTAAGTTAAAAATGGTGAACATGGAAGATTATTTAAAACTTTGTAATATCTGGCTACTCATTTCTACTCTTCTTGATGCTCTGAAAATTTGTTTTTTTTTATTCTTACTAATAATTTAATTTTATATTTATGAAATTAACGATAAAGTTAGCCATTTGCACGCCACGAAAGTTTATGAGCGAGTGGAGGTATATCTCCTCTCATTCTTATTATCTGAGAAATATCCCACTCTACGTATTGAACACGAGACTGGGATCCGCCCACACCCTTTTCTTCGCATTGGCATAATATAAACCTCACGCCTCATTGGAAACAAAATTATTCCTCGATCTTTCAGCTTTTTGATATCCCGACTCTTTTCCACATAAGCAAAGAACTTGAAATTTTCGTATATTTACAACGTAAAATTTGCGTAACCTTGAACATTTAACAGTGCTACCAAATTTTATGTCTTTTAATCAAAAAATATGTATAAAACCGCCCCGGACTAATGTAATTTGGAATTCAGTCGCTTCATTTCCATATGACTCTAAATAGCATAAATTTAATGTTCACAACCTTAAGATAAGGTATGTTGGAATTGACACTAAGCCATCTGACGAAGAGACAAAGTTTATTTGGCTGACCTAATAATGACCTTTCAGTTAGACTGGTATACTTACTTACTCCATGGTGCAGAGTCCTTCTTGAGAAGCTAACTGGTTTGCAGCTAGTCAAGAAATTCCACGCATTTCACGGAACCCGAAGGTTCATTACCGCACTCACAAGCGTCCGC
>Ga0123355_10009752_pt1 | contig 14637 bp, 18 predicted proteins | sample TergutEmb28metaG_3_FD_89872 | JGI IMG/M metagenome (GOLD analysis project Ga0123355, IMG submission 89872) | Embiratermes neotenicus P1 segment gut microbial communities from Petit-Saut dam, French Guiana - Emb289 P1 | ecosystem: Host-associated > Arthropoda: Insects > Digestive system > Gut ...
GGTGGGTATACGATTTATTTTGAGTCGGAGCCGCTTGAGGTTCGGGTTATTATACGGGATGAGCGGGTGCGGTCTATAAGGCTGGGTTCGGGGAATGAGCTGAGCGGCGGGGTGCCGATGCTGTATTTGTTTGGTGAGGTTGTTGGGAATGTGAATGATTATTATGTCAGACAGGGCGAGAAAGCTGAGCTTATGGCTTTGGCGGTGGCGGCGGTTGTTCCTTTTTTAGAGGATGCTGAGGGGGCTTATTTTGATAGTGAGTATTTTGAGTTTGTGAAGGCTGGGAGCCGGGTTCGTGTGCGGGGGATTGTTACGTGGACAGAAGAAGAGATGTCGAAGCCGTTTCAGCTGATGGTTGTGGATGGGGAAGTGGTGGAGATAAAGCCTTGGGGGGCTTAAAACCTTGGGGCTTTGCCCCAAACCCCATAAACTTTTAAAAAAGTTTGGCCATAAAACCTTGGGGCTTTGCCCCAAACCCCACAAACTTTTGAAAAAGTTTGATCAAAGCTTTGATTAGTAACCATGCTGCGCATTGTCCCTTGCTGGGGGTTGGGCGAGCAGCCCCAAGGGTTTATAGTCATAATTTTGTTTTAGGCCAGTGCGGATGTGCTGGTTTTTTTATGTGGTTGTAGGGTGTGGTGAAAACAGGCGGTGTGGTTGCCGTGAGAGGAGGGAGATAGATAATGATACCACCGTTACGAGATGATTTGGCGAGGCCAATTCAGACGATACGAAAGCCATCACTAGCTTGGGGATATATTCATGCGATTGACCCGTTTAATGCTGAGAGCAGCCGTATAAACGGGTATGTGGATGCGCTGGAGGCTGTGCGGCAGGCTGTTTGGCATATTGTTCATACTGAGCGATATGCGTACCCGGTTTATCCGGACAATTATGGGATTGAACTTGAGCAGTTTATAGGTGAAAGCTTTGCTTTTTTTAGGGCTAAGATTGCACAGGTTATGAAAGATGCGCTTATGCAGGATAACCGCATTAGAGAGGTTATATTGCTGCAAACGCAGCAGAGGGGACCGAGCAGCGCGTATGCTGAGTTTGAAATAGTCAGTGTGTACGGGCGTATTCGTGAGGGGTTTGAAATTGCGTTAGCGGCATAGTACTTACTAAAAAATATGGAGGTGAACAATGACCGAAGCATTAACACAACTTAAAAACGACATACTGGAGCGGCTTAGTGTTGTGTCTGACAACAGAAGCTTTAATGAGCTTTTGACTGCGCTGTTGGCGGATATAAACGACTTGAGCGATGATCGGCTGGACTTTATGCCTATTTTGGCTCGGATGTTTGAGCGGTTGAACAGGGATGAGAACGGAGAACCTATCGAGCATCCTTTTGACGACAGGCCGAGCAGCCCGGCGTACAACCTGCTCGCGCCTATTGCGGTGTCGTTGACAGAAATTGATACGTTGATTGAGATTATGCGACAGCAGGTATTTGTTTATACGGCGACGGGTGTTAATTTGGACAATCTGGGACGGGACTATGCGTTTCCGAGGTTCGAAGCGACCAGGGCGATACGGCGTGGTGAAACACTTGATACACGTGGGGTTATGGCTGATTTCCCGATTGGGTCGAGATTCATGACGCGGCATGAGCACACTATAGAGCATGGACACATACCCCGGGCGCTGGTATTTGAGATATACCAGACGGAGGGCGGCCATGCTCTTTTTAGGTGCGAGGAATATGGTGATGTGGGTAATACATATTTTGGGGATTTGTCCCCGGCGAGTCCTATAAATGGGCTTGGGCGTGCGACTATTATAGATGCTCATGGTGCATATAGGCCGGGTCAGAATAGAGAGACTGACGAGCAGTACCGCCGTAGGTTCCTGAGGTTTCTGCGCAGGAAGGCGTTCGGCGGGAATGTGGCGCAATACCAGCAGTTTTTGCAGGCGATTGATGGAGTGGGCGACTCTATGATTTTCCCTGTATGGCGCGGCGGCGGGTCAGTGAAAGCGTCTATTGTGGACACGGCGAATGCACCGGTATCTGAGGAGTTTGTTAAGCTTGTGAACAATGAGGTTGACCCTGTTACACGCGGAGGCAGTGGGTTTGGCACGGCACCTATAGGGCATAGAGTGACTATATCGACGCCTGAATGGTTGGATGTCAATATAAATGTACGCATGGTATTGGTTCATGGCATTGAGTTTGGGCAGATAGAAGGAAGGTTGCAAGAAATTGCTGCCGGGTATTTTGACGAGCTTAGGCAGAACGTTATAGATGAATGGGAGCGCTCTTATTTTGCGAACGACGGAATAACAAATGCGTGGGTGGAAGAGGGTACTCCCGAATGGTTCCCGGCGTATGCCGCGAAGCAGACGCATACGTGGTGGACGCGAATCAACGGTCATGTGATGGGGTCGAGGTTCTTAGAAACGCGGCTTGTAGCTGAGGTTGACTTTGAGAATATTCTTATTAACGGCGTGCGAGCGAGCTTAGTTATCGAGCAGACGCAGGAGAGGCAGTTTATGCCGCGGCTTAATAATATTGACATTGAAATTGTGGACTATATCGAGCCGGGTGAGCCTGGTGGAACAGTACCGCCGGGGTCTATTGTCCAGAAAGTGTATGTAACAGCGTTTGACAAGCCTATGAGCGAGCTTTCGGAGGTGGTTGATGATGAATAGATTGAAAAACATGTACCCGGTGCAGTTTGAAAGCACTATAACGCAGATAACAGGTGCACTGACTGTGACAAGTACGTCGATACCGATTGCAAATGCTGATGTGCTGCCGGATGCCCCCAATCTGGTGACAATTTTTGATAAGTTCGGAACGGCGAGAGAGACAGTGAGATACGGCGGAAAGGCAGCCGGGCTTTTGACAGAGGTAACGAGAGGCTTTAGCGGTACTACGGCGCAGAGCTGGCCCGTGGGGACAGACATTACGCGGGCGCTGACATCGTATGATCATGACACGTTTTTGCAGAATGTATTGGAGCTTGGGGATGCGATAAGCGGCTTAGAAGCTGTAATATCAGCGCTTGACTCCGGCAACTTGCCTGATTTGGCGGAGATTGCTAACATCGTGAGTGATTTGGCGGCTTTGAAGACCCGTATGAGTACTGCGGAAGCTGATATAGATGAATTATTGCCGTTGATAGCGATTGTGGCAGCGCTTAAAGATAAGGTGGATAGCCTTGAGTTGAGTGGTGGTGCAGGGATTGACCTTGGGCCTATATTGGCTGATATTGCGGCTATTAAAGAAGTCTTGGAAGATATCTTTCCTCATTCGCATAGCGCGGGGCACGTTGTTTTTGCTGATGAAGAGACCTTGCAAGAGAAGTTTGATGCAGGGGTGCTGGGAAGTGGCGACGGACAAGGTCCGCCGGGCCCGCCGGGGCCTGCGGGAGCGGATGGGCCAGCTGGCATTAGCTGGCATGGGATTGGGGTTTCGATGACGGAGTCACAGCTTGACTCGATTGGAATACGAATCAACGATGTTATTGTGATAACTTCACAGATTCAAATAACGGTCATAGAGCGGCCAAGCAATCCGGGAGATGTGCTGATCAGAGGCGCAAACGGACTCATACCTATTGGTAACATACGCGGGGCGCAAGGCTCGCAGGGGGAACCGGGACCTATAGGCCTAACCGGAGCGGACGGAATACCGGGATCGCCAGGCGAACAAGGGTCTGATGGCAATTCTTTATTGTTAGTGTATTTTGAGAGTGTCGAGGAGCTGCATGAAAAATATCCAGTTGGAAATTCCTGGACTATGGCGTTGGTAGAAGATGAAGTGGAGTTTACACTACGACTTTTCTTATGGGATGAGTCGCGAAGTGAATGGGTAAGTCATGCGAATTTGGTAGGGCCACGTGGAATTGGGTTGAATCCGCGCGGTGAACTTGAAGACATTCATGCACTAGAAGCCACGAACGGAAGTCTGGGCGATTTGTTTATAGTAGGTCAAACCATGTACTACTGGACAAGTAGCGGAGTCTGGGTGCCATTTGGCTTCGTTGGCGGCCCGCCGGGAGAACAGGGTCCGCTGGGGCCAAATGGGGCGGATGGGATACAAGGCCCGCAGGGAGAGCAAGGAATACCAGGGCAAGATGGACAGAATGGCGTGGACGGAGTTCAGGGGCCGCAAGGTGTGCCCGGACCCCCGGGTCAAGATGGCGCTCCAGGTGCTGATGGTGCGGGAATACAATTGGCGGGCGAGGTTGAGAGCTATGCGGAATTGCTGATAATTTCGGATTCGCTTGGAACAGAAGATGCAGGGCGTGGATGGCTCAATCGATATGATGGATTGCTGTATATTTGGTCCGGTACAGGATTTCCGGCAGAGGGGTCTGGTACGCAATTTAGAGGCCCTGTAGGACCACAAGGTGCACAAGGCATACCGGGAATCCAAGGGGCACCCGGGCATGACGGAAGAGACGGTGTAGATGGTGTTCAGGGGCCTCCTGGACCACCCGGGCCGCAAGGAGCGCAAGGCGACGCTGGCCCCCAGGGGCTTCAGGGTGAGCGAGGATTGCCAGGAGCAGATGGACAGAATGGTGCGCCTGGGCCTCAGGGAGAACGAGGTGAGAAAGGTGATGTGGGAGAGCAAGGGCCTATCGGGGCAACCGGGTCTCAAGGCAATCCCGGCCCAGCCGGCCCACAAGGCGCGCAAGGCGCTACAGGTCCGCAGGGGCCGCCTGGCGATCTACCCTTCCGTGATTTTAGCCTCCAAGTAAACGCATGGATTGACTCGCACAGGTACGCTGAGTTTCCGTGGGAAGCCCATGTTACTACGGTGTCTGGCTGGCCAGATGAAGCTTTTGTAAGTGTAAATTTTGACCTTCCATCGTTGATGATTGCAATAAAGGCGGGTATACCGGCGGCGGGGGATATAACAGAGTGGGCGAGCTCGGAATCAGGAGTTACTATATACGCTCAGCGAATACCCGAAGGCACGCTAACCGGACAGTACTTCGCGTTGAAAAGGTAGGTGATGGCGGATGGTTATAACAAACTCTAGTCATAGTACGGCTGGTGCAAGCCATCAAGTGACTTCACCTCTTGGCAGTTTCCCTTTAGGGCATAATGTTCACATAATGGTGGGCAATGTGCTGCGTCCGTTTCTGACAATGCGTCGCAATGCGCCAAATGCGAATTATGCAGGCTGGGAGAATAGCACATTCCTTATATTAAATATGGCATATGAAATGACTGTTCAGCATATGCCGTTATATGAGAGTAGTCCGGTAGATATATGGTGTGAAACCACGTTCATAAGTATGCTGCCTGAGTGGGTGCAATCGTTGTTGATACAGGGTCGAATACCTTTTGCGTCGGGATTAACGGCCGGAACTCTGCAACAAGGCAATAATGGATTGCTTCGAAGAGTGTTTATACCTACTATAACAGAGCTTGGGGTTTTGTCTGCTACAAATACTTTCCAAATAGGGTCAGACTTTGGAATATTTGATGATAACGATAGCCGAACATTAAGGAACTCAGCAGGAATAGGTGTGTTGCAACACACGCGCACTGTTAACACTACAGGGAATCATATTGTTGGGGTTTCTGCCATTGGGAATATAGGCCCTTCGCATGCGCTTACTGCAAATATGGCGATTCGTCCTATTATAGCGCTGCCAAACACAGCAAGAGTGACGGCTGAGGGGTTTTTAACTGGAGGTGCTGACTAGTGGTGGTGACGAACTCGTATCATGATACTGGTGTAGTTGGATTCATAGGATATTTAAGTGCTAAGGATGTAATTTTTATCTATAATCGAAGTGTACTGAGGCCATTTTTATTGTTAGGGCATGGTAATCCTTCAAGCGATTATACAGGGTACGACGGCGCCGTGCGATTTAGACAAAACATAATTTTTGAAAATCACAGGTGGCATGGCTCGGCAACTTCGGATTATGAGAATACTGAGATTGATAGCTGGCTTAATGATGACGAATCCGGCTATCTTTCAGGGTTTCCTGGAGAGGTTCGTAGTTTGCTGGTTGCTGGCCGTATGCCTTTTCGACCAGGCAATGAGGGAGCGGCCGTGGCAGTAGGTGCAAGTGGTCTTTTGCGTAAGGTACACTTGCCTACTCATACGGAGCTGGGCTTTGCTGCTAATGCTAACTTACCGACGATGGGTGTAGACTTTGGGCTTTTCCCGACCTTTGCGGATAGACAAATCCGTAATGCAGCGAACATACCCTTTGCGTATCAGCTTCGTGTTCCGAATTTAAACGGAACACAGCACGCACACATAGGGGGCGCCGGATCGTTGGTTGCAGCAACTGTATCGACTGCTGCCAGTGTGGGCGTAGCTCCAATGATTGCGTTGCCGGAAACGGCTCAATATGTGGAGGTTAATGGCCAGAAAATATTGAGGTCAGGGTAAGGTAACACGATTTTGATAGTTGCATAGAATAAGATGAGAGGGCGCCTCACTACAATGAAAATAATGTTATATCGGCAGGTGCAGGTGTGTATATCAGTAGAATGAAGTAAAAAACAACTAGGAGGTAACAAAATGAGTAATTCCGTAGAACACGATATGAAGAGCAGTGCAGCAGATAAGCATTTCGCTTATCTTGATAGTGGAAATATGCTTAAAGTTATCGTTGAAAACAGACCAATGGAAGAAGTTTGTGCCGCAACCAGTGCACGTAGTACTAGAAGAAAATTTTTCCCGCGCTGGGTGTTTGTTGACCCTGCGGTTTACCCAGGTATTACGACGGACCAGAACTCAAATACATGGGTTGATGGCGTAGAGTGGAAAGATATTACCGTGTGCGGTGAGTTGTCCGACGATCTTCCGCCGGTGATTAGAAAACTTGCTATTGCGGCTGAAGAGGCGGCACGCGCTAATCCTATTCCAGCTAATGCATAGGAATAAGTTAAAGTCCCCGGCCTAACCGCCGGGGTGTTTTTAAAGGAGGGAGGCTTGTATGGATATGTTTCTTAAAATAATTATAAGTGCGGTTATAATCGAGGCCATAATTGAATATTTTGGCGGGATTTTGAGCAAGGACTTTCACCCGAAATGCATTATGTCGATTGCGTTTGGCATTGCTTTTTCAATTCTGTATGATATTGATCTGTTGGCGGTTTTTGACCTTAGGTCGAGCGTCCCGTTCGTAGGGACAATTTTTACCGGGATATTGCTTTCCAGAGGCTCAAATTATATGGCAGACTTGGTGAAGATGTTTGGTGGGAAGATATGAGCACAGGAATAAACAGCAGGCTTTTGGAGGATTTGCATCCTGCGCTTGAGCGGGGCTGTCGAGAGCTAATGAGACGTATGGCACTTGTGGGGTTTGCTCATGTAGGTGTTTCTTCTACATACAGGAATGCTGCGCATCAAGAATGGCTTTTTGCGCAAGGGCGAACGCGTCCGGGAAATATTGTCACAAATGCGCGAGGTGGGCAATCGTGGCATAACTGGAGGCTGGCATTTGATATTTTTCAAAACATTCGCGGTCAGGAGTGGAATAATGACCGCTTTTTTTTAACTGCCGGACGCATCTGGGAAGATATGGGCGGTGAATGGGGCGGCAGCTGGGTAAACTTTCCGGACAGGCCTCACATGCAATACACAGGCGGGTTGAGACTGCGAGACTTGCAAGATGGCATGAGATTACCTGATGACGCGATGATGCATTGGGAGAAAATGCTGGGAATAGAACCGGAGGAGGAGAGCGAAGTGAGGTTTAAGACGGTGGACGAGCTGCCCGGATGGGCGGCGGAGACTGTGCGAAAATTGATAAGCAAGGGGCACCTGCAAGGTGATATAGGTGGGAATTTAAACTTATCAGAAGATATGATTAGGTTATTGGTGATTAATGATAGGGCAGGACTTTATGGCTAAACCATGGAGTATTTATTCGACTACGATATGAAAGGCAGGTGATAAATCTGATTAGAGATAACGCTAATAAAAGATTGTATGATCACAATCACGAAGCACAGGAGATATTTCGTGTTGTACAGCCGGAGCTTGATGGGCGGATAGCTGAGGGGCATCGCGTGTTTGACAATACACGCGTCAGCCTCTCAGATGTCTGTGGGATTGAGATGTGGGAGCGTATTTATGGTATAATGCCGAACTTGATGCGAGACAATCTGGAGGAGCGGCGGGAGCGTATTTTGGAAGTTATGCGGGCGCAGCCTCCGTTTACTGAGCCTTGGCTTAGAGAAGAACTTGCTAGGCGCACAGGTGATGGTGATGCTATAAGCGCAGAGGTTGATTGGCTGAACCTGGTGTTGAAATTGGTTATTACAAGACCGGTAAATATGCGGAGTGAATCATTTTTTAGCCAACGTCGGATTCGTGAACTTTTGCCGTGGCTTAGGCATATCGTTCCGGCTAATTTAATGACCTATTTTCAGGCGCGGCTTGCAGATATTGACTTTGAGAATGAGAATGACACGATACTGATGGATGTCGCTTTTGCAGTATACAGCTTGATGAATATTACAGCGCCCAGACCTCTCTGGGACGGTGCTATATACTGGGATGGGGATTATACATGGACGCCTGTGACACACGGTATTGGTTTTTCTGACTCTCAGTTTGCAGACTATAATCTGCATAATATACAAAGCCCTGAAATCAGATGGGATGGGCTTATTTATTTTGATGGTGCGAAAGAGTGGGGAATCAATGACAATGCGCCAGTACGAGGGGTAGCGCTCACTGGAATTGAAACATTTTAAAGGGGGATTATGATGAACAAGAAAGTTAAGAATATAAACTATGTGAATATTGAGCTGGAGTCTGCAACAGGTGCTTTGGGGAGAGGGGAAGTATTTACAAACAGTGTTATTACACTGCACAGGCGTGTGCAATTATGCTTGGCAACCAGCGGAGCAATCAGTACGCTTGCTCCTATAACCCATGTGGCATTTGGTACGGGCGGCGTGGATACGGCGGGGAATCCTATTATGCCAAATGAAGGGCAAAACGATGTAAATAACAGAGTGGGAATATACCCTGTGAGCGTGTCGTACCCGCTTGACCCGGCACCCAGGACTACAGCGCAATACATAGCAACCATACCTGCACCGGACTTGGTGAGTGCGCAGATAAATGAAGCGGCATTGATTGACAGCGAAGGCAACGCACATGCTATAGTGGCCTTTTACAGTAAAGGTAAGGATCCGGGTGTGTCGATGCGTTTCAGCTTCAATGATATATTCTAGAAAGTGAGGCGCATAGCATGTTTAATTATATATTCTGGCAGACAGCGGCGGCCATGCTAAGCGTGCTTGCGCTTGCATGGGCAGCAAAAATGTTTGCGCTGGACAAGCTGAAAGCTAAATCCCAAAAAGATGCGTGGGGCGATAAATCGAAAGATATTGTAACACGCATGGATGGTGACATTGCAGATTTGGATACAAAACTACGGTCACATGAAAGCAGGATTTCAGATCTTGAAAAAACTTCAAAGGGTAAGGATAACGATATTGAGGAGATTCGCACGAAGCTGAATCTCCTTTTTAATGGTATTTACGCGATTTTGGCGGACGATGAGGAGCTTAAAAAGCGTGCTAAGCGTGAGTTTGATGACGCGAAGAAATTTTAGGAGTGGTGACTATGACTAAAGTGCAAAATAGGCGTAGGCAGAGACTCACACGCATGGGTGACAGACTGCAAGCCAGGTTGAGCACGGCATTTATGGATGTTAGACGGCAAGTGGGTGCTGTACAGGGCGTTGAGGTGCTTAAAGGTGTGCCTGTGCACATGGGCAGAAGAAGTATCGATAATCCCAATCCGCAGGCTGTATCGCACGTGCCGGTGCTCATGTCCGTTACTCTGCACATGCCTGTGGAAACAGATGTGCAAAACGGCGATGTAATAATCGTTAGGACTGTGAATGAACGCGGTGAGACAATAGACGCATATAGAGGTGCGGCCGGCAGTCCGTTCACGGTCAATTCCAGAAAGCGTATAGCGATGACAATGCAGGCTCTGGGTAGAGATGAGATGGGGGATGGGGTAGTATGAAAATTGATTTATCCGGTCTCCATACCTTGGTTGAAAGCCTGGAGCGTATGAAGCGTGAGATACCCGAACTGAACAGAGAATTTTTGCAAGAAGAGTTTGACCTTTTTCTTGATGAGGTTAAGCCTTTGACTCCGGTGGATACAGGAGATATGGTGGATTCGTATATACAGAGTGAGGTACGCAGGCACGAGACGATTTCTGAGGTTGACTGGAGTAATACAGCGGCTCATAGCAGATTTGCAAATTATGGAACGATACATCAGGCACCTCGTTATTTCTTTGAGCGTGGCATGAATTATGCTGAGCAGGGGCGGGCTTTGCGATATCAAGAAAAGCTCAAAAGAGCATTTGAAGGCGGTGAGTAGATGATGCATGAATTGGAATCAAATAGCGTGATTAAGGCAATTGAAGAGCGTATTCGCATGTGGATTGCGGAGGTGGATATAAATATCCCGGATTCGCAGAGCGAGGCGGGTTTTGCCTCACAGACTTTGCCTGTGAACGTTTTTACTGAAATGGGAGGACAAGACAAGGTAACAAGCAAAGTGCTGAATTCAAATGACAAAACAATATATCCTTATATATTTATTGAGCAGTTAGACCGCAATACAGTAAGGCGTGAGCGGCTGGGACTTATAGAGCGATATACCTATAACTATTTCATGAACCTGCGCTATTATATCAGTATTGACCCATTTGACCGCGAGAGGGTGCCGCGCTTGAATGAGGAGCTTAGTCATATGGAGTTAAAGCTTGAAAGAGTGCTGCAATATCTCGAAATGTGGGATGGTTTGGTAGAGACATCGCATCGTCGAAGCACTGTGCAAAGTGGGGTATTGCACTTTTTCATGAACGTATATGTGCATGAAGACACTGTACCGTACGAGCATGAGAAAATGGAGGAGCTTGATATTGATATGGTATTGAAAGGGGATAAAGCAGATGAGAAATAGGCATGTTTTTATTCGGCTGACTTGGAATGGAGAAACAGTCATAATCCCTGAGCTTACGACCAGTGTGCGCATACAGCATAGCAATCCGCCGCATTTTCATCATATTGTGGCGAGTGGGCCTGTGGCAGTACCGTCGTTTAGGAGTGTTAAGACTATTCTGTTGGAAAACACACAATTCTGGCAGCGCTGGATTGATAGGTTCATAGAGGGAGGCTGGACGCCAAGGCAGTATGCGGATTGGCTGACGGCACTTCGAGACAGCCGTGAGCCTGCGCAGCTTACAATCGAGAGTGATTTAGAGACTTTGCAGCAAAATCTTTTGGTGCTGATTGACTTTGAGAGCTGGGAAGTGCGACATGGCGAGGAGAATGATATTCATTATAGTCTTGTGATGTATGAGCATGAGCTGCACGATGTGAAAGTACCTGGGGTGATTTATAGTGGTGATGGGGCGATTGTTGAAGCGCCACTGCCGCCGCGATCTGACCTAAAACCGGAGTCGGCGGGGGTGTATACTGTTGTGGCTGGGGATAGTCTGTGGAGGATAACACAGAGGCATTTGGGCGCGGATCAAGGACATAGGTGGCGGGAATTGTATGGTGTTCCTGAGAATCAGGCTGTGATACATGCGAGAGGGAATCAGGATTTGATCTTTCCGGGGCAGAGGTTGGTGTTGCCGGAGGAGTGGGGGTAATATTATATAATAATAGACTTTGTGCACTGGATTAACCTATAAGGTAAATATAATTCTTGACGAATAAATATATTTGATATAAAATATATTTACCTTATAGGTAAATGAGGTGCATAGAGCTGAAGATAATCTATAGAACGAATAAACTACAGAAGATATGCGAAAGCTGTGGCTTTGGCTATGCTAAGCGTGAATATGGCAAAGAAATGGCTGAGCGTATTCATTTGCGCATATCAGAGATAAAAGCTTCAGTTTCGATTGAAGAGATGGTACAGTATAATATTGGAAGATGCCATTCATTAAAAGGAGATAAGAAAGGATTTTTTGCGATGGACTTAATTCATCCCTACAGACTTATCTTGTCCCAAGACGACGACGATATTTGCTGTGTAAAGATTCAGAGAATAGAAGATTACCATTAATTAGCATTGAGGAGGGTGAAGATATGATACAAAGTGAAAACTTTATTGCTATACCACCCGGCGTAACGATCCGTGAACAATTAGAAAATCGTAGCATGAATCAAAAAGAATTTGCTCAACGTATGAATATGTCAGAAAAACATATTAGCAATCTCATTAATGGCAAGGTGGAATTAACCCATGATGTTGCGCTGCGACTTGAGTCCGTTCTTGGCATTTCTGCTCAGTTTTGGATTAATAGGGAGGCTTTATACAGAGAGCAAGAGGCCCGAGTTCGGGAAGAGCTTGATTTTGAGAATGATCGAGATATTGCAAAAAAAATGCCATATTCGGAGTGTGCCACTCTTGGATGGGTACCAAAAACACGAAATATTAATGAAAAAGTTCACAGCTTGAGAAAGTTCTTTGAGGTTGCACGTCTGGAGGTATTGAGTAGCTTGCAATTACCAGGAATCGCGTATAGAGTGGTTGGAACAAATGACTCAAATGATTATGTTCAGGCGATGTGGACACAAAAAGCACGGGTAGAGGCGAGAGCGGAACAGGTTGAAGCCATAAATATCAAGCTTCTAAAAGAATTGATTCCAGAAATAAGAGCATTAACAAGAGAGCCAGCCTCAGTTTTTTGTGAGAAGCTAAGAATATTTTTATCTAGATGTGGAATAGTTCTTGTTTTTTTACCTCACATCAAGGGTTCTTTTTTGCATGGGGCAATTTTCCCAGAAGGCAGATACTTTGTGCTTGGCTTAACAGTACGTGGAAGAGATGCCGACAAATTTTGGTTTACTCTATTCCATGAACTAGGGCATGTTATTCAAGGACATAGCACACATCATTTGGATTTTAATAGCACTGAATATAAAAAAGCAGAGGACGAAGCAGATGCTTTCGCTCGAAACACTCTGATTCCTGAGGAGCAATATGAGGCGTTTATAGTAAAATCTGATTTTAGTAAACTTGCGATTGTTGACTTTTCTAATAGGCTTGGAATAGCTCCGGGAATTGTTTTGGGGAGGGTGCAGAAAGATAATTACCTTCCATACAGTTATTATCATGAACTTAAAGAAAAATATATAATTGCATAGGATGCAGGCTGTTAATCGCCACCTCTAAATATAGAGGTGGCTTTTTTAGGAGGTGAACCAATGCCACACAACATACTAGACCACAGTCAATACACCATTCAACTCTATGTCCAGGACATAGACAGCGGAGAACTATACGACTTTTCTAAGCTCTGCGAGAGCGTGATTTGGCAGACCCATCGCGCGGCGTCGCAGCCGGGCAGTCTTGAGGTTCTGCTAAAAGAGGGGTCACAAAATCGAGATTTTGCGATTAATCCCGGCAGTTTCATGCGCTTTGGTGTGAACGGCGAGGATTATTTTTACGGGCGTATACAGGAAGTTGAACTGCTGAACTCCGGGTTGGAGGGTGTTTCATACCGTATAATGGCACACGACAGCTTGAGCCTACTCAAAAGTGTTGAGAGTATGTATAGGCCGGTGGGGATGAGTGCCAGCGAGTTTTTTATGTCAATTGTGACTCGCTTTGCTGAGCGAGGGTTTAAGGGCGTTGTCAAAGAGCCAAGCCAAGTGGGGCTTGATGATTATTATTTTACGACGAGCAGCCTATACAGCATGATAAAAGATACTATCAGGGATACCCATGTGGCGGAGCAAGGTACGGTGCAGTATATGATTCGCGATAATTTGGGAACATTAGAGTTTCGTGAGCTCATGGCGCTTAGAAAACCAATTATATTAGGTGATGAGAGCTTTACAGACAGCTATGCGTATGGGGTTACGATAAACAAGCAGACTTATAATGTTATAAAAGTCATACGTGATAACGAAGAGATAGGCATGCGTGATGTTTGGCAGAGATATGACAGTAATAATATTGCAAGGTGGGGTTGGAAGCAGCTTGTTGTCGAGGCTGACGACCATATGAGCGACGCAGAGATACGCGATAAAATCGATTTGCATCTTGAGGCGATGAACCATCCACGCCGCACGCTGAAACTGACAGCGATTGGCATAAATGGCCTGCAAGCCGGGGATGGCATACAAATTCGCGCTGACCGCGCTAATATCGACCATGCTATTTGGATTGAAAGCTGTACGCATGTTTATACAATGCAATCGCATAAGATGGACTTGGAGTTATATCTGTTCAAAGGGGAAGGGGGGAATGGCGCTAATGGGGATTAACTATTTTGGGCCGGTTATCGAGAATATTCACGATATGATATCGAATGATACCAAGGCTTATGAATCCAAATTGCTGTTCGGCACGGTGCTCAGCGTTGATCCTTTGAGTATACAGCTTGAGACAGGTGATGAGTTACCCTCATCTTTTTTTTATCTCACGGACAGTGTGATTGTTAAAAAGGTCAAACTGCTGGTGCATAGGATGTACGGTCAGCCTAAAGAGGTGCAGTTCAGCGGAAATGCAAGTGAGATTAGTAATCAGCTGAATATGCTGCTTTTCAATCATTCCGGAGACGCAGAGGCGATAAATCTATCGCTGCAAGCGGTGGATACTGAGGGGGCGCCCTTGAAACTGGAGATATCCGCTCCACGCATACAGGAC
>Ga0123355_10009753_pt1 | contig 14637 bp, 13 predicted proteins | sample TergutEmb28metaG_3_FD_89872 | JGI IMG/M metagenome (GOLD analysis project Ga0123355, IMG submission 89872) | Embiratermes neotenicus P1 segment gut microbial communities from Petit-Saut dam, French Guiana - Emb289 P1 | ecosystem: Host-associated > Arthropoda: Insects > Digestive system > Gut ...
AGGCATCTCCGCAATGATGCACGGCTATCTTCCCCTAGATAGCAAGGGGGAGCTTTTGACAGAGTTTAGAACCTGGCGCAACACCAGCACAGAAAAGGCATCAAATGTATTAACGCCCCTTTTTGGCATAAACATCCCCCTCCGCTGGAGCATTGCCCATCTATATCAAGCGGTGCTTAACAATGAAGCCCATGTAAACCAGATTGCTACCATCACCACCCTAGCCGGGTACGTACACTTCAAGCTAACCGGCGAAAATGTACTGGGAACAGGGGACGCATCAGGGCTTTTCCCAATAGACAGCAAAACCAACCACTACAACAAAGGCAATATGGCCGATTTTGATGCTCTAGTTGCCGATAAATCATATAGCTGGAAAATCGAAAATATTATGCCCAAGGTACTACCCGCCGGGGCCGTAGCAGGGCACCTAACAGAATCCGGCGCAAAACTACTAGACCCAACCGGCAACCTAAAACCAGACATACCCTTCTGCCCACCGGAAGGGGACGCAGGTACCGGCATGGTAGCCACCAATAGTGTAGGGGCCCACACTGGCAACGTGTCGGCGGGCACGTCCATATTTGCCATGCTGGTACTTGAGAAGGGGCTTTCGAAACTGTATCCTGAGATAGATATGGTATCCACCCCAGATGGCAAGCCCGTGGCAATGGTACACTGCAACAACGGCACCTCAGACCTTAACGCATGGGTACAGATATTCCACGAGGCCCTTAGTCTAATCTCAGGCCATTCAAATAAAAACGAAGTATACGAAAAACTATATAATGCCGCACTAGAAGGCGACACAGACGGCGGCGGCCTGATGGCAATAAGCTACCTATCAGGGGAGCACAATACCGGCTTTGAAGAAGGCCGTCCCCTATTTATGCGCCTACCAGATAGCCGCTTTACATTGCCCAACTTTATGCGGACACTACTGCTAACATCCATGGCAACCCTTAAGCTGGGGATGGATATCCTTACGGAAAAAGAAGGGGTAACAATTACTCAGCTCATGGGCCACGGCGGGCTATTCACCACCAAGGGCGTAGCCCAAAAGCTAATGGCCGGGGCACTAGATATCCCCGTAACCGTAATGGAAACCGCAGACGAAGGCGGGGCCTGGGGTATTGCCTTGCTTGCGGCTTATATGGCTCATAAAGAAATGCCCCTGGGCGAGTTTTTAGCAAAGCATGTATTCGCAAACCGTAGCGGAGCCACAATTGAGCCGGATAGTGTGGATACAAAGGGGTTCGCCGCCTTTATGAACCGCTTTAAAGCAGGCCTGAAAATAGAGCGGGCTGCTGTTGACAATCTTAACGCATAATCATCCCATCCCCACCCCGGAATGCGCATAGCACATTCCTCATAAGTTTTGTTCAAACTTTTTCAAAAGTTTGTGGGACTGGTCGCAAACGCAAAGAGCGCGTTTGCTGCTCGTCCATGCGGCCTGGGTGCGGGGCGAAGTCCCGCGGTTTTACCCTTTTTTAGATAGGAGTCCTAATGTACAATTTCTTCAGCGACCTATTCAACACCCTCAACCGCCACGATAACCATATTATTATTATGGCTGTCTTTTTTGGGGTTGCGGTGCTTACTGTGGTATTGCGGGTTATTGCCCATATCCACTTTAGGGCAGCGCTGCTCTCCTTCCGAAGAGATGCCAAAAAACCCATAGAGCGCTTCGAGGATGTGCGCAAGTTTAAAAGCTCCTTGCTAATCAATATCGTAACAGAGTATAAGCGAGTGGCAGACAAAGCCGTAACCCATGTCCCCGCTTCCCAGTTGGTAAATAGGCAAATCTCCACCATGAGCTTTATTGGATGGCGATATGATGGTATGCTGCCCTTTGTTATAGAGCTGGAAAGGGCTATCCTCTGGATTGGCCTAATCTTGGCGGTGGTCTTTACAGAGTACGCCTTTGTATACGGGGTTTTTGCGGTTATACTGTTCCTGATAGTAAGGGCCGCAGCGGCGTTCTTTAATTTCAACGGCGCAAGGGAGCAACTGGCCGAGGAAGTACTTATCTATATAGAAAGAGAAATAGGCCGCTTCTACGCCTCAGACACCAGCGGGGTTCTCCTTCGCCTTAAAAACGACCTAACAGAGTCCATAGCAGGCATGACCGCAAGCCTAGAAACCATAGTAAACGCCATGAGCGAAAGCCTGGAAAAAACCACAACCTCCATTGGCAAAACCATGGCAGACACCACCGCCTCCATAGGCAAAACCATGACCGAGGCCACAGCAGCAGTAGGCCCGGCCCTAGCCGCAGCAATGGACGAAAAAATGATAAATATGAACGCCAAGCTAGCCATAACCCTATCAAGCTGGGAAAGCACCCTAGCCGAAGCTGTCACCCTACAAACCGCAATGAACGATACCTCCGACCGCCTAGGCCAAAGCAGCCTACGCCTTCAATCCTCCGCGGAGCTTTTGTCCAGTCATTTGCAAGGCCATTCCAATGCCCTGTCTGAGCAATTGGTGGCACTGGTGACGGCCATCGACTCTATCAAGGATGGGGTTGGCCTCCTTAGCACCCAGCAGGAGGCCCTTGTACAGCAGTCCAGTTACATCGAGCGCAATCAGCAGACCCTTGAGGCAGCACTTACGGCATACGAATCCTCCCTTCAAGGGCTTACTCAGTCCTTGGGAGACGGCCTTGGGGCATTTATTAACTTACATGCCCAGTCGTCTGCCCAAGCGGTCAATGAAGCCCTTAAAGCCAATATGGATAAGCTCATTTTGCTGGCAAGCAATAGTGACACATAGGTGGTTTTGATACTTCTGGTAAAAGCGCTCGTAAAATACAACAACACAAGAGGAAATCTTTTTGCCTGACGGCAAAAACCGTTCGCGAAAATGCATTGATGCCTGCATTTTCGCTCACTGATGAGGAGGCTTTATCAATGTCTGAAAAAACATTCCAAGAAAGAATCCAAGAAACCCTAACCGGCGCAACACAGCAAAACGCCCTAGCTTTTGCGGCATACTTGGATAAAGAGGGCATGACCGTAAGCGGTGGGGAGATAAGCTACAACGGCTATCCCCTATGCTACATCCACATAGACGGCAAGCCAGAAATCCCAGGCCCCTGGACAATCTGGTCCCCAGATGGCTTCACCGCCACCCACCCCAATGTCCCAATGAGCGATGACCTAATAAAAATCGCCCACGCCCACGCCAATGTCTGCGGAAAATGCGGTGCCCCTTGCGCCCCTGGAAGCCGTAAAACCATCTTTGGCAAAGAGTTTGACAATATCTGTAGCTCAGACATGATGTTTACAGACCCAGATGCCGCTACCCTGGAATGCGTAAAAAAGCTGCTTGAGATAAAAAAGCAAGACGCTCCCGAAGATTAAACTGTTATTAAATACAAAAGGCCGTGATAAAAGTTGCCAGCCCAAGCCTACGAACACCCCCTCCCCGTCCTAGAGCTAGACACAGCCAACCTAACCATAGACTCCAACAACAACCCAGCTACTTTTACAATTAAAAACGCCGGTGGGGGAAACCTCACCGGCCATATACTATCGCGCCAAAATGGCCTATCCTTCTCCCCAAGCCAATGGACTGGCAACTCCCAATCAATATCCTGCACCTACTCCCTGGCCACAGACAAACCCTTAACCACACAAACCCAAGCCTATATTTGCACAAACGGCGGAGAAATATCCCTACCCATAACCATAAACCACGCCCCCATGACCCTCCAAACAGAAGAAGGCCAAAATCTCACCTCCATAGGGGATTTCTACAATTACTCCCTATCCTATCCACAGGCAGCCCGCCGCCTATTCACCTCAAGCGAGTTTTATATGCTACTGCTTTCCACCGGCTACGAATACATGGAGGTATACGAAAGCCTACACAAAGACCCAAATCGTGAGCGGGCAATGGACAATTTTTTCATACTATCCGGCCTTAAAACCAAAACCCAGCTAACCCTGGAAACAAATCACCTAAACATTATCCAAAAGCCTACAGAAAGCTCCTTCCACACCATACAGATACAAAGCTCAGATAATGGCTACGCAGATTCCCCCATTACAACCGGCGGTGCACCTTGGCTTACCCTAGATACCACAAGGCTAATCTCCAACAGCTTTAACAACAACAAGGCAACCCTAGGCTTTACCATAGACCCGGCCCAAATGCCAAATGCCTTTGCCTCAGAGCAGATACAAATAGGCCCAGAGCCTAGCAATACCCTAACCCTATCCGTAAGAAAAGCCCCACCCTTTACCCTACGCCTAAGCCGCACCGGCTACCGCTACGAAGACCGCGGCACCATAGAAGTAGAAAACAACACCGGCATGAATATGACCGTAGAGGTCTACTCTAGGGAGCGATATGTCCGCTTCTATACCAGCGCATACACCATAGGCCCGGCCCACTCTATCCCCTTTGAGATAAGGCCACAGGCCTTTGCCAGCGCCCAGCGTATCTTTCGCAGATTGCCCTATATCTCCACATATGTAGACCTACGGGCCCATTGCCCAGGCCAGGTTTTCCAAAAGCGGCTTTTTTTGACTATAGGAGAGTGGTAGATGGAAAAGCTACTAGCAAAGCTCCACCAACAGCTAACTGCCGACGATAATATCAAGACGGCAATAATATACTCCCTACGCAACTGGTTGGCCTACAGGATGCAGCCAGTAGGGGAAACCCTATACCTAGAAAGAGCCTATCACGGGGCAATGACGGCACACCGCCGCAACGAGCCTCATGTTAGGCTATTAACTCTGGCCATTTTTATGGCAGTAGAAGCCCAACACCTAGACATTGCCGAAACAATGCTAGAAAAGGCCCTACAATACCGCAATTTTCTAAAAGCAAACGAGCCATTCTACTACGGAGTTTTTCTATTCCTAAGGGCATTCCTAGCCCTCCACCGCAATAAAGGCCGGGCCACAAAAAAATACCGCAAGGCATTTCTGGCCTATCTTAAAACCGTACCCTATTCCCCATACTACGATGTAATGCAGGGCCAGCTTCACCTAGCCGCCCAGGAATACGACCAGGCCTTCGAATACTTAACCCGGGCCTACGAACAAAAATGCCGCAGTGTATATCTATTCGAAGGGCTATACCGCTGCTACAAGGCCACAAGCCAGCAGATACCTCCCCCCTTACCCCCAAGGGAAAGTCTACTGCCTGTATTAATCCACTCTGCCGCATACAGGGCAGATATTTCACAAATACTAACCGCCAACGAAGAACAGCTATTTGCCGCCGTTCGCCGCAACCCATCAGGAGGGATGCGCCTTTTTGCCCTGTCCGACCATCCAGTTCTACTAAAAGCCCTATGCGCCAACAAAATACAAAACGGGGACTGTAGCAAGGAGGCCAATACTCTATACCGCAAAGCCGTAGAAAAACAGCTCCACCTAAGCCAGCTAAGCGCTTTTCTGGTGCAATCCTCCTATATAAACCGTATAGAGGAGCTAAACACCCAAGCCCTAGAGCAATTCCTAAGCACCAACGAAATGGACCAGCGCCTAGCCATTTATGTATGCCACATACTACTAACAGACCCGGCCCACGCCCGCCTAATAAAAAACCAAACCAGCTTTATAACCCAAACCGCCACCAATGCCTTAGAAAAAGGCGTAACAGGCCGCAAAGCCAACACCCTATACCAATTTTATTGGGCCCACCACAAAACAGCAGCAAGCAAGCTGTCAAAGCAAGCGGAAGCAGCTTTACAAGCGGGCCTAACCCAGTTTGAGCTAAATACAAGCCCACAAACCCGATATGTATATATCTCCACACAGGAAAAACGCGGCACCAAAGAATACGAGCTAACCGCAGACACCAACCGCATAATAATAGATGCCACAGACAACTTTTCATATATCTGCCTAGGCGCAGGCAGGCGGCAAGTAATAGAAGCCCCCCCAACAATAAAGCGAAGGGTACCCCTAGCAAACCCAGAGCTATATCAGCATTTCTTCGAAAAGGGCGACCAACGCTTTTACGTACTGGCCTACCTGGCCTCCAATTACATGACCGCACCCCCAGACACAAAGGCAATCCCAGTACTAGAGGCCCTGCTAGAAGAAAAATCCCTACAAAAGTCCTACCGCACAAAGCTACAGACAACGTTGGGGCACCTTCATTACAAAAAGAACAACCACACAAAAGCCCTAAAATACTACGCAGAGCTTAATATAAACGACCTAGACGGCCAAGATATACAGCAAATCTTAGAGGCATACTTATATATCAAGGAATACGACTTAGCCGCAGAGCTGATAGCCAACCATCACAGCTCTATACCCGCCCCAGCGTTATTTGAGGGGCTTAGCCGCTTACTGTCTTATGCAGAGAAAAAATATAAAGATATCCAAATACAAAGCGACAGCAACCAACAATCCTCATCAGGCACTTTAGGCCACGCAACCCATGACAATAGCGCCTACCCGCTCTCCCCAGAAACTATGCCCCACCTGGCCCAAGCCGCCTACAGCCTACTAATCTCTGGCCACCAAGACAAAGCGCTACTAGCATTCACCCTAGCAAACCATCAAGCCAGCCAAAAGGAACTAATAACCCTAGCCAACACCCTAAAAACCCCAGACCCAAGCCTAGACACTCAAATCCTATCCAAAGCCCTATGGATGAACCAATTTACCCCAGACACACAAAAAGCCTTCCGCAGGCTACACGCCTCCCAAAAGGCTCTCCATGAATGCAATAAATGTGAAGAATATGTAGAGCTACTAACATACGCAATACTAAGCAAAAACCTACAACCAGAATACGAAACCATCCACCTACTAGAAAAAATACACCAAGCCACCCCTCAAGACACATACCTACACCTAGCCCTATGCCACATATACCTACATCACAAAATAACCACCCTCCGCTCAGAAAAGCTACTAGAGCAAGGCATCTATGCCCAAGAAGCAATGGGCATACTGCTACCCATATTCAAAGAAAACAAACCCCACCCCCACCCCTTCCTAGAAAAATACAAGCCCTTCCTATACCAAGGCCAGCCAGGCAAAGACATAAGGCTAAACTACCGCATAGGCCCAGAGTCAGACTTTACAAGCATCCCCATGCAATACCTACGCTACGGCCTATATACCGCAAAACTACCCCTCTTCTACAACGAAACCATAACCTACTACTACAGCGAAGAAATGCCCACCGGCAGCATAGCCACCCAGGAAACCACATACAAAAACACAAGCCCCTACCTCAACGACAACCACCCAGATACCTACTTCGCCCTCAACACCGCCGTAGTATACGAGCAAATGTTTAGGCACGAGCTGGTTGAGGATATTGCAGATACATTGGTTAAGGAGCTGGTGACGGTGCGGGGGAGGTTGTTGTAAGCAAACAAAAACGCCCCCAAAACGGAGGCGTTAAAATGCATATTATTCAATTTCTATTTCAAATCAATCACATAACGTAATCTCAACAGTATTAGTAAGCACATCGGTATAGCTAAACGACAACTTGCGGGAAGTATCAGGGCCTTCGCTTAACTGTACGGTAAAGATACTGGGGTATGCATGAGATACTATCCCGCTGCTTACCACCGATTTATGGCGGCCCTTATTGGTTTCAAGCCTGACCTTGCTACCTACAATTTTTTGGATATCACTTCTCACATGAAAAACATCTGTCCTATCAAACAAGCGCTTCACCTCTCCTAATGTATAGTCATGTTTCGCCTTTTTGCTCCCTTCTGCATAGATTAGAGAATATAACTCAATTTTGCAAATTTGTCAAACAATTGTAACATATAAAAAGAGCCTGACAACTAGGACAGGCTCTAACTTAGGTTTATACGAATCTTGAAAATCATCGTATTAGTATAAGTAGGTAATAAAGTTTATATTCCCTTGGGCATCTACCCTAAAAGAGGTAAGGCTTAAAATCTGGTCAAAGAAGCTGATGGGCACATACATAGAGTTATTTTTAAGTATGGGGGCCATCTCAAGAGAGCGCTGTAAAACACCGTTTCGCTGATAGTTATTGTCCCCTGGGTGCAGCACTATTATTACTTGGCCGTTTAGGGATATTGTCACTACTCTTTCTACGCTGTCCCATACGGCCACGTAGCCTAGGTCTTCTACTATCCTTACGGGTATCATCTTAATGGCATATCGGTCTGTGCTGATATGATAATCGGAACGGGTTATTCTCGATGTTCTGATATTGCTTCTAACAAACTCTATCCTTGATGTGCCCCCAGGTACGGAGGAAAGCTGAAACTCGTCAAAGAGCAACACTAGTGTAGTGTCTGTCAAATAAAAAGCCTGGCCAGTTGGCGGGGCGTTGAAGGCGGCGTAATAAGTTGCTGGGTCTTGGCGTAGTAGCTCTGCAATCCTGCCTTCTGCCAGGGATGCAATATCTAGGCCCGGCTTGGCTTGGGCCAAGGTGACAAGTGCACCGGTGCGGGGATTAGAGTTAACAGAAAGCACAAATGTACGGTCGGTGACAGCACGGGCGGTGGCGGATATTACTATAGATACCACTGCGTTGGTACTCTCTATTTCATAGTCAAAGGTAATACTCCTGGCTCTTATGCGCCGGGCACCTTCTATAAGAGTATCCACTGCTGATTCTATTTCTTGGTTTAGGTCTTCGTAGGCCGTGCCAAAGTCCTCCAATATAACCGGGACTTCTCCTCTTATATCTAGGCCCTGCTGCCTTGTGTTTAAGACTTCGGTTTCATACATCTCACAGGACCAAGCAGGAGCGGCCATGCTTCTGCTTTCGAAGGCATAAACTGCCACAACCAAAACCGTAAGACAAAATATCATCAGGCTAATATATCGCGCAACGCGCAAAAATTTAGGCATACCGCTCACCTCCTTATAAACAGTATACTGCGGCTAAGCTAATCTTGATAATTTTTACACAGTTATTGAAACATGATTAAAGGCAAAATACAATTACAAAACGGTTACATTTTCGCGTTTTTGTCTGTTTTGGGGTTGAAGTATGCCATAATAGCATTACAATGGAACACATTACTAATGAAGGGACGATTTACGAGTGAAAAATTTCCTGTCAAAAGTGCAAAAAATTTTTAATCAGCAAAAAAAAGTCTTTATCATAGGCGTACCCATAGCCTTACTGTGTCTTATTTTGGGCATAGTGTTGCTTGCAAGAAGAGGAGGGGACACTGGCCCTCATCGGAACCAGATAGTACTAACCTATGCCCATTGGAATCTTGGGCAAGAGCACGACAACGCCCTAGAAATACGTATGTTGCAAGCCTTTATGGACGAAAATCCACATATAATTGTAGATATAGATAACCATATTGCCCTGCCCTGGATAGACTACCTAGGAGCCGCTGCCACAGACAACCGCTTACCAGACGTATTTGCAATAGACGACCTGGGGCTTGCGGCAGCCAATAACTGGCTTATGAACCTTACCTCCAAAGCATGGGCAGATGTAGATTTTTTTGACATGCCCCGCCTTGTACAGGAGGCGGTACTGATAAATGGCGTGGTTTACGCCCTACCCTTTGCTCAGGATATACATGGCTACTTTGTTAATAGGGAGCTATTTGCTGCCCTAGGCCATGAGCCACCGGCTTTTGGGGTGTCAGCGGATAATTTTATTAATGCAGTACGGGCCGCTACGGATTTTAATCACCCAAGCATCAGCCTCAACCATACATTTTCCTTTGTAGAGTGGTATCCCGGTGCCATCAACCCTCATTTTGGTTTTTTTGCCTTTGACGGCTTGGGCTTTGCAATAAACTCCCCCGAGATGCTTACGGCTATCCAGCTAGCTGCCGATATTTATAGGGGGGGCTTTACTTTTTATAGTCTATCTGCCGAGGCTATGCGCTCTTCCTTCCCCATTGGCTACGACCTTGGGGCCTTTAGGTATGGGCAGATGGCTATGTTTTATGGCGGGGCAGGGCTTTTGGATATGATGGTAAACCAAGTTGCCTTTGACTGGGACTTTATTGGGGTACCAGGAGGCCGCTCTGTAGTTACATTAGATATAGTAGGAATATCCGCAAACACCAACCACCCAGAGGAAGCCTATCTTCTGGCCAGATGGATGGGCCATGGCACCGAAGGCAATCTGCGCCGCTTGCAGTACGCCCAAGAGATGGGAATAGTATCAGATATGCTACCTGTCACTCAAAACCGTCAAGTGCTGGATGCTCTTTTTCAAATAGTAGACGTTCCCGGCCTTGCAAGTGTATATGGCGCAATGGATAGAGCCCTTGTGGATGGGATGCATGTCCTTCCCGGCTATATGCAAGCACGGTTTTCTGCCCCTACGGGCATTGCCATACCGGGGACTATCCATGATAACGCCGGGGTCAATGCCTTAATGCGCTACAGTATAATCGGGAATATGGCCTTTGAGGCCCATAGTGCCCATGCAGAGTATATTGCGCGCCAGCAATTAGAAATAGCCCAAGACAGGCTTAGATAAATGGCCAGAAGTATATTAATTGTAGAGGACGACGATAACCTAAGCCGCGGGATGGCCTTTACCTTTGAAAAGGAAGGTTTTGATGTTTTTGCCGTCGGCAGCATAGCCGCCGCAAAGGCTGAGTTTACCGGCAAAAAAATAGATATAGTAATCCTAGACCTAGGTCTCCCAGACGGCGACGGAATAGAGCTATGCCGCTGGATAAGAGAGCGCTCTAATGTACCAGTGGTTATGCTAACAGCCAGAGACTTGGAAACAGACGAAGTCCAGGGCCTACTTGCCGGGGCAGATGATTATGTAACTAAGCCCTTCTCCCTTGCGGTTTTGCGGGCAAGGGTAGGGGCTGCCCTTAGGCGGTTAGAAAATGGTGGGGGCAAGCTACAGTCAGGGACCTTTAAACTAGATACAAAGCTATGTAAGTTGTTCCGCGAGGAAGAGGAAGTGCCTCTAAGTGCTACAGAGTATAGACTAGTGCTATATTTTATCAGCAATGCCGGGCAGGTATTGTCTAAGGAGCAAATATTAAGCGCCCTTTGGGATGCTGGCGGCAGCTTTGTTGATGACAATACCTTGTCTGTAAACATTAGCCGCTTAAGAAGCAAGATTGAAAATGACCCTCGCAAACCTCAGGTTATTAAGACTGTGCATGGTATGGGGTATGTTTGGGTTAGTAATTCATAGAATACACCACATTTACTATAGTAGAATAGCCCAATTACGTTTGCTGTACATGACACTAATAATAGTAACAGTTTTTGTACGCTCATCTACCACGTAGAAAATAATGTAGTTTTTGACAGGAATAAAGCGCACCCCCATTTGCGACAATCGTTTATCAGAAACAAGAGCAAACCGGTTTGGCATACTGTTAAGGCCATCAATTTTCTGCCCAAGCTTGTCCATTAAGTCATATGCTGCTTGGGGTGAGTCCAACTCAAATGATATATAGTCTGCTATTTCCCACATTTCTTTTTCTGCTCTTGATGACATGTTAACATGGTAAGTCATGACTGTTGTATCCTTTGTTGTAATTCACTCTTAATCTCCTTCATTACATCTCGAAAGGGCCTTGCCCTGCCTTGTTGCAAATCCTCTAAGCCTTCTTCGATTTTTGTGTAAAATTCTTCTTTTGTGGCGACATCATATGGTGGGGATGGTTCGCATATTAGTCGCATATAATCAATTACCCCTTGTAATTTATCTTCGGGTAGCCGCTCTAATTGCCGCATTGCACTTTCCCGCATAGCTATCATGACAGTTGCTCCTTCCAAGTTCAATTTTGCATAGATTATTATGCCATTAAAGTTCATTGAAAACAATATCAGTTATGCGGCTTGCAGCTCCTTCCATACAAATAAAAATGCACCTCCCTTCCCAGGAGAGGTGCATCTTTACATTTCCGATACGGCTTCCATATATTGATTTTATGCCATGGCTGCCTAGTGTTATACTGGCAACTCGTAGATACCATTGCGGCTGAGGCTTGGCCGTTCGTCAAGCCCCACTACCGTCCCAGGGAAAGGAGGAGGAACCCAGGATAGATATCAAGACATATTTACTTGCGTTTTGTGTTGGGTTTTGGTGCTGGGTTTTTGTTTTTGTTGATGGTGATACTTTACACCCTAGCTGACTGTAATACAATTACGGAGCATTTACATTATAGTTAAGTTAAAGTTACGCGATTTCCAGTTTAGATGTTTTGACAAAAAGCGATTTTCCCGGTTTTGATGATATTGACGAAGGTTTAATTAAGGAGCGAATATGTGGATTTTACTATTAAGCCTAGCAATAGCCCTTTGCACCATAACCATACTACTATGCCGCAGATACACCACAAAAATCATCTCCTCCGTAGATGAGGTACTAGAGCGCATTCTAGCCAAAGAGCCAAACCCCGCTGCCACAACCAACAGCGAAGACCGGTTTTCCAAACTAGCCCACAAAGCCAACCGCATAACAGACATGCTGGTAGCCGAAGCCGCCACCGCCAAAACCGAAAAAGAAACCGTACAAGGCTTTATATCCGACATGTCTCACCAGATGAAAACACCCCTTTCTGGCATAACCATGTATACAGAGCTACTACAAGAAGGCAACCTAAACCCCCAAGACACCCAAGAGTTTTTAACCCGAGTCAAGATAAGCGTAGACAAGCTCCAATGGATGACAGATAGCCTAATAAAGCTATCCCGCCTAGAGGCAGGAACAATAACTCTGGCCCCCGCACTAGTAAGCATAAAACAAACCATATCAGAAGCAATTATCCTAGTGCTAGCCGAAGCCGAAAAGAAGAATGTAGAGATAATAGTAGAAGACTTTGAAGATATCCCCCTACATCACGACAAAAAATGGACAATAGAGGCCTTTGTAAACGTCCTAGACAACGCCGTTAAATATTCAATGGAAGGGGGCAAAATAACAATCAAGGTAAAGCCCTCCAGACAATACACAAAAATCCAAATCTCAGATAAGGGCATAGGAATATCCAAAAGCGATTGGAACCTTATTTTCCAACGGTTTTATCGCGGGCAAAAGGTTAAAGATAAGGAAGGCGTAGGTCTTGGCCTCTACCTTGTGAGGGTTATCATGGAAAGCCAAGGCGGGTATGTATTGGTAGACTCCGCACCAGAGCGGGGGGCAGCCTTTTCCCTTTTTTTGCGAAATAGATAACGCTTGCATTCTTACAAAACTGTAAGAACTCAACCTCCTTCTGTAAGAACCCTGAAAGAACCCCCTGCTATACTCTGCAAACAAGTGCAGGCCATAACGACTATAAATAAAAGCAGGAGGTACATCATGCCCATTCTAGTAACAAAAGACCTAACAAAACACTACGGAGCACACCCTAACCTAATCCGGGCCTTAGACGGCGTAGACATTGAAGTAGAAAAGGGGGAGTTTATTGCGGTAGTGGGCCAGTCGGGAAGCGGTAAATCTACTTTATTGCACATGCTTGGGGGCCTAGATATTCCCACATCCGGCACAGTAATAGTAGGGGACCACGATTTATCTACAATGGAGGACGAGGAGCTAACCATTTTTAGACGGCGCAATGTAGGCTTTGTATTCCAAGGCTATAACCTTGTGCCTATTTTAAATGTCTATGAGAACATAGTGCTGCCGATAGAGCTAGACGGCAATAAGGTAGATGCCCCCTTTGTAGACCAAATAATAGAAGCCCTAGGCCTTACAGATAAATACAACGCAATGCCAAACCAGCTATCCGGCGGGCAGCAGCAGCGGGTAGCCATTGCACGGGCCTTAGCGGCAAAGCCCTCAATAGTCCTGGCAGACGAGCCAACAGGCAACCTAGACACTAAAACCAGTCAAGATGTGCTAGGGGCATTAAAGATGACGGCAACACAGTTCCACCAAACCATAGTGCTAATCACACACAACGAGCAAATCGCCCAGCTTGCAGATAGGCTTATCCATATAGAAGACGGGAGAGTGGTGCAAGCATGAAAAACAACAACTCCCAAATAATCCGCAAGATAACCACAAGGGCACTAAAGGCCAACACCCGACGCAATTATTTTATCGCCATAGCAATAGCCCTTACTGCCTTTATGATTACTTCGGTTTTTAGTATAGGAATGGGCTATTACGAGTCTATGCGCCTATCCGGCTTCCGCTTCGAAGGGATATACTCCCACGCTGGGATGACCGGCCTAACCCAGGAGCAATTGGAAAAGCTAGAGGAACTCCCATATGTGCGCCATATATCCCAAACAGGCCTTGCGGGCCTTGCAGAGCTATCGGGCTTTGGCGGCCCGATAACAATGCTTTATTCAGACCAAGTTACCTGGGAGCATTTCCAGACACCGGTCTTTGCAGACATAGAGGGCCGTCATGCCATGGCCGAAAACGAAGTAACAATGTCCAGAAGCAAGCTTACCCGAATGGGCATAACCGACCCTTATGTAGGCATGGAGATTCCAATAAGCTTTGCCCTACGAGATAGAGATACCCCCCTCCAATGGCGGCAGTACACCCCCTACGAGATAACTACAACTCATACAAAAACCTTCATACTGTCTGGCATATACACAGAATTTGTAAGTGTGTTCCAAGCCGGGACACCCATTTTTGTGTCTTACGCCTTTGCACAAAGCCATGGCCTAATCATCCCAGAAGAGGCAAATGTAAATGTTATCTTCACCAATCCCCTCCGGGCCCAAGAATTTATAGAGCAAG
>Ga0123355_10009754_pt1 | contig 14637 bp, 11 predicted proteins | sample TergutEmb28metaG_3_FD_89872 | JGI IMG/M metagenome (GOLD analysis project Ga0123355, IMG submission 89872) | Embiratermes neotenicus P1 segment gut microbial communities from Petit-Saut dam, French Guiana - Emb289 P1 | ecosystem: Host-associated > Arthropoda: Insects > Digestive system > Gut ...
CGCGTTGCGAGCCAAAAATCGGCGGCTTTAAGCCGTTTTTGGCGAAGTAAGGCGACTACGAAAACGAAAATTGCTATATGACATGTTTGTTACCGGCTTAGATACATCCATCGCCCGGATTTATACTGCCACTTGCCCAAGATATAATCATAAGCACTCTTGGACGCAACAAACACCGGAAACAAAAATGCTGCAATGCAAATGGCTACGCCCAAAAGCGGCATGAGGGTAGCCTCCATCAGTGCCAGTATTAGAATAGCAGCTCCAACAACCGCACATATATAAATCGAGCGCTTTACAAACCGAGCGTATCTTCCGGCGATTTCCATGTGGTCATTGGCGTCAAGGAGGATATTGGCGGTTTGATATGGGGCAAAAGCATGTGCCGTGATAATAAGTGTGACAACAGCAAGCGCCCCGCCGGTCGTCACTAAGCCTGTTGTAATGTTGACATTAACATTAGTCATCAATATTGGTAATAAAATGCCGAGAGCTATTAATATGAAGGCAAGCCCCAGTGCATAGCCCACGCCCCTTGCCTGGGAAATATAGCCTTTGGCCTCGTGGAGGGTTAGGGGAATTGTTGTTCCGTTGCCTTTTACATTGGGCGTCGTGCTTTGTTGTGTGTCATATGCCAGGGCTGAGCCTGAGCTTTGTACAGTAGTTGCAGTTGTGCCAGACTCTGGTTGCTGTGCACGTGCTATGCCAAGCTCCATCCTTATCTCATCAATGCTGCCGAAGTTGGCAATCACAATGCCAACAGCCTCATGTTCGCTGTTGCCTGATTGCCTTAGGGTAAGATATTTTTCTTCCATCCCAGCCAACATATCCCGTTTTAGGGCCTGCACCTTGTCTGTTTGAGGAAATGCCGCAAATACATTGTCCAAATATGTTCTAATTGTGTCCACTTTCTGCCTCCTTGCTGAATACAAACTTTGATATCAAGTTCTTTGTCAATTCCCATTCTGTGCATTTTTTTCGGTAATATTCTCGCCCGGCTGGGGTGATATTGTAGTAGGTACGCTCTCGCCCGCCAGAGACAGTACCGGGGTAGGAGCGTAGATAGCCAAGCTTTTCTAGCCTGGTAAAGGCGGAGTACAGGGTTGTTTCTTTCATAGTGTAGCCGCCAAGGGACATCTCTGTTATTTTTTTGGAGATCTCATAGCCGTAGGAGTCGCCGCCATGCAGGGCCCGCAGTATCATCAAATCTATATAGCCACGTAGTACGTCGCTGCTTATGGTGGAATAGTCCAAGAAATCACTCCTTTGTAGCGGTGGCGATTTGGGTGTGTGTGTTACTACGTCTGACGTGGTAGTTATAATAGCGCAACTACTACGTCACGTCAAGTAGTAGTGCTGGGTGCTTTTGGAGTAAAGCCTAGGGGCTACCGCTTTTGCCCAAAAGACCAAAACCTAAGGGCTATCGCTTTTTCCAAAAAGACCAAAACCTAAGTCATATGCCCTATGCTTGGAAACTGCCTTGAGTATCAAAACTTTGAGGAGGTGCAGAATGTCCAGCGCTTTCAGTCTTAAGTCCATCAACTTCAAGCCCTACAAGGCCCTATTCCGCATACGCTTCACCAACAGCCTGCAATACCGGGCAGCGGCCATAGCAGGGCTTTCTACTCAGTTTGCTTGGGGATTTATGTATATCTTGGCCTTTGCGGCCTTTTACCGCAGCAACCCGTACAACTTCCCTATGATATTTTCCCATACTGTGTCTTATATTTGGCTGCAGCAGGCCTTCATTGCCTTGCTTTTTGTGTGGTTCTACGACAATAGTATTTTCGAGTCCATTGAGACTGGTTCTATTGCGTACGAGCTGGTGCGGCCCATGGACTTGTATAGCCGGTGGTTTAGCACCACTGCCGCCAACCGGGTTTCACGGACATTGCTGCGCTGTATGCCTATTTTAGTTGTAGCGTTTATATTGCCGCATCCATTCAGGTTGGTTTTGCCTCCGGAAGTGTGGCGGTTGGGGTTGTTTGTAGTTAGTATGATTTTGGCCCTTGGAGTGGTGCTTTCATTTTCTATGCTTATTTATATCTCAACTTTTTATACCCTCAACAGCGTCGGAACCCGTATTATTGTTGCTGTCGCGGCAGACTTTTTATCTGGGGCGTATATCCCGCTGCCTTTTTTGCCTGATGCTGTAAGAGGAGTGTTGGAGTTTTTGCCCTTTGCGTCTATGCAAAACATGCCTTTTCTTATCTTTAGCGGGCATATATATGGGGACGCGATTGTGCGGGGTATTGGTCTGCAGGTGTTTTGGGTAGTGGCGCTTTTGGCTGTGGGGCGGTTTTGGATGAGCCGGGCTTTGAAACGGGTAGTGGCTCAGGGCGGGTAAGCAATACAAAGTCCGTGATACTATCATTTCAATCTTTGGAGGAAAAAATGAAGCTATATTTCAGATACTTCTCAATGCATATAAAAAGCCAGATGCAGTACAAGCTTTCTTTCTTTTTTACAACTATTGGGCAGTTTCTGGTGTCGCTGGCACTGTTTTCAAGCATTGTCTTCCTGTTTATGCTATTCGATGATGTGGATGGCTTTACCTATCAGGAGGTGCTGATTGCTTATGCCGTGATGATGCTGTCCTTCTCTTTAGGGGAAATGTTTGGCCGGGGTTTTGATTTATTTCCTCGGTTGCTAGGCAATGGTACATTTGATAGGGCCTTGGTGCGGCCACGTAATATTATCTTTCAGGTGCTGGCTAGCACTATAGATTTTACACGCATTGGGAGGGTTTTTATGGGTGTTGGGGTCTTTGTCTATGTACTTCCACGCAGCGGCATTGATTGGACATGGGATAAGATTCTCACCCTTGGCCTGATGGTTATATGCGGAAGCCTGCTTTTTTTCGGGCTTTTTGTGCTGTATGCGGCGTTTTCTTTTTTCACAGTAGAGCATTTGGAGTTTATGAATATCTTCACAGACGGGGGTAGGGAGCATGGCCGTCTGCCTTTTTCTGTCTATGGTGACAATGTACTTCGGTTTTTGACATTTGTTGTGCCGCTGGCTTTGGTGCAGTATTATCCGCTTTTGTTTTTGCTGGGGCGGGAGGAGAGTATGTTTTATGCTTTTGCACCTGTGTTGGCGTTACTGTTCTTGCTGCCTTGCTATGGGTTTTTCCGGTTTGGACTTAGTAAATACAAGTCTACTGGTTCATAATGAGGACGGCCTTCTTCGGATTACGCCTTTACACAACTTTACACAGCCGGATTAACATCTTTCTCAAATTGACACAAATACCCCAATATAGTACCATGCAAAAACCCCCCGTGTTTTTTCGACAGCGTAAAAATCGGGGGGTAAAAATCGGCAACAAAGGGGGAAACCACATGCAATTCATATTCAAACGTTACGAAAAAAAGTACCTGGTAACCCACGCTCAAGCCGCTGCCGTTACCGCCGCACTAAACAAGCATATGATTCCGGATGAATACGGTACATACTGGGTGCAAAACCTATATTTTGATACAGATAACTGGGAAGTAATCCGCAAATCTATGGAGCGCCCGCTATATAAAGAAAAACTGCGTCTAAGATGCTATGGCGTACCTGATAAATCCAGCAATGTTTTTCTGGAGCTTAAAAAGAAATACGCCGGGGTAGTATATAAGCGACGGATTGTCCTGCCCCTGTCAGCACTGGAGCAGCCCCTAAAAAAAGTGTTGGCAACAGAGCATCAGCAAATAGCCCGTGAACTAGACTTTTACCTGCAAGCCAACCCGGTAACAGAAATGATGTATATAGCTTTCAAGCGCACCGCGTTCACAGGGATAAAGGATACCGGGCTAAGAATCACCTTCGACAACGATATTCGCTATAGGCGGGACAAGCTGGATTTTGACCATCCTGAGTTTGGCCAGCCAATTCTCCAAAATGGCTATCAACTGATGGAAATCAAAACCCACACCAGCATACCCCTATGGCTGAGCCGCGTGTGTAGTGAAAACAACATTTTTAGGACATCCTATTCAAAATACGGAACCTGCTTTACAGATTATTGTGAGAAAGGCAATGTGAAACTATATGCTTGAAACGCTAACAAGTAGCATAACCAGTGGCGAAATGCAGGTTTTGACAGCACTGGTACTATGCACGGTTGTGTCATTGATTTTGGGGCTAGGGGTCTCTTTGGTATATATGTACAAAAGTGCCCACAGCCAAGGCCTGGCTACAACTCTAGTACTGATGCCGGCATTGGTGCAAGTAATCATAATGCTGGCCAGTGGAAATATAGGCGTAGGTGTTGCCCTAGCAGGGGCCTTTGCCCTGATACGCTTCCGCTCTGTACCAGGCAATGCCAGGGATATAGGACACCTGTTTCTTTCAATGGGTCTGGGATTTGTAACCGGACTGGGCTATCTGTTTTTTGCTTTCATGTTCTTAGTAATAATAGGCGGGGCCAGTCTATTACTAACCGCAACCCAGTTTGGCCGCAGTGAGTTTAGCTATAGAATGCTGCGTATAAAAATCCCCGAAAACTTAGACCAGGAAGGCCTCTTTGATGAAGTGCTAGAAAAATATACCTTGAGCGCAGAGCTGGATAATGTGAGAACGACCCAAATGGGCAGCTTGTATGAATTGACATACACCGTGCGTTTAAGAACGACTGCATCGCCTAAGGCCTTTATTGACGAGTTGCGGGCCCGCAATGGTAACCTCGGTATCATACTTGGGCGTGGCCGCCGTGACATGGAAGACTTGTAGTAGGCCACAGGCTATATGATCACGATGATAAAAGTATCATTTACAGCACACCGTGCATAAACTATAATTACGGGAGAGTAGCAGTGTAAGACCAGCATAACTAAAACTGAGCAGGCGATAAATCATGTAGGCAACCTCAAAAGAGGCCTACAATGATTTGTGGGGCCGGGCCGCATAGCGGCAGCAGATGAAACAAGCGCATCTGCGGGACAGTAATGCAAGTTAAACGAGAAACAGTTCTGCCTGAGCCGAAAATCTGTAGAATCGCGTAGCGATTATGCGAATCCAGAGCGATTCTACAGGTTTTCGGCGACAGACAGGGCTAACTCGAATTAATTTGCTGTGTTCCCGTAGGTGCGCTTTTTGTATGGGCTGACTTGTTGAAAAGGACTTTTTTGTTATAAAGACTTGTTTTCACGCGATTTATTTTACAGGGGGTAGACAATGAAAAAAACTAACGAACAAATGGCTATATCTGTAGCCCGTAACAGTATCATCATCAATGTATTTGTGTCCGTATTTAAGCTGTTTGCCGGGGTTTTTGCCAACTCGGCTGCTATGATATCCGATGCTGTGCATTCATTTACTGACTTGGTAAGCACTGTTGTGGCAATTATTGGTGTAAAATTGGCAAATAAAAAGCCCGATAAGGAGCATCCTTATGGGCACGAGCGGTTCGAGTGTGTGGCTACTATGGTCTTGGCTTTGCTGGTGTTTTCGGTTGGGATAGGTATTGGCTGGGCGGGCCTTCAGCGGATTATTTCTGGGAACTATGCCGAGCTTGGCATACCTGGCTTGTTGGCGCTGATTGCTGCTTTGATTTCCATTGGCGTCAAAGAAGCCATGTATTGGTATGTCCGGGCTGCCGCAAAAAAAATAGATTCCAGTGCCTTGATGGCTGATGCCTGGCATAGCCGTGCTGATGGTCTATCATCTATAGGTAGCTTCATTGGAATATTGGGGGCTAGGATGGGCTTTCCTGTGCTGGACTCCGTAGCTGCTATTGTCATCTGTTTGTTTATTATAAAGACCGCGGCAATCATCATGAAGGATGCCCTTGGCAGAATGACAGACCGGGCTTGCGATGATGCTACAGTTGATGCAATGCGGGAAGTAATCCTGAACCAAGACGCTGTTGATGGGATAGACCAGCTCCGAACCAGGATTTTTGGCAATAAAATATATATGGACGTGGATATATGCGTTGCACCGTCCTACTCACTTGGGGAGGGCCATTCTATAGCCCAACAAGTTCATGATGCTATCGAAAATGGCTTCCCGAAAGTGAAGCATTGCATGGTGCATGTTAGTCCGACGATATCTCAAGATTCATAGTTTTATCCCAAAATGGGTCTGCAGTAACTCATGATAGGCAGCCTCAGTTGCAGGCCTATATACTTTCACATCATCGGATGTAAACAGCTTGACTTCCTTGTCAGCCACAGATTTACGGCCATCCTCAGTAAAGATATGCACCATGTCCTTGGTTCTGAAAAAGGACTCTGGGTGCTTTTCGCAGTAGTAGGATATGCCTATAAAATCTTGCTCTAGCTGGGGTTCCTTGGTAAAGGCATAAATCCTCCGCCAGGACTCGTGCCGCCATTCGTATAGCACATACCCGAGGAAGCTATCCTTTTCTAGGATGTACTCTTCGCTGCCTTGTTTGCTTACCTTGCCGGTGACTATCGGCAAGGGCTTTCTTGGTATAACACCGCCACATCCAACATCGCATAAGTATTCCTCGCCAGCACAGATGACCCCTAGCACCCTGTGGCGGCGCATTGGGATTTCGGTCTCGTCTCGCAAAAAGCGGGCCATGTAGTCTGTTACTTCAAAGCCTAGGTTTCTAAGCAGCCAGGCAAATAGGGCGTTAAGCTCAAAGCAGTAGCCGCCTCGGTTTCGTTCTACGATTTTCTCATAGATATCCTCTACCTTTAGAGAGAGAGGGACATCCCGCATGATGTCCAGGTTCTCGTAGGGGATGGTTAGCAAATGTTGCCGTTGCAAGGCGTGAAGGGTGTCATAGTCACGCCTCGCTGTTCCGGTGAAGCCGATTCTTTGCAGATACCTTGTGATTTTGTCCATGATTCCATCCTTTCAATAGCTGAGCTGATTTTAACTTGATTATCTATGTTATGACTCAAGAAAAATTGTACGCTGAGAGAAATTCCATCTTAGGCTGTATCCTAAGGCTTCCGCCACAGTTCTTAGCGGGATGTATAAATAGCCGTTGATATGCAAGGATGCGGGCACACTAAAATATACTTTCTCGCCATCAATGGTCATAAATAAGTCCCCGGCCCTGTGGGTGATAACTGTATCTGCAGCGATTATTACAAGGAGCTCTGTTTCAGTGTTATAAAACGTACTTACACTAAACAATCGCGCAACTTCTTCCACTGTAATCATCATGCGGTTTTGCAGGTTTACCGGGGTTTGAGTGACTTGTTGCCGTACACCATTTTTTGAAATAATTATAGGGTCATGATATGTGTGATATTCCACCAATGCCCATAGTGGATCGTACTCTGGCATTCTACCATTGAAGAAGTCGTCCAGCCATATAATACGGGCTTCCAGCCAACCAATCAGATGCTCTACCTGCCCCATAAAGCTGTCTATTGCCAATATTTCCGGCGATGTTTGAATGCGTCCTACAGGTACACCAAGGATAGGATGACGCTGGAAGTTGCGCTCAAACTCTGCTTGGTACATAAGTGCAACCTGCTGCACATGCTTAAGGGTTTGCGCAATTTCTACATTCACAATCTCGTTCCATCTGTCTACGACAGCCTGGAAAAATTCCGGCCTTTGCATCAAGTGACGATACCAATAATTAAACAGCGCTACATACAAATCCTCTGGCCCATAGCCCAGTGGCTGATTAAAGGCATTGCCCGCCGCCAGGTCAAAGTCCCATATGGGCCCCATAAATAGTCTGCGCTCTTCTCCTTGGCCCCGGATATACATAAAAATGCTTAGCTGACTAAAGATATCGAACTCCTTAAACAACTCATTGACAAGATAAAAATCTACAAAGGAATTGATATCAATAAGAGTCTCAATTTCATCAAAGCTTTGACGGCGTATTGCATAGCTTACGGTGCTTAGATAATCGTATACGTAGGCTACATGCTCGGGGGTGCGCCGCCGTCTGGCACTGGGGTATCGTATATCATAAAGCAGTCCGTTGACATTAACAAAGGTATCGCCTAGCACCCCACCTTGACTGGCTCGGGCGTCTAGCTCAAGGAAAAAGTCGCTTTGGGCTGGGTCTTCGTTCCACTGTAGCTGCATACGGCCTGGGTTTACGTCCCGTTCGTCTGTTAGAAGATATACTCCCATGTATTCGCCGTTTACATATAACTGCACATGCCTAGGGGTAGGGGTAAAGCTTAATCCCTCAAGCAAGTTACCAAGATAAAGCGCACTGTAATTGCGCATTAGCGAACGGTCAAATAAATCTGCAAGCAGTATCCAATCCGTTGCTGCATAAGGGGAGCCAAGCATTGGCTGTGCCTCATTAAACCGGATACGCAGGGGTCTCTTTTCCGTGCCTTGCCACCAAGTAGAATTACCCCGCCCGCGTATACTTGCGTCCACTGCATCAAAGTTGACGCCGAGGGCAGCCCCAGACACAGCAACAGTACCGGTATGCCAAAATGTCCGGTCAACAGTAAAGGGGTTGTAGTAAGTTGTGATATGCAGGCTTGGCAGCCTATGCATAGTTTCCATTGCAACAATATTGTCCCACCACTCATTGAAGGTGGGGTTACGCCGCTGGAAGAATACATCAAGCCAGTATATCCGCCCCTCGTACCATTCCAGTAAATATTCCACCTGCCCCCTAAAGGTGTCAATCTCCCTGGTTTCTTGAGGCAGCAATTCAAACCACCTAGGATCCCCCCCTAGTATATGATTATGCTTTTCAAAATTGCGAAGGAAAGACGCCTCATAGTGCTCAGCCAAGGAGGCAATATGGTCAATCATCTGACGAATGGGGCCGTCTTTTATTTCATCCCAACGCTGGTGTACCAAGGTGTAAATCTCCGGTGTTGACATCAGATGCCTGAACCAGTGGTTTCGCAGCCCCGCATGAATATGTGTGTATGGCGTCCAGTAAAGGGTATTGCCCGCCGACCGGTCAAAGTCCCAAACCGGGCCAAAATGCACCCGTCGCTGGTCACCCTGCCCGCGTAGGGTCATAAATACGCTAAAGTTGCCGACATCAATATTTTTCATAAACTCTTGCACAAGATAGAAATCAATAAATGATGGGATGTCAATAACCCGGTCAATGGCCTCATAATCCCGAGAACGGATTACGGCGTCAACATACCGTATATGGTCGCGCAAGTACTCCAAGTGGCCATTCCAATTATCCTGACTAGGGAATCGGATGTCATAGACACGTTCCTCGTCGCCTATTCCCGCTGTGAAAAAGTTCTCATCCAAAACATTTTCATCCACCCATGTACCCACCAGATGACCATCCAGCTCAAACATAAACTCGCTAAGAGCCGGGTCAGAGTCAAAAACCAGAGGCCCGCGTCCTGGGGCTGGGTCTCGGTCATCTGTAAACTGATACAGACCCATGTATTCCCCATTTACATAAAGGTGAACAAATTGGGACATAGGTGTAAAATCTAAATTATCCAGCAAGCTTGCCAGATAAAATGCGCTATGGTTTCGTAAAAGTGATAGGTCAAAGAGGTTTGCAAGAAGAACCCAGTCACGATGGGCATACTCACTGCCAAACATATGCCTGGCTTCCGGGAAACGAAGCCGTAGTGGCCGTTTTTCCGGGCCTTGTACCCATGTTGAATTGCCGCGCCCTCGTATCTGCACGGCTACATTGTTAAAATTATGACCATCATAAGCACCCCACATAGTTGCTGCACCACTATGCCAAAAAGACCTGTCAACATCAAAAGGGTCGTAATTGGACACAAGATGAAGTGATGGAAATCCAATATACCCATCAGGGCCGTCTATCTTAGGGGCTTGCAGAAAGATATTTTCATAGGCATTGCCACGAGGAGCGCAGTCAAAGGCCGCCCTACGGGCTTCAGCAGCGCGTGGCAAGCAATAATCATAATAAGACTCTTGTGCATCATCCGTGCCACCGCAGGCAGTAAATGCAATGCTGGTTACAAGAAGGAGTATTATCAGAAAAAGGCTTTTCAAAAAAAATAATGATGTATATCTCATTTTTGGCATAGAATCCTCCCAGAGGCAGTATATAAGATTGCAGTACGGATTAGATTGCCCCTCTAGATTCGGTGGCTTTGTAGAAAGCCCAGTATATGATGCTAATGTTAGCATGTTGTTATATGTGCGTAAACATCTATATTCTGTGAAATGGATATCACATGTCAATTGCGGATGTAGGATGGGGCCGCACTGCGCTTTCTCTTGCTAGTATAATCAGGCACAAGAATATATACTGAGGTAGGCTAGTGCTAAGGTATATTGTAGTGCTACAGCTCTCAATCTATCTCTAGCAAGCCGTAGCCTACGCCGAAGAGCTCTCCGCTCTGCCCTTGCAGGGCCTTTACCATCCATGATATGTATCGTACAACAACCTCCCATTACTAAGAAAGGAAGTGAACCATGAACCAACGAGTAGAATCAAAACTGACCCTCTTTGTCAAAAACTGCCAAGATATCCGAGGCGAATTTTTTTGGCAGCAACCAATGGCAAATCGTCTTGCGGCCTTGGCATACGCGTTGGCTGACAAGCCTATCGATAGCGACAGAATAAGGGATTGCCACAATATGATAAAAGGCGAAGTAGGGGTATTTTCCAATTTTCGAGGAATGCTGTCAGTCTATGTTGCGGCGGCCCTTTCCCTTAGCCCTGACCCTGGCCAATTGCTAAATGATACCCTATATGTATATGGTTTGTTAAAAGAGCAAAAGTTTTGGGGCAATGATTTTTTGGTAATAGCGGCCTATGAAATCGCACTAAACGCCAAAAAGATAGACTACGAACGCACTGCAGAGCGGACAAGAGCATTTTACGATGAAATGAAAGCCAACCACCGTTTCCACATTGGTCAGGACGATTATATCTTTGCCGCAATGCTTGCCTTGTCTGGCATTGATGTGCGTATAGGCGCTACTAAACTAAAGGGCATCCATGTCCGGTTAAAAGAAGAGTTTGGCCGCTTTACCAATAGAAACAGCCTGCTAACTCTAGCCCAGATGATGGTACTAGGCGGCAATACAGACCAATGTGTAGACAATATCACCCGCCTAAGCAGAACCTTGCGTAAAAGAAAGATTAGGCTGGACAAAACCTATACCCTGCCATCACTTGGCGTACTTACCTTACTGGAAAAAGACCACCACCAGCTTGCCGATGAATTAATTGCTGTAAGAGATAATCTGCGCAGCCAAAAGGGTTTTGGTGCTTTTTCCGTATCAATCCATGAGATTTTGCTGTATGCAGTATCTATGTTGACCCATGGATACATTGGCGATGCCCAAGCTGATATCACCAAAGCAGGCATAACCACTAGCGTAACCAATCTTATAATCGCCCAACAGGTAGCCATTATGACGTCTATTGCGGCCTCATCTGCAGCAGCTGCGGCTTCTTGCTAAACTGTAACGAAAACCGGAACATCTTCCAGCCTCCCCAATATAATAAAGAATAGTATATTTCGCTATAAGGGTGATGATATGGCAGTAGGTTTTCTTAAGGTTCAGCTATACTCAGGCGATTACACAATACATGGCGATCCTATAACGGTACTAATAAAGAGAAATGGCGGTATTCTATTCACGCTAGAAACAGATGAGAACGGCAAAACAGAAGCAGTGACCATAGAGTGCCCAGATCTTACCGGCGAATATGGACTAAACCAGAAGTCCTACTTTGCCACGGTAGATGTTGTTGTGCCAAAGGCCCACGGTTACATGCAGGTAAATGTGTATGGCGTGCAGATTTTTGACGGGATAACTTCTGTGTTAGATGTACATCTAGAGCCAATAGTCTCAGGGGAACCTGAAGAAGAAAATATTTACGTACCCCCAGAGCATGGTGTTGACGAAGATCACCAAGACACAAATAGGCCGGACAATCATCCTCCGCTGGATGCTGCCGTAGACGTGACAAAGCTTGAGCCCATGGACCCAAGAGACGATATCACTCCGGTGTTCAACCCAAAACCTATAGACCCAGACGAGTACATGCAAACTTTCCAGCCATCTGATGCACCTGTCCTTACAAACATCCCCTTGGCTAACGAAGTTGTAATCCCGGATTACATCACAGTCCATCTGGGCTCCCCCAACGCCAATGCCCGCAATGTGCGGGTACGTTTCCGCGATTATGTAGTCAACGTCGTCTGCAGCGAGATTTACCCTTTCTGGCATCGCAACGCCATAATCGCCAACACCCACGCAATTGTATCCTTTGCCCTAAATCGGCTATTTACTCACTGGTATAGAAGCCGCGGCCGTAACTTTGACATCACAAACAACACCCAATTTGACCAAAAGTTCATCTATGGCCGGGAAATATTCCAAAACGTGGCCCAAATAGTGGACGGTATTTTCAATCAGTTTATAAGGCGTCCAGGGCGTACCGAGCCATTCTTCTCATCTTACTGCAATGGAACAACCTCCACATGCTCTGGAATGTCTCAGCATGGCTCTCAGGCCTTGGCGGTTAGGGGCTTTACGCCACTGGAAATACTGCGACACTACTACCCATCCGACATAAATATAGTGCAGTCTACCAACTTTGGGCAGCGCAATCCCGGGGCCTATCCTGGTACGGCCTTAAGAGAAGGTTCTTCCGGCGACAATGTGCGGCGGATGCAGTTGTATCTTAACCGAATTTCTGGGAATTGGTGGATACCGGCTATTCAAAACCCCAATGGCTTCTTCGGCCCAGATACCAGGGCAACAGTTGTGGCATTCCAGCGTTTGTTTAATCTTAACCCAGATGGGGTTATTGGCCCCCTTACATGGTATGAGATAACCAGGGTATATGTAGCCGCCAGGCATCTTGCAGAGCTGACTAGCGAGGGGCAGCGCTATAGCATTGGCAATAGCCCGCCAACAACTGTTATACGGCAAGGTGCACGAGGTGAGCCGGTTACAGAGCTGCAGTTTTTGCTTAATTTTATATCCACGTTTTACAACGAGGTTCCGTTTGTGGTGCAAGATGGTGTGTTTAGGGACAGTACACGGGTGTCGGTAATTGAGTTTCAGCGGCGGTTTAATCTTAACCCCGATGGGGTGGTTGGCCCCCTCACATGGGCCCGCTTGTATGAGGTATACAGAAGAATCGTAGGTACTGTACCATTGCCGCCTCCTGACCCAAGTATCCCGCCGTTTCCGGGGATGCCCATACAGGTAGGTGCGCGGGGCAACGATGTCAGTACCATGCAGCGATTGCTTAACTGTGTTGGCAAGGCTAACCCATCAATTGAGACTCTTACTGTGGATGGGATATTTGGGCCTAGGACCCAGGCAGCGGTACGGGAATTTCAACGGTTGTTTGGCCTCACTGTTGACGGAGTAATTGGGCAGAGTACATGGTATAGCATTGTAGAGCAGTGTAATCTACTGCAGGGTGGTGCAGCACCGCCGCCCCCTCCTCCGCCTCCCCCACCGCCTCCTCCGCCACTAAGACCACCATATCCGGGCACTCTTATTCGGGTAGGGTCTCGTGGAGAAAATGTGCGGATTATGCAGCAGATGCTGAACAATATCGGGCGGGTATACCCTGTGATTGCGCCGCTTAATGAAGATGGGGTATTTGGGCCCCTTACGGAGGCGTCTGTCCGGGCTTTCCAGACATTTTTTGGCCTTACAGCAGATGGGATAATTGGGCCGCTTACGTGGGCTAGGATTGTTGATGTAAACGCCAGTTTGCCTAATATTATTGCACCGCGTTTTTCTGGCAATTTGCAAGTTGGCTCTCGTGGTGACAATGTGCGGGATTTGCAGCAACACCTGAATGACCTTGTGCCCTTTTATCCGTCTATACCCAGACTCAACGCTGATGGTATTTTTGGGCCAATAACGCAGTCGTCAATTACAGCTTTCCAGCGGATTTTTGGCATGACTCAAACCGGGGTTGCCAACCAAATGACCTGGAACTTAATTGTATCTATGCGTAACCTGCTGACACAGGGGCAGGCTGCTCAGGTTTTTGCTGAGTTCGCGGAGCCAGGTGCACAGGATCAATTTATGGAGCCGGACATACAGGTTTCCGCAGATTTCGCTCAACCGGCCGCTCAAGTTTTTACTGATTTTTCAGAGCAGGATATGTATGATGAAGAGGCTGAATCGGCTTTTATTCAATATCCAGATCCAGAGCCTGTGCATGATAGTTATGACATGCTTGCGTTTTTCATACTCTTTCAAATGCTGCGAAATAGAAATAAAGCAAGTCACATTTAAATCGGCCTCACCTGTCACCAAAAACGCGTTGAAGCGTTCGTGACTTTTGGTTTGGGCGAGATCATTTAAATGGGGAATTGCTATAGATAAACAATTTCCGTCGTGTGATTGATTCACCGACCTGGCATAAACTTGGGCTGTTGCATGGATGTATAACCTATGCAGCAGCCCATTTTTTTGCCACATACTTGCACATGTAGAGCAAAACCCCTACAATATGTGGAATCTATATAAAACTCAATATATCATTATAAATCGGAGGCATAACAATGGCGCAAGAAAATAAGAAAAGTACCAAAAATGCGGCAGAGCAAGAAATAGAGACAAGCCCTGTGGAGATAGCAGAGCAAGAAACAGAGACGAGTCCCCTTGAGATAGCAAAACCAGAAATAGAGGCGGACTTTACGGATGCGATAGAGCAAGAAGCAGAGACAGACCCTGCGGATGCGATAGAGCAAGAAGCAGAGACAGACCCTGCGGATGTGACAGAGCAAGAAG
>Ga0123355_10009755_pt1 | contig 14637 bp, 15 predicted proteins | sample TergutEmb28metaG_3_FD_89872 | JGI IMG/M metagenome (GOLD analysis project Ga0123355, IMG submission 89872) | Embiratermes neotenicus P1 segment gut microbial communities from Petit-Saut dam, French Guiana - Emb289 P1 | ecosystem: Host-associated > Arthropoda: Insects > Digestive system > Gut ...
AGCAATAGCGATGGCTGTGATCGACCACGAGTTGAATCAAGACGGCCCATATCCCACGCAGGATGAAGAATTCGTTCTGACTCACGGCGACAGTCTGGAGATGAACGGCTTTATCTCTCATCTGAAACTGCCGCACTATGTCACATTCCAATCGAAGCTCGACGCTGTGAGAAAAACTCGTAAGGATGGTGAGCAGCCGTGAACCAAGACTACAACTTCGCGTTTTTGGACGAAGGTTCCAAGCGGGAAATTCGCAGAGCCATGCTGAAAGCCGTTGCTATACCTGGCTATCAAGTCCCGTTTGGCTCCCGCGAACTGCCCATCGGACGTGGTTGGGGAACCGGCGGCATTCAGCTGACGCTTTCGCTTATCGGGCCGGATGACATGCTGAAAGTCATAGATCAGGGCAGTGACGAGAGTGTAAATGCCGTGAATATCAAAGATTTTGTCAGCCTTAGCACCGATGTAAAAACCACAACCGACACCCGTGAGGCGACACTTATTCAAACGCGGCACAGGATTCCGGAAATTCCTATGACAAACGGGCAGATTTTAATCCTGCAAGTGCCGCTTCCGGAGCCACTGCGGATTGTAGAGGCGCGTGAGGAAGTGACAAAGAAAATGCACGCCGAGCAGGATTACGCCCCAATGTGGCTCGCCCTTTACGAAAGCCTTATAAAGTACAAGAGAGTAACGCTTGCCTCCGAATATCCCTGCATGGTTGAAGGGCGATATATGATGAACCCCAGCCCGATTCCGAGATTTGACAACCCGAAGCTTCATAACGCCGAGTGCCTGTATCTGTTCGGAGCAGGCCGTGAGAAGAAGATTTACGCCATCCCGCCGCACACAGAGGTGATATCGCTTGCGTTTGAGGATGTTCCATTTGAGGCTGAGGATTTTACTGGCAAATCGTGCCGCCTGTGCGGGAGTGCCGATACATACCTCGACGAGATGGTTGACTCCACAACCGGTAACAAGGTCTACCAATGTTCCGATACATCGTATTGTCAGGAGGTGAGAACTCGTGCGGTTAAATGAGTCACCTGTACTATCAGTGCGCAACCTGATTGTCCGTCACGGCGCGGGATGCCCTGACTGTCATAAAAACTTGGAGAAAAATCGCTGTAAAATATGCAAGAGTGTTTGGGCGGCTAACGACATCTCCTTAGATGTGTATCCTGGTGAGGTGCTGGGCATCGTCGGGGAGAGCGGCTCCGGCAAGACGACACTTATGCGTTCACTGTATTTTGATTTTATGCCGACTTCCGGCAGCGCATTTTTGACTGATTACAAAGACAGCGGGGCGAACTTATGGGATGCAAGTCCGGCTCAGCAGCGCATGATAAAAAACAATCTCATGGGCATGGTCTATCAAAACCCGGTCATGGGACTTCGTATGGATTATTCCGCCGCATCGAATATCGCCGAAAAACTCATCGCGGCCGGGGGGCGTAACTCCGGACAAATGACCGCGCGAGCGGTAGAACTGCTAGACGCGGTGGAAATTCTCACATCCCGCATGGGAGAGGCTCCGAGATACTTTTCCGGCGGAATGCAGCAGCGTGTCCAGATTTCCAAAGCCCTTGCTATGAACCCTAGGCTTCTGCTGCTGGATGAAGTTACAACAGGTCTTGATCTGTCAGTGCAGGCTAAGGTCTTGGATTTAATCCGCAAAATCAAAGCGAGATACGGTATGTCGATCTTGCTGGTGTCGCATGATCTTGCGGTTATCCGTATGCTTGCAGACAGGACAATCGTCATGTTGGATGGTAAAATCGTGGAGAGTGGGTTGACAGATCAGATTCTGGAAGACCCGCAGCATTCATATACGCAGCAGCTTGTACATTCGCTGATATAGGAGGAGTATAAATTTTGATTGCAATAACGAACGGGAAAATAGTAACGCCCGATGAAATAATAGAAAATCAAATATTGCTGATTGACAAGGGTCGAATCCACAGCTTTTCGCAAAATACAGATGGCGCGGAAACTGTCGTGGACGCGCAGGGACGATACATATTGCCAGGGCTGATTGACGTCCATTCGGACAAGATAGAGCAGTTCATTCAGCCGCGACCCACGTCTCAGATGGATTTTGCTTTTGCGTTCAATGCGTGCGAACGTGATTTGCTGAGTTCCGGGATTACCACAATGTATCATTCAATCGCACTGTTTCAGGATGAGCTGTTCGGAAAATCGCCCCTTCGGACGAGTGAAAACGTCAAGAAGATTACTGATCTGATTGTCGGCAATCAGCCGCACGGCAGATTGATCCGCCATCGTGTTCATCTGCGGATTGAGATTGACAATCTGGATGCGTATGATCTTGTACAGGATATGATCCGCCAAGGCAAGGTGCATCAGATATCTTTTATGGATCACACTCCCGGCCAAGGACAATACCGCAACTTGGAAGTGTATTACGACAGTATCTCCCCACGTGGCGGCAAAGAGATAGAGACGATGGGGTTTGAAGGCGTTTTGGAACATCACAAAACAAAACAGACCCTCTCTCTTAGGCAGATGAAAGAACTTGCCGCGCTGGCCCGCGCAAACGAAATCGCAGTGGCATCCCATGATGACGATTGTGATGAGAAACTGGCGATAAACAAGGAAATCGGCGTGGATATCAGCGAGTTCCCCATTTCATTGGATGTGGCAAAGTCTGCCAAGGCGCAGGGGCTTTTCACCGTTGTGGGCGCGCCGAATATTTTAAGAGGCTGTTCTCATTCCGGCAACATGTCAGGCGCGGAGGCGGTTTTAGAGGACTTAGCCGATATCATTTGCTCCGACTATTATCCTGCGGCCATACTTCACAGCGTATTCCATATGCACACAAAATATGGAGTTCCACTGCCACAGATGGTTAACCGCGTCACATTTAACCCTGCGCGAGCGATGGGTACGGCGGACGACTACGGTTCAATTGAGCCAGGCAAAAAAGCTGATTTGCTGATTGTAGATATGATCGCAAATTCCCCTGCCATCACACATGTGTTTGTGGACGGTAACCAGGCACTAAACACGGAATACTGGAGATGACTTTATGGAAATTTTATATATCGAAAACCTCACAAAGAGCTTTTATCTGCATAATCCCGGCCTTGCAATACAATCGTGCAAAAATATCAACTTGAGTCTTAATCAAGGAGAGTTCCTCGGTATTGTCGGTCGTTCCGGCGCGGGGAAATCGACTATTCTCAAATGTATAAACCGCAGTTACGCACCTGGGCAGGGTGATATCTTGTATAACAGCAGTGCTTTTGGTAAAATAAACTTAACCACGGCGGCAGAACGGGAAATCCTATATCTGCGCCGCTATGAAATCGGCTATGTGTCCCAGTTTCTGAATGTCATGCCCCGGACAACGGCAAAAGAGCATGTTATGAACGCGCTGACTGATATGGGTGCAGACATCCAAAAAGCCGAAAGTGAGGCAAAGGACATGTTGGCTTATTTCCGATTGCCGGAAAACCTCTGGGATATCTATCCCGCCACGTTTTCCGGCGGCGAGCGGCTACGGCTGAATCTTGCCCACGCAATGGTAAAAAAGCCGCGTCTCTTGATGTTGGACGAGCCGACAGCCTCCCTTGACGACAAGACGAAACTCCTTGTGCGGGATATGCTGCAAAAACTCAAAGCAAAGGACACCAGCATGATTGGAATATTCCACGACATCGCCTTCATGGAAGGTGTGTGTGACAAAGTATATCATATTGGAGATGACGCATCGTGAAAGCTGATTTGCATATGCACTCAACCGTCTCCGACGGCAGCGACACTATCGCGGAACTTATTAACAGCGCAAAAGAAAACAGTCTGGATGCCATCGCAATCACAGATCATGACACGCTGTCCCACTTGCGGCAAATCCCCGCTAACACGGTGGGGATTAGAGTGACCGGCGGCGTTGAACTGTCCGCAGTGCATCGTGAAACTGGAATAAAAGCCCATGTGCTGGGATATCGCATTGAAAAGCCGGAAATCGTGATGTCTCTTACCACTCCGATGCTGGAGGCCCGCAATCGGCGTTCCGAGGAACAGGCGGAGATTTTAACGGAGGCAGGTTTCGAAATCGACTTAACGCAGATACAAAGGGCTGATGGCAAATATCTGTATAAGCAACAGATCATGGATTGGTTGTATAAAACGGGGCAAGTATCGGAATTGTTCGGCTCATTTTACAAGGCAACATTCAAAAACGGTGGCATTTGTGATTTTGACATTGAATACATCGACGTGTTTGACGCAGTGCGGGCGATCAAAGAATCCGATGGCCTTGCGGTACTGGCTCACGCGGGACAGCAGCAAAATTTCTGGCTAATCCCTGAGCTTGTCGCGCTAGGGCTTGACGGGTTGGAGTTGAATCACTATTCAAACAGCGCGGAAGATAAAAAAATTCTGCGGGACTTAGCTGACCGATACGGCTTGTTTCTGACCGGCGGCAGCGACTATCACGGCAGATTCGGGAGAGAGTCGTTTGGTGTCGGTGATATTTTGTCCGAGGAAAGCGGAGTGAAAGAGGTGTTAGTGCTGTGATAGTCAAAATTGCAACGATTGAGGATTTGCCGGGGATTTTAGAGCTGTATTCACAGCCTGAATTGGATGACGGACAGGTGTTGGACATAGGTGAGGCTAAGGCGATTTTTGATAAAATGGAACAATACCCCGATTATAACATTTATATTGCCGAATCGGAGGGGCAAATCGTCGGCACATTTGCACTGACTATTTTAGATAACTTATCTCACATGGGCAGTAAATCTGGCCTTATTGAATCTGTAGGTGTATCCCCGTCGCTGCAAGGACAAGGGATCGGCAAGCGAATGATGGAATTTGCTATCGGAATATGCAGGGAAAAATCATGCTATAAAGTTAGCTTATCTAGCAATATTAAACGCGAAAATGCTCATAAATTTTATGAAGATATTGGATTTAAAGTTCATGGGTACAGCTTTTTGATGGAACTGAAATAAATGAGAAGGGCGGCCGATTCGGCCGCCTGTTCGTTAGCTGATTTTACAGAACTGTGGATTTGTTTCTCGCACGTATTCGCCGATGGCATCCACCAGCTTTCGCATATCCTCCGGATAAACATCCCCAATGTTGCCAAGCCTGAACGTGGGCAACTCTGTCAGCTTTCCGGGATAGATCACAAATCCTTTTGCTTTCAACGTCACGTACAACTCCGGGAAGTCCAAGCCGTCTAACGCAAATGTTGTGATAATATAGGATTGGTACTCCGGCGGGAAAATGGCACGTAAACCGAGCGCGGTGAGACTCTCCGTAAGGATTTTGTGGTTTTCTATATACCTTGCGCGGCGTGCCGGAAGGCCGCCCTCTTTTTTATATTCATCTATAGCCTGCCGCAAGGCAAGTAATACGTTGGTGGGAGATGTAAACCGGAATTTTCCTCCACCTGCATACAACCCTTGATATTGGTCGAATAAATCCAAGCCGTGCGAGAGTGAGTTGCCGCAGCTCGCTTCTAAAACACTTTTCTTCGCGATCACAAACGACAGTCCCGGCAAACCTTCCAGACACTTGTTAGAACTTGCCGCCATCGCGTCAATGTCAAGGTCAGGCATGTCGATTTCATAGGCGGCAAAACTGGACATTGCATCCACCAACACTTTTTTGCCGTATGATTTTATAAGCGTGACCAGGTCTTCAAGCGGATTTAACACGCCGGTAGTGGTTTCACAGTGAACAAATACGACCGTACTTATCTCCGGCTCTGCTCTAAGCGTGGATTCCACGACGTCTACATCAATTGGCTGAATTTCTGAGAAATCAAGGCGCATATAATCCCGCCCGGCAGCGTCGGCCATCGTGACAATCCGTTTGCCGTATTCGCCGTTCACAAGCAGCAGGATTTTCTCATTTTTGGCAGAAAGGCAGTTCATCATAGCCTCAACAGCGTAAGAACCACTGCCCTGCAAAAGCACCGTGGCATATTCATCGCTTTCGCCCACCGCGAGCTTTGTAATATCTTCCATCACGGAAGTTGTGATAGCCTTATATTCATCGTCCCATGTGCAGTGATCCGTCAGCATAGCGTGTTTTACGGAATCCCTTGTCGTCAGTGGGCCGGGTGTTAGCAGCTTGTACTGCGCGCTTTGCGCAAGTTTGCGATTAATGTCAGCAACAACTTCTAAAAGCTCGTCAAGATCGTCTATGATGTAGTCTGCTCCGGCCTTGTAATAAGTTGCCCGGACTGTCGCTTTGCGTTCAGTCAACTCAGCTTCTGACAACGCCGCGACTTCGTCGCGTGTAAGGCCCAGCTCGGACGAACCCATAATCACGCATACAGTCCAGCAATTAGCGTTTTTGCCTTCCTCGATATCAGCGATAGTGTCGCCGACTTTGACAGCTTCTCTCGGATTCGAGATTCCGAACTCCATGAGATTGCGCCAGATCATGTAAGGATAAGGACGGCCTTTGACAGCTTGATCCGGCGTGATATAAAAGTCAGGCGAATATCCGCCCTTGGCCGCCTGTGGCAGCACAAGGCTCATCATCTCGGCGGTATAGCCGGTAGTGGAGCCGATTTTAATCCCGGATTCACGTAGTGCGGTGACAGTTTTAATTACGTAATCTTTTATATCGCAGTGGTTCTCAATATTGGCAAAAAGATTTTCCTCAAACACCTTATATGCCTGCATAATCTGATCTTCAGAAACCGGTTCCGGGAGCATGACGGCGATAGCTCTTGTGTGGTCTATCTTCAAAAGGCCCATTGGCTTCCGGGCCATTTCCATTGTAATATTATGGCCGATTTTCGCAAATCCGTCTATAAATCCCTTTACAGGTGCGACCGAGCCGTAATCAACGGTTGTACCGGCCCAGTCGAAAATAACTGCTTTAACTTCGCTCATTTTACGCTCCTTTTGATTTTAGTTGCCAGAAGTTCTAGGATAATTACCGCCGCTATAATCAGATAGGTAATAAACCCAAGCTCACGCAAATCAAAGTAGAAGCTGCCCGCCATAAACAGGTCGAACCCGATGCCTCCGGCTCCTGCCGCAGCACCCATGGCGATGGCATTTATAAAGTTAATCTCAAAGCGAAGGAATGTCCATGCGGTCATGTAGCTGATTGAGGCCGGTATGACGGCTTGGAACACAATCTGCCAAAATCCCGCTCCGCTGGCGCGAAGGGCTTCAATAGGCCCTGAGTCCATCTCCTCGATAGATTCAGCGTATGCTTTGACTAAATAAGCGGCACTGTGCAGTGTGAGACCGGCGACGGCGGCTGTTCCGCCTAAGCCTGCGCCCACGGTGAAGATTAGTATCCAAAGGATCGACGGGACCGCGCGTACAGCGGCGAAAATTCCTTTTATGACATTTGCCACTTTAGCGTTTGCAATGTTCTTAGCGGAGAGCAAAGCCGCAAAAAACGCAATTATCGCCCCGAAGATAGTGGCCAAAACACCCAAGGACAGCGTAATGAGAAGTTGTATGGCGATACCGGAATAAGTATTGAACCTGAGTTGCGGACGGCTGAACATGATCCGGATATTTTCAAGCGTTCTGCTGACGGCATCGGCAAAGTTTATAGTGCCGTAATCAAACGTGTAAAACCCATAAATGGTAAGCGCTGCAAGAACAAACATCGTAAGTTTTAGAACTGTGCCGCTTTTTGACCTCACACCTGTGCGGATTTTTCCACCGCGAGTTTTCCTCATGTGCCGACCTAAATCGACGGGGATTGCTGGTGCGCGATTAGATATTGAAATAACTTTGGTACCCATTTATAAAATCACCTTTCTTATTTGGTTTGATATAAGTTCAATTATTACAACCAGGAGAACAATGGAAATAACGACAAGGCTTGCCGCGGCATAGTCCAAGCGGCTATAAAACAGCCCGAACATCGAGCCGATTCCGGTGCCGGTTAGTAATCCAATCAGCGTGGCGGCGCGGATGTTGGTTTCGATCATGTACAGCACCCAGGATACAATTACCGATATAGATGACGGAAAAATGCCTTGGAGCACAATTTGCAGTGTCGTGGCTCCCGTGGATTCAAGTGCTTCCACACATGCGCCGCTTACTTCGTCGATTACTTCGATAAATGTACGCGTCAGCATTCCAAATGTAGTAAAAAACAGGGCAAAGAATCCTGTCAAAATGTTCTGCCCAAATGAGAACATAAGAAGCACGGCCCAAACAACTTCCGGGACGCTCCGGAATACCGCCGCTACGATTCTGACGGCTTTGCCTAAGATCACATTGACTTTCATAGTCCGGGTGCCGAACAGGCTGAAGGAAAATGCGCATATGGAGGCGGTGACTGTTACGGCGACAGATACAAGGGCGGTTTCAAACAAACGGCTCAGAATTGTGGGCAGTCTTTCCATCGCAGCCGCGTTTGGAATCATATTCCGCCCCATCCATATAAAGGCTCTAGGTACCGCGGTAATACCGCCTACGACATCATAATTCGCAAAGTGTCGGGAGATCATAAACACAACAATGATGCCTAAAAATGCGATTGTAAAGATTTTCTTGCGCTTTATAAATATTGAGGTCTGCGCCTTTACTTTTGAGACTGCCTCAGTCTCAGCTGAGGCCTCTTCCACAGTCTCCACGGGGTCAACCGACATCAGTAATCAACTCGCCTTCATTTGATTGATATATCTTATGGATTATCGGTTTAGTCAATTGATCTGGCGGGCCATCGAAAACGATTTTTCCGGATGTGACGCCGATGATCCGTTTAGAGTAACGCATTGCAACGTCTACCTGGTGAAGGTTGCAAATACAGGTGATTTTCATTGTTTGATTAATGTTTTGCAGGTGATCCATAATAATCTTGGATGAATTGGGGTCAAGGGATGCAATCGGCTCGTCGCACAAGATCATACGCGGCGTCTGCATGATGGCGCGGGCAATGCCAACGCGCTGTTTTTGCCCGCCGGAGAGTTTGTCGCAACGTTTATACGCGTGTTCTGTGAGGCCAAGCTTCTCCAGAATTTCAAAAGCGCTTTCTTTCTCTTGTTCCGAGTAGTGTCCGATTGCCCCGGTTATGCTGAGCTTATGGCCAAGCCGCCCGTGGAGTACGTTTTCAATGACACTGAGCCGATCAACCAGATTATAGTGCTGAAAGATCATGCCGATCTTTTTCCGAATCTGCCGGATTTCGGATTTCCCGGCGTTGATTACATCATGCTCATCAAAAATTATGGTTCCCTCTGTCGCATCCACCAGCCTGTTGGTGCAGCGCATGAGCGTGGACTTGCCCGCGCCGGACGGCCCGATGATGGATAGAAATTCCCCCTCTTCGACGGAAAAGGAGACGTCCGTCAGGGCTTGCGTCATATGATTATAGTTTTTGCTGACATTTTTAAATTCTAAAATTGGCATTATGTAAAATTCCTTTCTGCCTGCTCAATTTTGTTAATGTGATTATATACTTCCTATGTAAAGTCTGATATCAATATTGTGTAAAAATCTCGTAAGGATTTTCGCGAGAACCACGGATAATTCTGCGCCGCAAGAGCAGATATCGTGCAAAGACAATCGTTGCCCCGATTATTATGAACAGAATAACCCAATGAGTAATCGCACCCGTTTGTTCAAGATCAGGTTGCCTTTCTGTGAACAAAGGAGTGGTTAACCCCTCTCCGGCTTCAAGAGCGGGTAAGAGATACGTGCTGACCTCGTTGTACAAGAAAAGATTCCTATCCCCAATCAGCACCAGCGGCACGAATCGCCGGGCTTCCGGAATGTTCAGCATTTCGTGATAATCCCAAATGATATCATGGTGTTCCGGAATGTCCCGGTTATAGCTGATGAGCCGCACATTACTTCTTTGGCCGTTGATGATGACATACTCGGGCAGATTATCCATGATTGGAGCGATCTGATAGCAAAACGGACACCAAGGCGTGTAAAAATACACAACCACGCTGTCCGTTACCGATATGTTGTAAGGGTCATCATGCCTTGGGGATATCACAGTTCCTTCGGGCATGTGGGGGATATCTCTTGTCACGCGCTCTATTGTGATACCCAAACTTTCCGTATGTACCAGCAGGTTAATGATGGCATCGTCACCGCTGAAATAATGGTTATCCTGCGTAAAAAATGCGGGGCTCCTCCCGATGGATTCCGCATCCACTCCCGCGAGATATGCTCTTTCTGAAAGCATGGCGCTGTACTCTTCGTTTTCATACAAGTTGAAATAGTTAAAAACAATCTGCCCGTTGTCGATTCCTTGGGAAAAAACTCGCCGCACCGATATTCTGATGGTTCTTTCCAAAGGGATGTCAACATCGGCACAATGAGAGCATTCTTCCATTCCGTAATTCCGGAAGAAAACATCTACCACAAATGGATCGCCCGCTGTGGCAGATAAGGGAGCGGCGACAAAAATAATAATGACTACCAGTGCTGTAGCGGACAGCTTCTTCCACATATTCGGCCCTTTACACATTGTTAGGATACTCCTTCAAGTAGGTTTTATTATGAAACTATATTAATTCAATTATAAATTTTCTATGTAAAGTTTGATATCAGTAATTTGTAAAAATTTCGTAAGGATTTTCTTGAGAATTCCGAGAAATTCTGTGCCGCAGTAACAGGTATAGCGCAAAGACAATATTTCCATCTTCTTATTATCGTATGAGATAAGAGCTATGCGTTTTTGCTTGGAGACTTTGGTCGCATATAAATCAAAGCGTCTGCCAAGAGATTCTTGGCAGACGTTTACACTCTTTAAGTATTTGCAACACAACATGAGACTGCGTACTCCATACCCCCCGCAGTCGATTCCGAATTTGGTTCATGTTACAACCAAATTCGGGGCGTATCCGTCGCACATGCCGCGTATCACTCTTGTATTTGGGAAATTCAGGCAGCTCTCCTGAGGATTTTTTCCGATTCCGGAAAGCAATGCACTCTTTTCTTCCCTGAGAATACAACGGTGCTTTCGTGCCTCCGTCATTCAATCCGGCGAAAAAATGTCTGCTGGATTCCTGACGTTTCGAGGTAACAGCTCATGTTTGCGACGCCGCTGCCCCAGACACGTATGTATCGGCGAAATACGCGATTCTCATTTGACTCTGCTAATTATAATTATAATTGCCAAATGTAAAATCCACAAGTTGTTATTCGTAAAACATATGTAAAATTATTGCCGCGGCCTATTGCGCTAAAACATTAAGCCAGCATGTCACCGTCGTGCCGGCACCGTCGGAGCTTTCCAGCTCGACTTGGCCACCGTGATGTTCGGTGATATGCTTTACTATTGACAACCCCAGTCCTGTACCACCCGTTTTTTTTGACCGTGATTTGTCAACTCTGTAAAACCGTTCAAACAAATGGACATGGTGTTCTTTCGGAATCCCAATACCTGCATCGGACACCGAAATCTTACATTGCCCGTTCTCGCGTGAAAGAGTGACGGTCACATTCCCGCCATCCCTGTTGTACTTGATTCCGTTATCAATCAGATTGTATAGCAATTCGTCAATCATACGCATATTGGCTGATATATCAAAATGCTCGCCTGTTACATTTATCTCAATGCTCTTACCGTTTTCCCGCAGAGAGTCGGCTACGGTTTCAGCCAGCGCGTGCAAATTAAATACTTCTGTGCCGATGTCAGCCTTGTCTTCGTCAAACTCTGACAGCTTGATTATATCGTTGATAATGCCTATGAGCCGTTTCGCCTGCCCAGTAATTTTAGAGGCAAAACCTTTTATATCTTCATCCTTTGCCATGCCATTTTCAATCATCTCGCTCAATGCTGAAATACTGGTCAACGGTGTTTTCAGCTCATGTGATACGTTCGCGGAAAATTCCCGGCGCTGCTTTTCCGCGGCATGTCTTTCCGTAGCATCAAAAAAGAGTATAACACCGCCGCTGACACCGCATTCGCCATTCGCAGGGCTGAAGTAGATATTATACAATTTTGTATTTAACTTAAGTTCAAGCTCAGCATTACCGCCGGCTAGGCACTGTTTTACACCCTGCTGAAATTCCATATCGCGGCAGATATGAAGGATATTCTTCTGCTCTATTTCGCTGTCATGGAAAATATCAACTGCGCTGTTGTTTGCAATCAGAACCACACCTTTTTTATCGATCAGGATTAAACCTTCCCTCATGCTGCCTGTAATGAGCGTTATGGTATCGGCGCGGTTTTTGAGCGCGGTAATCTGCGCGTTAATTTCGCGCTTTTGCTGGTCTATCTTTTTCATATATGGGATTAGCTCATCGTAGGCGGCGATATTATCGCCGCTGAAATCAATCAAGCCCAGCGGGCGAAGAATATACCTTGTGAGTCGGCGGGCAATTATAACGGCAATCAGAAAAACAGCAAGCGTAACGGCGGCAATGGCAGGTATAACAGCGAAAAGTACACCGTTTATGCTATCCATGATCTTGGATACCCGTAGCACATTGCCATCGTCAAGCCTGATGGCGTAGTAGTATGTTTCGGTTCGGAGTGTTTGTGAATAGCGCGCTATCTCGCCGCTACCGGTCTGAATGGCCTGCTTAAACTCTTCCCGGTCGCCGTGATTATCCATGGTGGAGGCATCGACCTTGTTGTCGAGCAGTACCACGCCGTCAGGCGCGATTATTGTAATCCGCGCGGCCTCCGGGCTGAAATTAAAGTAATCGGTGAAACGCGTACCTTCAACGCCAAGGTTAAGCAAATCCGCAGTCATTACGGCCCTATCCCTGACGGCAGCCTTCTCCTGATTTTTGTTCACGTTGTATATGATTATGCTGACTGATGCCGACACCAGTAGGACACACAGCAATATCAGGCCGAGGAAATATAGAGTTATGCGCTTTTTCATCAGGGGTCACTCTCCTATTTTATAACCAACATTGCGAACCGTTTTGATATACCCCCCCGCCGCACCTAACTTTTGCCTAAGCGACCGAATGTGCATATCAAGTGTGCGGCTCTCGCCTTCAAAATCACTATTCCAGACAGCCATCATGATTCTATCCCGGGGCATTGCCATCTCCAAATTCTGCGCCAGATAGAGCAACAGCTCAAATTCCTTGAAAGTCACTTCTGCCTTTTCGTTGTCAACATAGACCTCACGGCGCGCATTATCAATCGCCAACCTGCCTATCGTTATCTCCCCGTCAGCCGGGGCTTCCGGCATGGTTCGGCGCAGCAAGGCATTAACACGCGAGATAAGTTCCATTACGCCAAATGGCTTGGGTATGTAATCGTCCGCACCCATATCAAGTCCTTTAACTTTGTCGATCTCACTGCCCTTAGCCGTCTGCATGATAACAGGCAACGTTTTTGTCCGTTGCGCGGAGCGAAGCTGTTTGAGGATTGATAATCCATCTTCACCCGGCAGCATGATGTCGAGCAATACCAGTGCCGGCAGGCTTTTTTCCATCTCGGCATAAAAATCCTCACCGTTTTCAAAACCGATTACCTCGTATCCGGCTGAACTTAGGGCATATGTTATAACCTCGCGAATACTTTCATCGTCTTCAACAACATAGATTTTTTGCACTGTCAGCCCTCCTCCTGCGCAGATACCTTGCCATGTACGCCAGTGATAGAAAAAACAACCCACTCTGCAATATTTGTGGCGTGGTCGCCTATACGCTCAAAATATTTGGCGATCATCAGCAAATCCAAAGCCTGTTCGCCGTTCGCACTGTCAGCTTGTATAAGCTCAATCAGTTCACGCTTTACCGTTACGAACAACGCGTCAACCACATCGTCATATTTAACAACAGCTTTTGCCAGTTCTAAATCCTTTTTCACAAAAGCGTCGATGCTATCCGTAACCATCTTGATGGTGGCTTCGGCCATCTGCGGGATGTGTTCTAACTTCTTTATATACGGCGTCCCGGCGAGCAGGATCGTAATCTCCGAGATATCAGCAGCATGGTCACCCAGGCGCTCCATATCAGTAATCATTTTGAGCGCTGCCGAAATCATCCGCAAATCCGTCGCCACCGGCTGCTGCTGAAGAAGCAACTTCATACACAGCGCCTCTATGTCCTTTTCTTTACTGTCAATTTCCTGCTCAAGAGCGATGGCCTTTTTCGCAAGCTCTACATTTTGCTCTCGGAGCGCCTGAGTCGCCAGCGTGATGGCCTTTTCAACTAATGCGCCCATTTCGATGAGCATATTGTTCAGCTCGATAAGCTGCGTATCAAACCTGCTCCGCATCATCCAAACCTCCCTGTAATGTAGTCCTCAGTTTTCTTGTGCTTTGGGTTGCTAAAAATTTGGCTTGTAAGCCCGTATTCTACTATTTCGCCAAGCAAAAAGAATGCTGTTTTAGCGCTAATCCGTGCAGCTTGCTGCATGTTATGTGTTACAATTATAATAGTATGTCGATCAGAAAGCTCCATAGCCAGTTCTTCAACTTTGCCGGTGGAAATAGGGTCTAGCGCCGATGTCGGCTCATCCATCAAGAGGACTTCCGGCTCAACGGCCAACGCGCGAGCTATACACAATCGCTGCTGCTGCCCTCCCGATAATCCCAATGCCGATTTGTTTAACCTGTCACTGACCTCATCCCATAAAGCAGCATCTTTGAGAGCCTTCTCCACAATGTCATGCAGGCGGAATTTAGACTTTATTCCATGCGTTCTCGGACCAAAGGCAATGTTGTCAAAAATACTCATTGGGAAC
>Ga0123355_10009756_pt1 | contig 14636 bp, 8 predicted proteins | sample TergutEmb28metaG_3_FD_89872 | JGI IMG/M metagenome (GOLD analysis project Ga0123355, IMG submission 89872) | Embiratermes neotenicus P1 segment gut microbial communities from Petit-Saut dam, French Guiana - Emb289 P1 | ecosystem: Host-associated > Arthropoda: Insects > Digestive system > Gut ...
ACAAGGTGGCCCGAAACATGTTGAGCAACCTATAAAGGAGAAATAAATATAATACGAAGTGACATCTAGTTGGTCTCTTAATCCACATTGAACTACGATGCACGGTCAACCATACAACAAAATTACTCTCTTCCTGTCTACGTAGGGTGTACCTTCGTCTTCCTCATCCTCTCCTTACTCCCCTAAATTTCAGAATTCCCAACCTCAACATTGCTATTTCATTTTTCTCGTTCATAGTGCAGCAGGATCTACATTCTTCTTTCTGTTCCTCGTTTTCCGTTTCCCATTACGAACCTGAAGACCTGAAGTCACTCATCTTCACCCGAGTCATCTGTCCTTGAAGTCGTTGCATCTAGTTGTAATAACTTGCATACTTTCGATTACATCCCTTTCCTGCCTGTTTCTATAATTTTTCTGTTAAGGTTATTGCCCATATTTTGCAATTTTAGATGTCCTACCTGCAGCTTATAACAGCTTCCCAGTTCACCCTGTCCCATCTCCTTCATCCGACCAAACTACTCTCCAACGAGAGAAAAGTCCCCCATTATGCTGTATCAGTAGTTTCACGCTGGGGAGTTCTTAACACTTTCGTACTAAATCTTCCACGAGCTTGACATTAGGCAGTAATTAACGTTTCATTCTGAGCCACAAAACGCTGAAGTTCTTGTCACTTTGCAAAGAGTTCTGTACACATTTTAAATCAGTAAGATCTCAGGTTTAATTTATTGTCCCAAAGCAGAAATAGCACAGACACCAATGAGCTGTGGAAGACGGCACAGAACACACTCCAAACCCACACACACACACATACATACACACACACACACACACACTCACTCACACTCACACTCACACTCACACATCCGCGCGTACAGTTCTATTCAAAGTCTGCTTACACTTTCTAGTTTCTTTTTTATATAAGGAGGCGCTTCAGTAAAATTTCCATTGCTTAGATAAATAAGATGGACCGGGATAGCTCAGTCGGTATAGCGACTCGCTAGGGTTGGACGGTCCGGGGATCGAATCCAGGTGGGGGGGGGAGATTTTCCGCAACCGTCCATACCGGCCCTGGGGCCCACCCAACCTCCTATACAATGGGTACCGACTCTCTTTCCCGGGCATAAAGCGGCAGGGGCGTGGCGTTTACAACCCCCCCCCCATCTAGCGCCGAGGTTAAAGAAAGAGTAGAGCTATACCTCTACTCCCCCTCTGGGCCTTCGTGGCTTGTTCTTTAACTTAGCTTTTTTACCTATTTAAGATTGAGCTAATATTTGCAGTTTTGAATAATTTTGCTTTCTTAGCCTTCTCTTTACGCATTTGGACACAGAAATTTATGATCCTTCTCAAAAGTGGCCAATAATAAATAGTGTGGCCGGACTTCACAACCCAGAGTATAGAAATGATGAACTCGATAGTAAATCGCCTCCAAGTTTTCCGGGAAACCCCACGCCAACCTTTGCATAAATACGTGTATGCCTCCCAACAAAGAGTGACAAGATACATCGGTTAACATGCAGTGTCTTTGAAGACAATGGAAACAGTAAGATTCCCAATCCGTGAAGCCTTATGAGAAAACAGCTTAAGGAGCACCTTGGCACTATAACAGTGAGGAACCCGTAGGACAATGGCTGTGGATATATCTGCACAAATGAGTTGTACAAGGGGTCTCTAGAGAACAAAACGGGCGTTGACAAGCCACGTGGGAGGTAACTTACTGGAACTTTGAAAAATTACATCTGCCAGTTGTCAGAAAGAAAATGTCTAAGGACAAGACAGTTTATGAAGCAACGCCGATTGAATCCAATACATTCAGATGTTTACTTGTTACGTTGTAATGGTCACTTCTTTACTGACGAAAAGCATGAGATGCCCACCCCACTTGCTACTCATTAGCTGTGTGTCATCCAGAGACATGGCCTTAGTGTCACTCATAATTATTGCATTGTCACATGTCAGTTATGTTCGACGGAAGATTGTTTATTGCAGCTATACAATTGCTCTATTCAACTTTTAGTACCTTGACATTTTCGGACACCAACCGTGATTCTGTGAGACCCCTGTATCAAGGGAACATGAGCCTCAGTCCTATTGTTCAGGTCTTTCCTGAAACATTTAAGTTCTGTATGGATGATTTGAGCCTCAGTACACGTGGTAGACGTGGGATAATGAGCATTTCACTGCCCATTCATCTGCTTACCGTTAGTGCTTGAAAGGTTACCATTTCTATGCCTATTTATGTACCATAACTCTCAGACATTTAACCTTCCAAAAACTAACGTAAATGACCTGTCGACAGTACACGCATTCCAGTAGCTTATACCTACGTCTTCCGCATATGAGTTTAATTTCAACCAGGCAGATAAGTTACGCGTAAAATAACATTGAGGCGCGTTCGTGTAACCATGGGTGCAGTAAAAAAAATGAAGAAGTCTTACATATTCTGAGTGTGGATTTGTAGACTTAGGTATCCAGCATGCAATGCTCATGCGCCGTATTGTCGTCTATGACCTGCCCCGCTCTATAATATTTTTCTACATTACCTCATAAACGGGGCGATTATCGCAAAAAAAAAAATTATTGCACGTAAAATGTGTGTTCTGATTTTCTCTACAGTTTTTGTCTGAAACTTTTCTCATTCCAAGAGGAAATGAGCGCGATATGGTCAAAAATGTGTAGTGGTTTCCATGTAGAGTAGGCGTTATTTTTTGTCAGATTTTAATTTTCTTGACAGATTTTCGAAAAACACTCAGGTATCAAATTTCAAGAAAATCCGTCCAGTGGGAGCCGAGTTCCATGCGGGCGGGCGGACGGACAGGCATGACAAAGCTATTAGTCGCTTTTCGCAATTTTGCGACGGCGCCTAAAAACACGCACGTCCACTTTGATAAGAATGGAATTAACCTCCAGTACTTGAAACAGTTAGTAGAGTAATATGTCCGTTAGCCTCAGCACTGTAGGTTAGATTGGACGGTCCGGGGATCGAATCACGGTGGGGGCGAGATTTTCCGCACCGTCCATACTGACCCTGGGGCACACCCAGCGTCCTTTACAGTCAGTATCGGGTCTCTTCCCGTGTGTACAGCGGCCGGAGCGTAGCGTTGAACACCCACCCCCATCCAGCGACGAGGTTAAGGAAAGAGTAGGGCTGTACCTCATCTTCCCCTCTGGACCTTCATAGCATGTTATAGGATTACCTTTACCTTTACCACAGGTTTGTTAGCTGCTGCTTTATTGTCCAATATGTTGTTCCGCAGCGCTGTGTAATAAAAACTCATTTCTTGTCTGACTTCTTCCAAAAATGTTTCTGGTACTAGAAGAACCAGATAGAATTGGGAATTTTATGAGGGTTTTCAACCTTTCTTGCCGAAGGCAACAGATATGTTTTTGTCACCGTGAGAGCAAAGGGCAACCGAATCAGAACGCTGTACTCTGTATATTGCTCTTGTCCGTATTGCATTGTAAACGGATACATTTAATTTTGTATTGACAAATAAAATATGTTCACCTTACGCACTCAGTTTTAAAGTACCAGTTTGTTAATGCTTTCTCGTCCCTCCCTTTTACTACATTTTATCTTCACTATGTGTCAAATACTTCAGATATTTAAGGAATGTTTAAGCCTATTCGATATGACAGCATTATGGCATCCAATGCGAAAGGTCCTTCTGTGCAGTGACGCTGTTTTCTGAGATGTCAGCTGCAGCCTTCAGTGTCAACGGGGGTCAAGCTGTCGACTTCAATGAAGATGAAGGGGCACTTAACCTGTCTTACTTGCATATACACTATAAGGGTTTAGAACAGTTTACGAGCCATTCAGGCTTGCGATGTTAAAGAGTCAAGAAAGACCAGGTAATAAATAAATAAATATGTATATATAAATTTATATATATATATATATATACATACATAAAAGAGAAGTCAAGTTTCTCACCTTTTGACCTTATGACTACAGTTGATTCTAAATGTGGTGCCAACTGCAACATTCTTTGGATATAAACATGCAAGTCACGCCTGCCTGGTCCGACAATTTAATAAGAAATTAATTGACTGAATAAAGTCGGACTCTTCCGAAAAGTTGTAATTTCCTTATAACGAATGTCAACATTTTTCTTGAAGTTTTTCTTTTATCTGTTAACATCGCCGCATCAGACACGTAAGACAGTACTAACTGAAAGCGGTACAAGAAGATCATACTTAACAGAACATGAGAGTAACTTTAGGTAATTCGCATGTCATTTCACTTACTTGTACCTGTATTGTATACTTCCCACACGACAAGTCTTGTCGGTCTTCTTTTTATAGCAAGAGAAAAAAGCCTTATGTGATGACCACGTCCGCCCATCTGTCCGTCTATGACGGGGCACCAGCGGTTAAACCGTCTGTCGTAGTTTTATGAACTATTGTGTTAGCATTGTTTACAAGCTTCTCATGAAAACGGACTCAGTGAGAGTTTGTGTTTTACTTACGGTTGTAAATGAATTAATGTCCGTGCTTTGATGGGTTGGGTGAAAATCTGGTATGAATGGCTTCCAATTAATGCTGTTGTGTACTGAGGCCTTTCGTACAAATCGGTGCAGAGAAGGCCTTACTCCTCTGATTGACGTAATTGAAACTGTATTTAGGCAGCAGCTAGCAACATGAAACTGTATAACACATTGAAAATAACAGACCCCTAGGTAAATTCTGTGTTCTACGTTCCAGAGTGTGGGTCAGGTAGCTCAGTCGGTATAGCGACTGAGATACGCGCTGGACGGTCCGGGATCGAATCCCGATGGGGACGAGATTTTCCGCCCGTCCAGACCGGCCCTGGGGCCCACCCAGCCTCCTGTACAATGGGTACCGGGTCTTTCCCGGGGGTAAAGTGCAACCGGGGCGTGCTGTTGACCACTCACCCCCTTCTAGTGCCGTGGTCATGGAAGAGTATAGCTATACCTCTACCCACCCTCTGGGCCACACCGGGCCTGTAAAGGAACCACTTTACCATTTACCTTTTACGTTCCAGAACACAGCAGTTGCTATTACGTTTCAAACATGTAAAATTGTCTTCTCCTGTGAATACTGTTTGAGATACTACAATGAACACCACCTCATGTAGGCTTTTATACGGAAGCCGAAGTTACGTGCAATGTAAACCTCTTCATTGGATGGTTGTGAACAGTCAACTTCTTCCTCTGGACACCTTTGTCCCGAAAAAAATATTCCACGGAATCAGGTGGATGAGAATCAATTTGAATTACATCTACAGCTTTCGTCTGAACATTTTTAATGTAGACATTATGTGCATTAGTGAGATAAATGTGATCCTCTCAGATTTTCAAGTTTCCCGCCTATTTGGCCGATGACGCAGATTTTCGTCTTCGTCGTGAGATGTTAGGAAGAATTCCATCTTCACAAAATATTATACGATTCTGCCGAATGATCCTTTTGTTTCACGACGCGACAGACAGATGAACACCTGGAATACCTACCCGCACGAATGTCACTGTTACGAACAGACTGGCAAAACTGAGTTCACCTTTTACAAATTACTGCCAACTGAAGTGGACTGTAACGTGTTTGGTAGGACAGGACAGCTGAACATGGTGTAAACTTATATGCGAGCCGGCATTTTAACAGCTTCCTTTCGTTTGTCTTCGTCTCCTGTCGCATATATTTGAAACAACATGAGGAGGAAATCCATAAGACGTCACGTTTGAATTTATGTCACAAGATAAGCCACGTCCTGCCACTTAAGGAGAGGTGAAATGTCGAAATAGCAGGGAGCACGAAAATATACTACTGGTAGTTCCATCAGTTTATGTGACAAAGTTTATGATAAGCACTCCATGCTTGAGTGTTTTACTGTGTGGTTAGTGCGATGTACGGTACAGACATTTTACTCGTTAAGGACGAAGTGAGGGTGCCTTTCTGTCCGTTACGTTTAGAAAGTAGATGTCATGGCAGTGAACAGTAGCTTTCTGCATTGAGATACGACGGGAGTGAGAGAACAGCTTGTTGAATCACACGTATCTCTGAAATGGATTTTGCTCCCTAGTTTGTCGAAGGTTTTCAGCGTTCCCATCCCGAAGATCAGTGAAAGGGGCAACCATAAATGGCGTGACTTATGAAGGAGTAGCCGAGTTCGTATACTTGGGTACGCTAATCGGTAATGATAATAGCGTGGAAAAAGAAATACAAAGACGTATTTTGGCCGGCAATGGAACTTATTTTGCCGCTATAAGTCCCTTCAGGAGTCGACTTTTATCCAGAGCTGCCAAAATTAAATTATAGAAGACACCAATAAGACCGGTAGTGTCGTATGGAGCGGAAGCATGACGTTGACGAAGAAAGAAGAAAAAGCTCAGCTAATTTTTTAAAGGAAAATATTTAGAAGAATATATGGTCCTAAACATGAAAACGGGGAATGGAAAAGTCGGACGAATCGAGAACTAGAAGAGATAAACAAACGAGAAAATATAGTAAAATGGATAAAAGGGCAAAGGATAAGCTGGTTAGGTCACCTAGAGGGAATGGAGGACGATAGGATGCCCAAAAAGATCTTCACTTAAAAATTGGAAGGGACGAGAAGAAGGGGAAGACACAGGAAAAGATGGAAAGAGGAAGTAGAAAGAGATCTTCATTTGCTGGGAGTGAGAAGATGGAGAGTTGGTGGCAGATAGGAAAAAATGGAAGGACATTGTTCGACAGGCCAAAGGAACGGGAATATATTACTGTGTAATTCTTATGCCGGTGTGATACAGGCACTGTGGAGAGAGTGTAAAATCGTAAGCTTGAGTGCACATTGTATATTTTGTCGTCCTGATTACTGAAGTGATGATGTAATTTACCGTCCGTGCCCTGTCTTATTTTTTTTAATCTCCCAGAATGTTGCAGTCTGTCCGAAGACATTCCGCAATCGTAGTGACAGTCACTATTAATGACATCTAGGAAATACATGCAGTGATACAGCTCCTATTTAAGCGCAATCACAAATGATTGGATATGACGCCCTATATTAACCCTTATCCTGCTAACGTTGAGAATATGGTGAGCTCCTAATAATGCCAGCATAAGGCAGATGGGATTTAACTCGGCGTTTAAAGGGTTAATACTTTGAACACTAGGTAAGGTCCCAACTCGCAGAAACCACTGCATCCCCTTTACTAAGTTCAACCGACTTGTGATGCTTATGGAACAATACGTTTATTTTGAAAATTATAGGAAAGGCATGAATGCGGTGCTTTGTTCAGTACAAACATTTTTAAATGTTAAACAAGGTGGTACTTATTGTTACCACTGAAATCTAAAGCGGTAGTAGCGGTATAGTCTCTTGTTCCGTCTGTAGTTAGCGTAGGAAGCCTAGCGACTATTCAGCCGTTGTTTTGTTCTCTGTCCCTCTGGGACATTGCGTCGATGTCCAAAAACGGCCGTCGGACATTCGACCCTTGCAGGTGGGACCACAACGCTGTCCCGAAATTTTAGCCACCAATAAATGATGAGATGCAGTATCCCAGAACGGAAAACTCCAACCGCATCACCGACAATACGTAAATACCCTCAGCCATTACTGTTTTTTTTTTTTTTCAGCATTGCAAATAAACAGAGAATTTTCAAGATTCTACCCGTAAGCCTTCCAAGCCACGTTTCTAATTCGTTTTGCCACCAAAACCCTGGATGCATTTCTCTTCTACCACGTGCGTGCTACGTACGCACCTCATCTCCTTGATTTGTTCGTCGTAATATCTGGTGGGCATACAGACCATGATGTTTCTCATCATTAAACAGTCTGAAGTCTCCTGTTTCCGTCTGCGTCTTACTTCCTAATGTTCTCCTCAGCACAATGTCAAATGTGTGTAATGCCTTCCTTTAGAACACCGTTTCTACAGACTACACATAACGCCATTTCTCAAACTACTGTTATCATGATAAACTGTTATATAACATGCATAATCATAAATATTCTGCTGTGTGTTTTTGTTTTGAAATGACACGGTACTAGGTTAGCAAAACGGTAATATCTGGAGAAGGTTATGGACGCAAAAGGTAATTCAATTAGAAAAGTCTGCAGAACCAAAAGAATAAAATATTGGAAATGGAGGACAAATAAGACGCAAACAGGGAGTGTTTGAACACATTTCAAACAAACATTAGCTTTAATATGGAAACAATAAATAACAAATTGAGATCATTGGCAACGAAAGTACTTTTGATGTGTGCACGTCATTTACTGTCGTTTTGGTAGTAAAATCTATGACTGTTGGCATTGCACAGCTAGCCATTTATCGCATTTCATAGACGTTTTATCATGCTGGCGTGTACCTGGAGATTAACTGCTATTCAGATAAAAATTTTATCGTGTTATGCATTTTCCGGCGTCGGAACATAAATTCTGACTAGCAATATCAGCCTTGGGAATAACCAAGTAAGTTTTTATTCTGTCGGTTGCTGTTCGTATGTTATTTTACATGTTTTCTGAAGTGGTAAAAAAACAGCTGTCACAATGCGTACAGCACATTAGGTCGCTGCTACACGCGAAGTACATTTGTTGTGTGAAGTAATGGTAAAATGAAGTATCATGTTTGTTTTGCGCAATATGTTAATGATAATGTGTGTGTGTGTGGGGGGGGCGGGGGGGGGGGTGCGGGGGACGTGAGAATATTCGTTTAGGTATTTCTGCCAACGCATTCTTTGTGTCAGCTATATAGACAACGTGTTATATCTACAGTCTAGGCCCATCATACATGTAATCAAAACGCATTGTATATTTGGGAGTGCAATAGAATAGTGCCCACAGAACGTCGCCGTACATAGTTAATAGTTCTACTTAGGATTCCGGGAAACAAGGGTTCAGTTCTTACCGGGAGGAAGGCTATCATGACACACTTTTATTTTTTGGCAGTTCATGTTGATAAATGTTGCAACAGTAATGCAGTACAGACCACGACTGTCTCGTTGGAAACCATTTTTGGTTCTTCTTTCATTTATCAATGTTACCCACAACACATGCTAAATGACTTTAAATAGCCCTAAAGTATAAAGTAGCCAGGCTGTGCTTTACCTGTAAAATGGGTGTATGTGTGTGTGTGTGTGTGCGTGCGCGCGTGAATGATATAATTGCAGCCGAGTTACAGTTGGTACAGAGCGAGTTACAAATGAAGCTTATGTTAAAGTGATACTTCAGAAGTAAATAGTATGGAAGTACCTCTACATAATGATTTTGCTTTCGTCTGTCATTTCTGTAACCATTCAAGCATGAAGTACCTACTTCGGAAGCTTTGTGTCAAGAGCTGTGTCATAAATCAGGCGATCTCTGTGCGAAGTTACGTTGGTTTCTCTCTCTCTCTCTCTCTCTCTCTCTCTCTCTCTCTCTCTCAGAATTACTGTTAACGGTGCTTTGGATATTGCATGCTGATCGGCAGCGTCTTCCTGAGGGAGGTCTAGCTACCTTATGCCTTGTGAGTCAGCCTTACCTGACGAAGGGAACGTGCGACTCTTCCACATCAGTTCGCGCTTGCAGTTTCGCAGTATTTTCTCCTCTGAAAAGTGCTATTGGCCCAATCGGCCGTCATAGAATGGCAACTTACGATTCAGTTGCAGTGTTGTCAGTGATCGTAAGTTATTCGTAGAGAGTTCTGTTCAGTGTAGTTTCGCGTTGGTAGTACGGGTGGCATAAGATGAACATGTAATAGGTGGCGTGTGCCTATCCCAGTGGCCACGGAGTCTAAGGCGTAGGTCTGTAATTCTTATAATAAAACCAACTAGATTCACTAATTTCTCAAATTTATTTTTGGAATAAAACTCTACATGTTTCGGACAGTTCCTCTGTCCATCATCAGGAGTTTTTCACTGTACACACAGCATTGCTGTGTGTACAGTGAAAAACTCCTGATGATGGACAGAGGAACTGTCCGAAACATGTAGAGTTTTATTCCAAAAATAAAAAATTAGTGCATCTAGTTGGTTTTGTTACAAGAAGCGTAGGTCTGTGGCCGCTCGCTTGTTGGGATTGCGGGTCCGAATCCCGCAGGTGGCATCGATGTTTGTCTGTTATCATATAGAGGTCTCTGCGACGGGCCGTTCCCTCGTCTAGAGGAGACCTACAGGTGTGGTGTGTTTATCTGTATGAGCTCTCTCCAAACGTCAACAATGAAGCTACCTAGAATCGAGTGGGGCTGTTGCGTGGTAAGAGAAAAGACGGCATCACGTTTAGCGTGAGATTATTCATCTCTCGATCCGCATATTTCTTGTTCGAAGCTACGGAATAAATTTCGACAAATTTCGGTGGAGGGTGGAATTACGTTCTAGTTGAATGAACGTAATTTTATTTTATATTGCCCCTGCTTTATTTGATTCTAGAATTAATTTTATTGATCTTGCTGATAGAAGAATAAGGTGATAGCTGTAGAGTAAATGGTAAAATACAGATCTTATTCAGGCACATGACGTTTTTCTGTATGGCGATAAATCTCGAAGTGCAAGGAATGTAAATATTACCTTTGCTGTCTGATATCAATAGTTCTGTTACCTTTGTAACTAAGAATTTATTTATACAGTGCTAGACAGGCCATTGTATTTAAAAATGAAAGCTAATGGCAATCATACAAGCAAAGCGCAATGAACACTTGTCTAAAAAGTTAAGAGCACCAGTGCAGCACAGAGTCGCTATAGCTCAGCTGGTATAGTGGCTGGGCGACCTAGGTGCAGGGTTTCAATTCAGGCAGGGAAGGTGAGACTTTTCTCTTTCCCAGGGTGTCCAGAGTGGTTCTGAGATCCACCCAATGACAGACACTACATTTGTGACACAGAAACGGACAGAACCTGTGGCAGTATCTGCTCATCCTTCTGATAAATCGGGTTGGTGTCAAGGTAAAGCGGGGAGGAATGACGTTACGTTTTGAGTATACGACAGAAGAAATAAGTCGATCAGTAGCTCTGTTTGTACTCAGATTTTATATTGACACCGGACGCACTGCAATATAGTGGCATTTTACGTTTTATCTTCGGCTAATGTAGCTTCAGACCTACGACAACATAGAATCGAGACGTAATGTGAGACAGATGTTGCCACACGTGTCCAGATGGGAAGCTGTAGGTGCAAAATTCCCTCGTGATGACGTTGTAATTGCTATATTTCTACTCCCTTTGCAATTTTGCACCGTACCTGATGCGTGGGGTAAAATTACCTGAGCAGGTCACGTGACCATTGTCTAGCGTCTGTCGTTTCTTGTGGGCAGCTATTCATCAAGATGACAAGCAGTCATCAGTCTAGCTGGTCTCCTCCCATCGACACTCCACGTCGGATAAAAATGGACATTCAAGATTCTTTGCATTATCTGATATTCCGTCATGCCCCTTTCATGAGACTCATAAGAGTCTAAACTGAATTTGTGTGGAATATTCGTGATCAAGAAATGTTTAACTGAATGGATGATCTTTTTCGGTTTCGTCACCTTGTAGTGGAGTCAGTACGGTCCTACAAAACGTTGGAACATTTAACGACTACCGGTGCAGAAATCCAAAAGAAGGCCATCATTTGACATAATGCCTGGAAAACATCAGTACTTAGGACCTCTCAATTCTCTGCTTCTCTAAGAAGAACGTAGGTTGAGATATTTTAGATCCAAGAGCTGAGGAGAAAAACTTAAATACGAAAGAAGAAACAAGGTACAAAAAATTACACTGAAACCTAATGAGGTTATTAATAATTTTTAATGTTGGAAGTAATTTTCTTTTGAGTAATGAACCAAAGAGAATGAAATGGGCAGAGGGCGGAGGAAGTATGAGGGAATAATTGAATTCACATACATTCAAAGTTTTGGTCGTGAATTCTCAAGAGAAAAGGTTTCGTGGGAGAACTAGTCGTAGATGAAAGGATAATATCAAAATGGTTCTTAGAGCTTGAGCACATTTGAAACGTGATGGCACACGGGCAGAAACCAGATTTTGTCTTTCGACGAAACGGACGAGTCAATTTAAATTGGCGGGGGGGTCAATTCAGTCGACTACTGGCAGCCGAGGTGTGCGCATCAGCAGTAGTAATGGTAGTAATGCTGGATACGCCATGTTCTGAGGTAGAGTGCAAGACTACTGGCTACCCACTCCACTCGCATGTTCCCCCTTCACTTCCCTTCCATGCGTCACCGTGTGCCATCAGATTTCAACTGAGCTATACCAATTGTGACGTTTGGGAATGGATTTTACACAATGAAGACCGGGCCAGCGGCTGACATTAGCGAGAAAACTTTCATTTTCACCACAGGCTGTGCTGCATGGATTTAATTATATAACCTTGGGTGTGTTATTATTCAGAGTTAACTTATGCCTTTTATAGTGTCATTCACTTCAAAACATCCCACCCGAAGGGGCAAAATTTACAAACTTCTGAACACTTTTGCGAACAAAAGTGGAATTTTTAACACGAAGCGAAAAAAAAGAAAGCATCTTTTACCATGAAGTCGTGAGGGTTTCAGGCAGTCCTAGTTAGAAATAACAGATATATATTAAATGGCGTGACACCTCAAATAATTACAATTGTTAGACTAAATGCTATTTTTCGTGATGCGAGATTTCCAAAACGACACCGGTATGTCGAAACCACATGTTATTTATTGCAATAAAACAAGATGTTAATTAGAAATAACAGGGCGTTTTTCCTTTAATTTGGATATATTATTTTGACATGTTCTGTTTTTGTAATTCAGAATATATTGAACCTGTAAATCAGCTTTCAGTGTAAGAAATGCATTTTATTCAAACGGATCGACCTAATTGGGGACTACTGTGCAATCAAGCAGTAATAAATGCCACTGTATCATCCGGGCATTAATAGAGTGCTCAGTAAAACGACACAAGTGGCCAGGAAGGCAAAAGATAAGTTGTCATCATCTGTGACAACCTGAAACATCTGCATTAAAACATTCATACCTAATTTTCAAGATTACGACTCCGTGTGTAAGGAAACACAAAATTTACCTCTGGCTAATTATAATGCCGTAAAGGCGTAAGTGCAGTGCACAGGGTTCTAGTGGGCCATTGGGGAGACATAGACGTAGATGGGAGGATAATATTAAGATGGATCTTCGGGAAGTGGGAGGAGGTGGAGACTGGATGGAGTTGACTCAGGATAGGGACAGATGGCGGGCACTTGTGAATACGGTTATGAACCTTCGGGTTCCATAAAGTGCGGGGAATTTCTTGACTAGCTGCAGAACCAGTTAGCTTCTCAAGAAGGACTCTGCCCCGTGGAGTAGGTAAGTAAGTAAGTAAAGGCGTAAGTGCAAGCGGAAGTATAAATCCACGTCTTCGAACACGGTACTAGATGGGGAGAGGGGAGGCGATGATTGCTCAAATTCATTGCCCGGCCTGTTTATCCTGAAAGAGACCCCCCCTCATCCATTGGATAAAAAGCTGTGTTTGGGAGAGGGGCAGAGCTAGTCTAGACAGTGTGAAAAAAATAAAAGAATCCCCTTTCTTGCCCAGAGTCGAAAGCAGTTCTGCCAACCGCGAATCAGTAACTGTACTTGCTGATCTATCCCAGATCACGTGCCATACATTATAGGTATATGTAAGATTACAGAAAACGAAAAACCTTCGCGTGAGATGGAACAGTAGCGCACTACTTTGATGAAATACCATGAATTTGGTGAAAGCAACTCTTGGCCATCCCTCTGTGCACACACTTGCCAGTCCGGTTGAATTAAATCTGAATATGCCATGTCACAATACTGTGCCAGTGTGTCAGTTATTTTTGTTCGTCATCGCATGAGCAACACTGCAGTACAGGCAAAGCCTACATACTGTCCACAGTTGAAACATGTGAACACGCTCAAAATACCGTCGCATTTATTAATAACACACAATTTTGAAACAACATGACGAAAATCGTTTTCTCGTTACTCCTTGGAGAGTTTTTACTGACATTGTTGGATAACACACACAGATAACTCCCATTTAATGGTCACGACATGAACAAAAGAACAGCAGGAACAAATGTCATTTAACAGAGTTTATGAAAGGTGCCGCCCCTAAAATCTTACCCACGCCCCACGCGGTCTCTCAGTTTACACGTGCGTTCTTACCGATCCTGGTGAGTGGCTCTGCTGTATTAAGTTGTGTGGGTTTGAAATCTTGGAATGTTAGCACACAGTATGTCCATGGAATTGTTCCTGCTGACAGTGATAAAGCGAAGTTTTACAGGCAGGTTTTAATTGGAAAGTTGCAGGTGTAGAAATACAGTATTGAAGTTTACGCTTTGGTGAATCAGACGTGTTTCATATATTGTGACACTGTCAGTTTAATTTATTTTGAAACGTTTGGTCTGTTACGTATGTTTTTTAGGTTATACTTGTTTGTTAGTAAGATATGAAAAAAAAAACACTAAACCTTCACTTTAGTTATCAACCAACAAATGCACTTACATAAAATTTAACATTAAAACACTTAAAATCGCTCCGACATGTCTCGATCCTAAGATCATCCTCAGGGAGCTACGTTGTTCCTTGCTAAAGTCATTTTAAAAACATTCACAAAATAATTTCTTTATATTAACAGGGTGTTGTGGCAGCATGTCGTATTGTGTAATAGTACGTTGTTGAGAATGCGCTACATAGCTTAATCTGCCTACCATACACATACAATACAAAAAACTCACAGAAAAT
>Ga0123355_10009757_pt1 | contig 14636 bp, 9 predicted proteins | sample TergutEmb28metaG_3_FD_89872 | JGI IMG/M metagenome (GOLD analysis project Ga0123355, IMG submission 89872) | Embiratermes neotenicus P1 segment gut microbial communities from Petit-Saut dam, French Guiana - Emb289 P1 | ecosystem: Host-associated > Arthropoda: Insects > Digestive system > Gut ...
CGATCTCCTTTGCAAGTTGAATCGCTGAGGTAAGGCTGTACTCCCGAGACTGGTGATTTAGTAGGCACAGGCTAAGACACTGCACTAACCGGTCCTACTGCTACCACTGTCAGAGACAGACTCAGAAAGAAACTATATGTTACGTTAAGGCTGTACTTTGCGGAGGCTGCACTTTTATTCGTTGTAAACACAACGGGGTGACACACATTAGGATCACATATAGAGTAAAATTTACTGTGGAAAGACAGGGAAACTTCATTTGAATAGCAAAACAAAATTCGCGCAGGCTTTGTACCCCCGTCAATATGCCGCGAATGACAGTCTGGAAAACATTGCACGAGGATAGTTTTTGTCCGTATCGTATCCAACAAATACAACAGACTGTAGCAATTGTGGTGGATAAATGGGTAGTATTGTGTCTTTGGATAAATGCACAACCCCGGCTGGAACACTACATTCTCTTCACGGAGAAGGAACAATTTACCCTGGAAAGCATGTTTTTTCACGGGAAACGGCCCGTTATGGCATCGTGAAAATCCGCAAGGAATAGTCAAAATCCACTTCCAACACGTTTTTCTGTAAGCGAGTGGTGTGATGTCATTGGTAGTCAGCTGGCTGGACAGTACCGATTACTGCCTCGACTGGCATGTGGCATTTACACAAGCGTTTTCGAAAATGAAATTCCAGCATTCTTAGAAGATAGTCCTGCATACACATTCCTTCGAACTTATACCAACATGATGGGGCACCCGCACATATTTGTAGTAGGTGAGATACAGAGGTTTTGGATCGATTGCATCCTATCAAATGGCTTGGTGACGGTCGTGGAGGTGTGCAGAATTGGTTTGCCAGGTTGCTGATCTCGCGTCTATGGAAAGTGCGAGCGTGAGCTTTTGCTGGGCCGGGAAACAAAGACAGTAACAAAAAAGGAAAGTGCGTAGAATTGATTAACATCAGATAGAGAAGTTCTTCCGTATTATATAAAAAATTACAAAAAAAAGTTTAGAACACGTATTTGAATAGGATTTTATAGAATTTTCACGGCTCTTTTGGAAGCAAATTCGCAGAATGTATCATTATAATTTAAATTTTTCGCAATTTAGTTTTCGATTTATAAAATGATAATAAAGAAAAGCGCTTCCAAATAATCCTCTATCCAGGGCAGTTTTTTTTTTTTATAAGTTTCAGTTCCGAAAACAATTGCTCCGCCTAAGCCCCTGAAACGGAGATATTAACACTATTTTTAAAACTGTAATCGTATTAGGACAGATTCAAGACAGGTTATTGTGACAATAAATTTTAGCGCGTTTAATCTTCTACAGTTCTCTTATGTAATATTGCATTTTACCTCCCTCATATAAATCGTTTCCCTCTACATATCGTTTGAATACTAATTACACATGTTTACAACCTTTGTAGAACTCCAGTTTCATCTATTGCATTTAATTTGTCCATATCATATGAAAGGCTAAATACTTTGCCGCACGTCTTGGATATTTCGAACATACTTTTGTTTCAAAGATGTTCTTGCGATATGACCAATTTTTAAGAAACACTTAATTCAGAGATTATCTTCGCCATCATCTATTCATTCGTTGGCTTCTTCATGCATAAATACTTTTCTATTTTTCTTTGACGAGCAGTTCTGAATTCTCTTTACATGTTTCAAATACCGGCAATTACCGTAGCTTTGACCAAAGAAATTTTAAATTCGGAATCCCTATGCTTTTTTTTTTTTCAAAATAGAGTCTTTCGGATAATTTATGGCCAAATCTAAGTACATGGTGAGACTTGGGAATTTTTGACTGACAAAATTTGCTTTTGACAAAAGTTAGTAACAAGCAGTCAGTTACCAAGGAGTTAAATCTGCCTTACCAACACAGATGGCAGCCAGACTGCTGCATTTGTATCCGCATTATCCTATACAACCATGGTCCACAAGCTGCACGACGCAAATCGTGAAGCAAGACTGAATTTTTTAAACTGGTACCTTCATGTGGTACATGAAGTAATAAGCCCCATAAAATGCTGTTTAGTGAAGAAAGCTGGGTATATGTTAGTGGATACGTGACCCACACAGTAGCTGTAGTGGTCTACAGGAAATCATTTATTAATACATGAAATACTATTGGGCTGTATACGCCACTGAGTTTAGCGTGTGATATACTGCGTGTTCGATGGACTGATTTTTTCTTGACACCGCAAATTCACACTGATCTCATTACAACCTCTTACTACCAACAGCTTAAAACTCATAACAATAAATTAGTCCTTGCAATATGATGTACACGAATGTACAGAGTGTATTAAAATTTACATTATATAAATATTAAAATTTACTATACATATGATAAATGACAATTGATGTATTGATTATCCAGTGTTATAAAACCATAGTATTCCTCGAGAATTTGAGTTTTCTCCCTTCCAGTTGTTGCCTGTGTACCAACATCTATTCAGTTACGATCCTCATTGGATCCTATCCCTGTTTATTATGTCTTGCCAGTTTGTAGTGCACCGGGAAACTGCGATAGCGAACAGCCGAAATATCTAGCCCCAGATAAGGTACAATGCAATGTAGTGACGCGCGGTGGCCACACTATCACCGACACCACTAAGTTAAAAGGTATCGCTGCCACCAATAGACAACACCATATATGGTTTCAGGTGTATTGTAAACTAAATCAGAACAGTTTCCATACATTAACTAAGAAGGTTAATATTTTAATACTAAGATAAAATGTACAATAAAACAAACAGCTACTGTGGGGCAATTTTAATAATAACATAACATATGGATTGACATTTTCCTAGAAGAGGGAAAGCTTGATCACCACCCATCGATGCATAATTCCCTTCTATTATTGCGGCTGTCCATTTTGGAATAAAATTTTAAAAGGGGCAAAAAGATAAATTATATATATATGTGTGTGTGTGTGTGTGCGTGTGCGTGCAATTACACACTTTGATTTGGTTCTAGATGAAGTTAATCGCGCTTACCTTGCATTATCACAATCAGTAGTGAAGCCCACATCTCGTAATCTTACAATTTTAGCCACATCCTACTCGTCTGCTTCCATCGGAAGTTCGGAAAAGAATCCTGTTCTACTGCCGCTTCACAAACCCCTCACACGCTTTCTTATCATGTCAGCAATTACTTTTGTCACCTAGCAACAGTTTCCTGCAGTTTCAACTGTTTTTCTGTTGCCATGTGAAAGATATGTGATCCAGCCTTCTTATTTGTCTAGCTGAGGGAAGTACTTCACCAGTTCACTGCAATCTACTGTTGGCATATAACACAAATTGACACTCCCCCACCATGGACACGCCGATCTCTTTTGAAAGTTGTAAAATCAGCCCAAAACACTTAGGCTTTACAAATTTCCCCTCTAAGCCATGACTCAGTACCTATCACAACGTCCGCATTGTATGTGTCAACTAAATTCCAGAAATCTAATAATTTTTTATAATGCTCCTGCAATTTACCCTCTATTTTGTGTGCCGCTGTCGTGGTTGTAAGTTTCTCCCATGTCCCGTCTTCAGTCTCGCTCTTCGCCAGATTCTTCGTCGCCATTTCCCTTTCCGCCGTTCGCCAACCCAACGTCGAATATTCCTGGATAGAAGTCCGCCGCATACCTTCCGTTGTCTCCTCACTGCCAGTACTTACCGCTAAGCGCTGCCACATATTTCCCCCTTCCGGTCCTTCGCCACAAAAATTATTCTGACAGCTGCTTGGACAGAATGAGTAAAACTATGAAGAGTCTCACAGCTCTTCTCTCCGTTTGAGATGCGATTTCAAGATCTCCCACGTATGAGGCAGCTGTGGTCACCACTCCATTTTGCATGTATGTTATACAGGTGGAGCAAACTGCTAGGCTTTGTGGGTGTTAACTAAAAATAAGTTTAACAAGACATGCAAAGTACATAAAACGGAACATTGAGGAGCGTTCTTGCAACCATTGTTGCAGTGGAAAAGCAATAAGTATTACATATGGTGTGTGTGTGTGTGTGTGTGTGTGTGTGTGTGTGTGTGTGTGTGTGTGTGTGTGTGTAGCTTTAGTTATCAAGCATGCGTTGCTCATGCGCCATATTGTCATCTGTGGCTTGTCTCGCTCTATCGTATTTTTCCACATTATCTCATAACCGGCACTATTTTCGGGGGGGAAAATTTTATTGGACACAAATTGTGTGTTTACATTGCCTATACAATTTTTTTTTTTTTTTTTTTTTTAAACGTGTCTCATTCTAAGAAGTAATGAGCGAGATATGATAAAAAAAATATCTAGTGGTCTACATGTAAAGTATACGTTATTCTTGTCCGATTGCAATGAAACTTGAATCTTCTCGACAGTTTTTTTTTTCCGGAAAATACTCAAATATCAAATTTCATGAAAGTCCGTGCAGAGGGAGCCGAATTGTTCCATGCGGACACACGGACGGAAGGGCGGACGACAGACGGACGGACGGTCGGACTTGACGAAGCTAATAGTCACCTTTCGCAATTGTGCGAACGCGTCTATAAACGGTTAAGTAAAATGTAAGTTAAAATACCTTATTATCCAACAGATGCACAAATATATAATTCGTAGATACAATTAGAATTATTATAAAATATTTTAAAATATTTAAAATTGCTCCAACATGTTTCGGATCACAAGGGATCCATCATCAGGTAACTTTATACAGTGCCTGGCTAAAATTACAGTAATGGTTCTATCATATCCGTTGATATGGATGTAGTGTGTACTGAACAGTCCAGAAAGGCACAGTGCCTCTCTAGATAAATATGCTGCCATAACACTGACTACGTCCATATCAACAGACATGATAGAACCATTACTGTAATTTTAGCCAAGCACTGTATAAAGCTCCCTGATGATGAATCCCTTGTGATCCGAAACATGTTGGATCAATTTTAAATATTTTTAAATATTTTATAATAATTCTAATTGTATCTACAAATTATATATTTCTGCATCTGTTGGATAATAAAGTATTTTAATCGTCATTGATGCACAGTACATACAAACATGAAGATTTTTAAAATGTAAGTTTTCACCGGCACATACCAGAAAGGCATGTGGGTATAGTGGAGGTATAGCTCCACTCATTCTTAACTTTGACACCAAATTTTTAGCCTCACACCATGGCCGTTTTAACCTCAGGGCAAGAAACTTGGTACCCAGTAAATAGGAGACTGAGTAGGCCTCAGAGTCAGTGTGGCATTCTGGACAAGAAGTTTCTTGCCTGCGCCAGGACTCGAACCCCAGAATAACCAACCTGTAGCCTATTCACTACACTACACCAGATCTAGTTTCAAATGATAATAGATTTTAATTCGCAGCTAAGTGGATGCATTTACCGTACTGATTATTGAAATATTGATCATTTATTACCAGTATCAAGAAGCAAACATCTAGCGGCTTGTCGGGTTCTTCATTTGCAAAGACCACTTCACAGAAGATAGGCGAGTCACATGGTGGAGAGGTTAAAGGCATCAAGCGTCCTAGTGAAGATGGATCACATACGGTGTACAGTGGTGGTAAAGTGAAAACTGATAAGAATTAATATGGGTTGTGACATGATACGATATACCTACTCATTGCATGCTGCATGGTAATGTTGACTTCTCTGTCGTCTGTTTAGTATCCTCACACATGTAGGCCTATTTACCACATAGTCACATGCAAAACATTTATGTATATATTCCAACCAAACCTCTTTGAATTTGAACCCCTTGATCCCATACTTATAAAGAATTCTGTTGTTGTTTTTCTTATCTCAAATAATTTAAACAGATTTTCTTATGTTTCCTTTACTCTTTTGCAGGTTACCATCATAAGTGTTAAATGTTAATATACAGTTTCTTCCATCTCTTGGTTTCAGAATATTTTAATGCTGTGTGCACTGACTCTTCATGCTCAATATACACTGAATATCTTTTCCTCTCAGTTTTATCTGTTAACTATTCAATGCAGAGGCTTTTAAACCCCAGTGAACAGCATTTAAAATGTATTCAAACAAATTGAAAACTTCCTGCATTTTGATCTGATACTTCAGATCAAAATGCAGGAAGAAATGGAAGTTACTACTTCCATTTCTTGGTTCTATATGAATGAACTATGGAACATTCGTTTCCTATATACTGATGACAGCAAATATGAAACTTGCATTAATTTTTCTATGTATTGCGAGCACTGAAACACCAATTCATGCATGGAACGTCATGTACCTGACAATAATAAAAAGTCTCTTTATCTCTTTTCTTCATCATGTTTGCTGCAGACCACACACCATCTTACTGGTTTGTATTTCTTTCCCATGGGAGGTATTATTTTTGTAAAATGACACTCTTGTCAGCCTCTTTAGAGTGCTGTCATCACCAAGGTTGGCTCGTATTTATGTCACACTACTAATAAACTCTCAACCAGTTGTTGTAAATTTTAGACATTAAACTTTCAGTTATATTTGTATCCTACATGTAATTACAGAACTGAGAACTGTGATATTCTGTAACCCTCTGAATATTGTGATATTCCATTTCTTCATTCTTTTCCTCTTAACTAGGTACATATATAGCGGATGATCTTTCTTATAAATACCACCCATTTATTGACTACAATAATTCACACACACACACAGGCTTGTTTCTATTTTTCCTCTTTATTAATGGCCATACTTCAGCCATATGGTAAGTTGTGTTGTTTATCACCCACCTAATGATGCACACAGGACTACTGTGTTGTGCTGTGACTGTGGCACTATTTTGCTTGCTAGCTTTATTTTTTTTTTGGCTTTTACTTCCCATTTATTTTAATGGTTCACACACAATCGGTGTTGCATGGATTTAAGAACTTTGCCGAAGTTGGAGTTGTATAATAATTATCCAACCACCAGTTAAAGCTCTTGTGCAGTATAGGCTCAGAAAGATTCAGGACTATAGCTGATTGTTTTGGTGTGACTTTTGAAATGAGTAAAAAGGTAAAGCAATCCCATTACAGGCCTGGACAGGCCCTAAGGGTTCCAGGAGGTTGGGGCTCCCAGAGTTCAAGACAATTGGCATGTGAAGGTGGTAAGGTTGTCAGCCTGACACACAAGCTGCATTTACCCCCCAGGAAATATATCTGGTACTCAATTCTGTTAGAGGCTGACTCTACCCCAGGGCCATATTGTGGCCAGAAGGATTATGTCAATGAAAAATTCTAATGACACCACTGGGAATCAAACACACAAACTTCTGGTTTGTAAAACAGTGCCTCAACCAACTGTGCCACCACATGTCCCGCATTTTGCAATGAGTGGTGATTCCAAAATTATTTCCTCTCCATTGTAAAAGATGAAGGACCAAGGATAAACAGAATTTAATATTCATAACTCTGATGCTGTGATAATGATATGTGATGATTCGTTGGAAGGTGTTGTTTGAAGAATAGGTGGTCCTTCCTCAATGTGTGTAATTTATCAATTGCACTGTCTTTCTGGGGCACATAAAGGCTGTGGAATTCTTAATTTATGTGTCTGATGACAACAGAATAGATTTGAATAGAAGCTGTGGTCCTTCAAGTTTTCTATAAAATGCAGACATCTGCTAATGTATTCAGATCTGTCCAAGGAGATGACAGAACTAAAAATGAGAATGGCTAACAGCTGGTTTCATGAGAAATATAATCCAAGAACAGGTTTCTCTCAAATACTGTAAGCATAAAAAATGCCACTAAATACATATTTTTTCAGCTGTCATGGACTGTCACTTGTTTATCCTTGGCAGCCTGGAAAAAATATTGCTCTGAGAATTCTTTAATTGCTGTGCATAAAAATTGATCTCATCCACAGTTTCCTATGCAATGTCATTATTAAAAAATTCCTCACAAATACAGGATGATTCCAGAGGAAAGGTCAATATTTTTGGAAGTGACAGTATTGGTCACTGTGAGAAAAAGGTTCATATAAACATGTGTCTAATTCTGAATGGTTACTGAGATAGCTGCACTTAATCTGTGTGTAATTTTTTCAATATGAATTATCCAAGAAAATGTACTATTTACATATATTCCAAGAAATTTTGTATCATTAGCTTTAGAAATTAACTTATTAGTGTAATTAATGTCCAGATCAATTTGAGGACTAATTTTAGTTGTAAATTGCATGACATGGATTTTATCAAAATTCATTGTGAATCTACTGGCTTTGAACCATTTATTTAAGGATTCATATTTAATTTTTACATCATTTTTAAAATCTTCGGGATTGGAATTGGTAAATGTAATACTAGTATCATCTATCATCTACACATAAAATCGGATTATATTTTCCCTTAAGAGCTTTGATAAATCATTTACATAAAGAAGAAAATATTAAGGATGTAAACCTGATCTTTGTGGAATACCATGTTTTATAACTCCCCAGGCTGAAAATGTCTTGTGATTGAAATTTTTGTCTGTTATCTCTTTTGACACATATTCCTAAGGAATGAATTGATCCATTTACATCCTTGTCAGTTATTCCATAAAAGTTTAATATGGACAGTAAAATATCATGATTAACACAATCAATGTCTTTTGCTAAATCACAGAAAATCCATCCCACAATTAATTTATCATAAAATCACTTATAATTAATTAATTAATACTAATCTGTTCATTCATTTAGTGGACAGCAGAGACATCAATAGAGGTTTGTGGTCATGTGTAGCTTCAAAATACAGAACAGTAATAATTGCTATCCTTGAAAGTTCAGACAACAGTCTATGCTGTATTTTGTAGTTTTTGTAAAAGAAGAATAATACTGTAAAGTCTCCTTCTATTATATTTGTATGTCAAAAATTCCATTTTGAACATACCATTTCTCCTACATGTGTAACGTAGATTAAATTAAACCACAAGAGTTGAATTATGTGCAGGCATACCTAATTTTAATTTTTCCTGGAAAACTAACCACCCTGACAGAGGTTTGTAGTACTTCTAATAAGCAAACTGCTTTATTGCCAGATCATACACCTAAAGCAACAGAGCCACAACTCGCAGAACTTAAAACTATACAGGGTGTCTTTTAGAAATTTTGTACTTTTTAAAAGAATGTATACTAGTTAAGCATGTAAATAATATCTGGTAGATCACAGTGTGTGATAGACCACTTTCTCTTTACACCTCCCCATATTCTCCTCTCCCAACTGTTCCAAGTTAATTTGTTTTGTGCTTGATACAGGATTGTTTAATCTGCAATTTTATTAGCTACTGCATTTAACTGTTTACTGTACATTTTGGTTCTGCAGGCCTTAATTCATGCCATTTTTTAACATTGAAAATATGTATGTGTTAATGGCATTTAATGTTAAATTTAAGAGCAGGCCTCAGTGTCTTATATTAAACATCATTGGACAATAGGCAGTTGGGTTTATCACTGTGGTGAAAAATGATTTGAAGTACTTTTCTCTTGGGAAAATTAGAAAAGACATAGCTGATAAAACAATACATATCAAGTAGGCATGCAGGATGTAGCTTTTAATTACTGGGAACTTGAGTGCTTATGTTATCTCCATTTGTTTACACTCAGGAAACTAGGGCCTTATTTTATCTAAATATTTCCTGTTTTACAAGAGGTATGCTGTTATATCACATTGTTGAAGTAGGCTGCTCTTAACTTCTAACTAAAAATTCTTAGTAGTGAAGCTCCTGTCTTCTAGGGTATGATATCGTGAAGACTGGTACCTAGGTACCACATATATACCAAGATTCATGGTGTACGATTTAAAGTTCCTAATGTGTTGATGTTGAGGATTCATGCCTTCTGGTTTATCCCACTACATCACATAGTTACTGATTCCTGACATTTTGAAGGAACTGGTAGGCCCGCTACTCAGTATAAGAACCCTGAAGACCTGGGTCCTCAATCTGCATGGTTTTACATCTCAGATTTGGCTTGTTACCAGTACAGCTGTGAGAACCTCCAATTATTCAAGACACATTAGTGTTATCAGAAGTGTGATATGTAGTAAAGTATGAAAAATATTTTTAATTATTAACTAGAATTTATTGTATTCATAATGAATGCCATCATTTGAAGAGGAATTTCTTTGATGACAACTAAAAGTTGTTTAAAAATAAGCTCAGTTTTATTGTACTCATAACAACTGCCATAAGTTGAAGTTGAAGTGCTTTGATTGCAACTATGATTTACTCCATAACTTTTATTAGAACAGGTTTCTGAATTGTTCTGCTCTGGGATATGTCAGCCTATGTCTTCATTATACAGTTTTTTTTTTTGGTCTTGTTCTTCTCTTTAATCTGTTTGGTTGTCTTCTCATTATACAGTTGTCATGTTGTGCTATTTGATCTGTCTGCATGTCTCTTCATTGTAGAGCTTTCTGTCTTATCCTGCTCCTTGATCTGTCTACCTTTCTCCCAGTATACAATCTTTGCCACACTATGGTAGTTACTTCCATATTTGTATGTACGTTTAGGTATGTTACTACTTGTATTGAGTAGCTTTGCCATGAAAAGTCCCAAAGTAGGAACAACTACTGCAGCTCCATTGGCACTGGGTGATCACTCTTGTCAATGCTCCATACCACTTCTTTCACATGGGCATTGGCCATTCAACATATATGGGCAGTTGTATTTGTGAGTTCTCTGCTATTGCTCTGCTTCTGGATATAGTCAGCCTGTTTGAGATTCTGACTGCATGACTGGTGCTACAATGAAGATTTCAGAACAAAACAGTCCTTCCATGTATGCTATGTACCGCTGTGTCACATGAAGGTGGGGCCAGAGTCTAGGTCAGAATACTTTAAAAGATATGGCTGAATGTCTAAAAGTTAGGTATATTTGCTTGAAAACTGGAGATGCTAGATCTGAACTCTTGCAGTAGTGTTGTTGAAGACTGCAGTCTTCTGGATTGTAATATTCTGTTACTGGGTGAGTAATTACTGATGTTTTGAAGGACTGTAATGTAGTTGGCTGCTTGTACCTGATGATGGAGGAAATATAGTCCTTCACAAATGATGGGTACTACTTGCAAAATGACTATCATCATACTCCAAAAGCCTAGAATATTTAACACTGGAGATGTTGGTGAATAATTTGTTTTAATTTTCTATGCTTGTACCTTCATTCTTACAGGGAACTTTTCATGTTGTCTACACAACTAATGATGAACAAATGAGATTCTGTGTGAAAGTACTTCTGATATGTCACTATAGTTCATCAATTTCCAGTTCTGCATTGCATTTATACATTAAAGGTTCACACAGATTCCAAAATGGCACTACATCTTCAGTTGTGTTATGCTCTGCATGCCCTTACACTTGCATTCAAACGATTGTAGGAGAGACTAGGATGTTATAAGTAATGACACTCTGTAGTCCTGTAGGGAGGTATCCAACATTTTGGTGCAACCCACTGCTGTTCTCTTCAGGCAGACAAGCCCCTCCTGTGTTTCAGAATAAAAAAGTAGGGCCTGCCTGCTGATAATCATTATCAGTTTCACAAAATTACTTGAGGTAACTGAATCTACCCCTCACGGGTTCTTCAACACCAGAAACCGATTCTATCCCGTAGGTAAGCCGGTAGCGACTGGAATTCTAACGTGGACGATACCCGGAGTATTTATTAGCTGTGCCTAAGTTACTATAACCCAAGATGCATCCTATATTAGCCCATACAGCCTTCTGCGGACCCATTACGCAGTGCTGACACAAACAATACATTATTAACCCAGTGCATACAAACATTGCCTCTCACGCCTCATTTTACTTCACTGGTTTCTCAAATGAAATGCTTCGATTGTTCATCATTCCTACCCCATCTTTTATCGTATAGCATTAACTATGTGTAAATCATGATTGAAATCGACTTTCTCCTGTGAATTCGAATTACTTGGTCATTTTCTACACGTATGTAATCAACGCGTAGCAACATTTTCATTTGAAATATGGCGGTCGCAGGGAAGCAAGTACTTGAGCTGTTACAAGATAATAGTTACGAAGAATGCAGCAAGTTTGGTGACTCTGAAGACGATTTTCATCGCAGTGGCTCAAATATTCATCCGAATGATGAAGACAACTGGGAAGTTTGTGAAGCTGGTAATGGTACTGTGCGGAGCGTGGCAACACAAATTTCGTTTTGTGTGACGATTTGCAACAGTTTGTGGGGAACGATAGTGATTTGCCTCGAATAACATATTTAGTGCAAACTGGATAGAAAACTGGACATACATATTCAACACCCATACAGCTCTTTCAGTTATTTATACATACTGAATCCTGAGTGAAAATTTGATGGAGATTAATAGACGAATCGTACAAAAATAATGGAAATTACCCTCTTCCAGAAATTCATTATGGGGCATCTGGATTTATGTGACGTTGAATGTGATGAGGACTGTCCGTGGAAGGTATTTTGAATATGGGGCTAAACCCAAAGCCCAAGATTGAAGCATATTGGTCATAGGTACGAATGCCGTTTTTCAGTGATGTTTTTTAAGAAACAGATCTTTTGGGTGCTGCTTATAAATCCACCACCATCTCCGAGTGGTCAAGGAGGTAGCACACGTGAAAGAAAATAAAAGTCCTGGTGGATTATGTAGACACAAAGTTCAGAGAAGTGTACACTCCTGACAAGTTCATTATAATTGATGAGGGTAGAATAGCTTTCAAAGGGAGGGTTATTTTCGAAGTGTACAGCCCTATGAAACCAATGAAATGAGGCTTTCAGGTGTATCTTGTGGCAGAGTGTAATACTGATTATGTGTCTTCCTTTCTTCCTTGTTGTGGGAAACCAACCAAAAATTTCATTCAACCTGTCCTAATTTGTTTTCAGTTGAATCATTCTCCCACCTGCTGCAGTCCCTCATAATAGCAACGAATAGAGCTGGTTGCCATCTGTATACTGACAAATTTTACACTAGTTATGAACTTGCAAGACGGACCAGTAAGTTGAATATCCACCTGACAGAGACTGTTCTTGGTAACAATGGAATTACCAGCAGAAGCAGTACCTTTGAATATGGCTGTATGTGAAGTGAAGACTTACTAAAACAAAGCTGAAAACACAGTGTTCCTTGGCTGGAAAGACAAAAGAAATTTGCTCGTGCTGAGTACTTTTCATGCACCAGGAACACAGATGATAAGATGTAAGGAGAGAAGTGGAAAGATTTGTGAATATTGGAGGTCAGATGTTATGTGTGACTATGCAAGCAAGATGAGCACTGTTGAACAGACAGATTACTACTGCTCTAGCTATGCATTAATGTGTGAAAGTACAAGTGGTGGCACAAGATTTATTATTTTGAGTCTTGGAAGTATGTATTGTCAGTAGCTTCGTCGTGTTTGACCATGTGCGATAGCGAAACAACCTGAAGCCAATGTCACCTACACTACAGGGAGATACGTCCCCAAGAATTTTTGAGATGTGTGCAACTTCAGTGCACAAAAGAGAGCTTGTCTGTCAATAAGTGATGTGAAAGAGAGGTTGCAGAGTGGTCGTCACTTCATCATCAAAACTAAAAACAGTGCCACTGAAGATTGTGCTGCTATATTGTGATCGTAATGTGAAGGGAAGGAGGAAAAAACTAATTTTCTTTTGTGAGACATGTTTCCGGATCCCAGGACTTCACCCTGGTGAATATTTTAAAAATATCACACTCTCATTAACTTACTGTATAACTGACTGACTAACTAACTGACTAACTAACTACTTCTGAGGTGTGCCATCTCCGTTGTGTGTTTAAACTATAAGGTGAGGTACATTTAGTCAAAAACACAACTATAAATATATGGCTAAATGATGGTGTTTATTAGCAATGGAAAAACTACATGTTTCGGTCTGTGGCGGCCATCATCAAGTTTTGACAGCTTTCTTGCTATAAGAGTTATATATAATATGCATAAACCGCGTGGAAGATGTTGAAATCTCATCATCATTACCATTTGCGTGCGTTTGTTAAGCTAAGTTTGGTGGGATATCTATTGCATGAATGAATTTATAGGTAGATAGATGTGGATCCTTTCAGTGAGTTAGGTGTATGGTTGGGAGGAAACTGTGATTGCAGGTGTGTTATCTTATATGCTCCTATGTTGGGGAGGGGGTGGTTTTTGCGGGATTGGTTAGTCTGATATTTTCTCCTTATTCTTTGGAACTTCTTGTTCCTGGCGTGGGGTTTGTCTGCCTCCAGGGTTTTACCATGTGTACGTAGGCTTGGCGCATTTGGTTTCTATGGGAGAGAGAATAAGTGTGTGAAATGTAGAAATGGGTAAACTTTGTGGTGTGTGCCTCTGTTTTATGTATCTAAGGTAGTGGGTAATTGGTACTTACATGGAAGTGGTTTTCTAGTGTTCTTCCTCAGAGTCTTGGGTGTCTGGGAGTTCTGTTCCTGGTGTGTGTGTGTGTGTGTGTGTGTGTGTAGTCTTCTCTCCGTTGTGTTGTACACTCGAATTAGTGCTGTATTGTTGAGTACAGCACTAATTCGAGTGTACAACACAATGGAGAGAAGACTACACACACACACACACACACACACATACACACACACACACACACACACACACACACACACACACCAGAAACAAAACTCCCACACACACAACACTCAGAGGAAGAACACTATAAACCCACTTCCATCTAAGTACCAATCACCCACTA
>Ga0123355_10009758_pt1 | contig 14636 bp, 11 predicted proteins | sample TergutEmb28metaG_3_FD_89872 | JGI IMG/M metagenome (GOLD analysis project Ga0123355, IMG submission 89872) | Embiratermes neotenicus P1 segment gut microbial communities from Petit-Saut dam, French Guiana - Emb289 P1 | ecosystem: Host-associated > Arthropoda: Insects > Digestive system > Gut ...
ACTCAGTGCCGTCCTCTTGTTGAATAGTAGTGTGGGCAATTCGTTCCTCTTGCAATTCGTTTAGCATCTGTTTCTGCATTGCAATTACCCCTTTTCCTTTTGTTGTATAAAGCGGCACCCTGCTAGTCCGGAAGCAGGGTGCTTTACTTTTTCGCAGTCAATCTTCTTTGTTGCGCACGCTCATTATAATACGCAATCATAAATTTGCGGAAGACACAATATGTATTATTTTTGCGGCAAACTTGCATGAAGTGGTCGTTTTTGTGTTTAAGTCGCACATTTATGGATTTTTATGGTTTTTTTGTTTGGAAACAAAAAACCGAAAAATTCAACTGGTTGGCAATTGCCAACCAGTTGAATTTTTCGGCGATTTCAAAGTTCAATTGTCGAATAAATTACGATAAAAAATTTGACAATCGAACTGCTTACACAACACCCTGCGCCAGCATGGCATCGGCAACTTTTTTAAAGCCTGCGATATTGGCTCCAGCTACGAAGTTGCCCTTCATTCCATATTCGGCGGCGGCGGAACTCATTTTTTGGAATATTCCGGCCATTATGGTTTGCAAGCGTTGATCTACTTCATCGAATGTCCAGCTTAGGCGCATACTGTTTTGGGTCATTTCCAACGCGCTCACGGCTACGCCGCCGGCGTTGGCGGCTTTGCCCGGGGCAAACAGAACACCGCCGGCCTGGAAGACTTCGACCGCTGCCTGAGAACAAGGCATATTAGCGCCTTCTGCCACGGCTATGCAACCATTGGCAACCAACGCCTTTGCATCGGATTCATCGAGTTCGTTTTGGGTGGCGCAGGGCAGTGCAACGTCGCAGGGGACATGCCACATGCCGCGGCCTTCCGTGTATTTCGCATTGGGGCGAAACTGTAGATATTCATTGATGCGGCCGCGGCGTACGAATTTTATTTCCCTGGCGGCATCCAGGTCGATGCCGTTTTCGTCGTGAATAAATCCGCCGGAATCGCTTAGGGTTATAACCTTGCCGCCAAACTCTGTAGCTTTTTGGGCGGCGTGTATTGCCACATTGCCCGAGCCGGATATGGCAACCTTCTTACCATCAAGGGAAAGCCCTTGATATGTGAGCATCTCTTTCAATAGGTACAACAAGCCAAAACCGGTGGCTTCCGGCCGCCCCAGAGAGCCGCCATATGTTGGGCCTTTGCCGGTGAACACGCCTTCGAACCGCCCTACTATACGCTTGTACTGCCCATACATATAGCCCACTTCCCGCGCGCCCACGCCTATGTCGCCGGCGGGGACGTCTTCGTCTGGGCCAAGATATTTGTACAGTTCGGTCATTAGGCTTTGGCAAAAACGCATGATTTCGCCGTCGCTTTTGCCCTTGGGGTCAAAGTCTGCGCCGCCTTTTCCGCCTCCTATGGGCAGGCCGGTTAGGGCGTTTTTGAAGGTTTGTTCGAACCCCAGGAATTTGAGGATGCTCATATTCACCGACGGATGGAAGCGGATTCCCCCTTTATATGGCCCAATGGCACTGGAGAATTGGACGCGATAGGCAGTGTTTACCTGCACGCGATTTTGATCGTCCAGCCAGGGCACGCGGAACATGATTGCCCGCTCTGGGATGGCCATGCGTTCCAGCAGCCCTGCATCGCGATAGCGTGGGTCATTGTCTACAACTGTGGCCAGCGACCCGTAAACTTCCTTCATTGCCTGGTGAAATTCTGCCTCGCCGGGGGTCTTTTTGATTGTGGCCTCGATTATTGCTTTTGTTGTCATAGTGTCACTCCTTTTATTCGTTATACAGGCACACTTGCCCGTTTTGACTGCGCGTAATATTCATGTCTATGATTCGCTGATTGGCGGAACCGCGAAATTTTAAGTCCAAAGTGCGCTGTTCGTGGATGTAGGGGCCGTCTATCAGGTAGTCGGTTAGGGCAAGAAGAGCCTGAATATCGGTGTCTTGCCGTTTTGCTAAATCTTCGTAGGTGCAGCCCGTGTAGGTGACAACATCCCATCCTATGCGCTGGGCTTCAGCGGCCACTTGCGCCAGCTCACCCGCCTGCAAAAACGGTTCGCCGCCGGAAAATGTTACGCCCCGTACCATCTTGCGGCCGGGGCCGGGCTTTTTCATCAGGCGCATCACCTGTCGCACGGTGTAATCCTTGCCGCCCGATGCGTCCCAGCTCTCTGGATTGTGGCAGTTTGGGCAGGCATGGTTGCAACCCTGCACAAAAATCACAACCCGTATCCCCGGGCCATCGACCAAACTTTCATAAGTAATGCCTGCTAGGCGCATAGATTCTCCTTTGTGGACAACTAGGTGTCAAGTAAAAACACTTGACACCTACACGGCAAACGCCGTAAAATCGCGATTTGTTTCGCTGAAAAATTCAGTTGGTCGGAAATTCCGACCAACTGAATCTTTACTGATGTATCTCCCTATTACACTCTTCCGCCAGCTTGCTGTCGTTGAATCTATCCAGCGTGGATAAATATCCCGTTATACGCCGAACGCGGCTTATGTTGTCGCTGCCACATTGTGTGCAGGTTTTTTCGTTTTGCAGGCCGTGCTTGCCACATTCGCGGCAAATGTCCAGCGGGAAGTTTACTGCACCGTAGCCCATGTCTGCCTCTGCCATTGCGCGGATGATTTGTTCGTAGGCTTCTATGTTGTGGCCGGGGGCAGATGGCAGCTCTACATACGAGATGTGACCGGCGTTGCAGTATTGATGATAGGGGCCTTCCAATGCGATTTTTTCCATAGCGGTTATTTTGCACTCCACCGGAACATGGAACGAGTTTGTATACCACTTTTTATCGGTGATGCCTGGCAATACACCGTATTTTACCACGTCTATCTTGGTGAACTTGCCGCTAAGCTGCTCTGCCGGGGTGGCCAGCAGCGAAAAGTTTAATTTGTATTTTTCGCTGGCCTCGTCGCAGCGGCGGCGCATGTGGCTGATTATAGATATCCCCTGCGCTTGGCTGCCGGGATTTTCACCGTGGTGGCTGCCGGTGAGCGCAACAAGGCATTCTGCCAGGCCAATAAATCCGATGCTTAATGTGCCGTGCTTGATAGCTTTTGCCACAGGGTCGTTTTTCTTTAAATCTTCGCTGTCGTGGTACAGCTTTTGACCCATAAGGAATGGGAAGTCTTTTACGCGCAGATTCTTTTGCAATTCATAACGCGTCATAAGCTGTTTTATTACAAACTCTATGGCTTCGTCCAGCAGCTGATAAAACTTACCGATTTCTTTCCCGGCGCGTATGCCCAGCCGTGGCAGGTTAATGGACGTAAAGCTCAAGTTGCCGCGCCCATCGGTAACAGAGGGGCCGTTGATATTGCCTATAACACGCGTGCGGCAGCCCATGTAGGCAACCTCTTCGTCCCCGTAAATGTTGTTGCAGCTGGAGTCGCAGAAGGAAAACGTAGGGAACAGCCGCTTACAAGCCACGCTCATGGCTAGCTGGAACAAGTCATAGTTGGGGTCGCCTTCGTCGAAATTTACGCCGTATTTTAATTTGAACACCAAATTTGGGAAAATTGGAGACTCACCTTTGCCCAGGCCTCGTTCATAGGCCTGAAGGAAGCATTCGGTTATCAACCGGCCGCCGGGGGTTGTGTCTGTACCCAAGTTGACGCTGGAGAAAGGCACCTGTGCCCCTGCTCTGGAATGCATGGTGTTCAAGTTGTAAATGAATGCCTCCATGGCCTGGAATGTTTCGTTGCGGGTGTGTTTTTCCACCATGGCTTCGATGGCCGTCTCCGAGGCTTCCAATCCCAGGTCTTTTAGGTTTTCCCGTAAGATTTTATCTTGCTTTGTGCGTTCGCGATCTACGTATTTTGCCATGTCCCGGTCAAAATACGCATAGCTTTGCCCGCCGTGCATGTCGTTTTGGTTTGCCTGCAATATAATAGCCGCCAACGCCGCCGCAGAACGGATAGTCTTGGGGGAGCGAATGGAGCCGTGGCCATTGCTGAAGCCTTCGTCAAGCAACCGCCCCAAGGGAATCTGCAAACAGGTTAGGGTTTTGCCGTACCAGGATAGGTCGTGTATATAAACATCACCGTTTAAATGCTTTGCGGTTTCGTCCGGTGATATGACGCGTTTTAAATAATAGCTTTTTGAAGCAGCCTCTGAAATTTGCAGCACCTTGGCAGATGGAGAGTTTCCTACGTTGGCGTTGTCGCGGCTTGTTTCTTTTACAATGTCTGCCACGGCGTCCATAAGTTCGCTGCGCGCCTCGCGAATGGCCGTGCGTTTTTGCCGGTACAGGATATATGCCTTTGCGGTCTTGGTATAGCCGCCTTCTATCAGCACCGCTTCCACTATGTCTTGCAGGTTTTCCACTGTAAATGGCTTGCCGGAGAATTCTTCTTCCAGCTTTTTCATTACTTCCAGCGTAAGGGTAAATGACAGATGTTTAGAATCATCTTTGTATCCGCCAGTTGCCTCAAAAGCCTTGTCGATGCAAGCCGTGATTTTTGTGGCGTCAAATGGAGCTTCTCTTCGATCTCTTTTTATAATGGATTGCATTTTTTACACCTCTTTTTCTCTAAATTATGTACATGTCAATTATATCTGGCGGGGTTTGAGAAGTCAATTGTGTGCAGGGGCGAAAAAAAACTTCAGTTGGTTGGCATTGCCAACCAACTGAAGTTTTTAAACCAAGCAGGACCTAAGCCTACCCCCGGCTAAGTCTCTCCATACAAGCCGCAACCGCAGAATGAACCGCCGAATCAAACCCACCGGCCGCAAGCGCGGTAAGCCCCACAATAGTGGTGCCGCCGGGCGAGCAAATTTTATCGGACATTGCAAGTGGATCGTTCACTGCCAGCATCTTGCCCGTGCCGAAAATCATTTCGGCTATTATTTGGCGTGCAAGATTTTTTGGCAAGCCTTCCCTAAGCGCGGCCTCTGCCAAAGCCTCGGAAAATTTAATCACAAACGCCGGGGCAGAACCGGCAATTACGGTAAATACGTCAAAATATTTCTCGTCAAGTTCGATAACGCTTCCTATTGCTTCTAGCAGTTCCGTCACGTGATTTTTGTGGGGCAGTGCCTTTTTGTTTCCGCACAATGACGTCACGCTTAAAAACACCTCAGTGTTTACATTGGCAACAATGCGTATTATTGGCGCGTCAAAACCCAGCATCTCTTCAATATTTTTTATGGATATGCCCACCGGAAGAGACACCAGCACAGGTTGCCGTTCCTTTATCACTGCATTTAAATCCAGAAGCAAATCATGTAAATTATTCGGCTTGATGGCCAAAATCAACACATCGGAAGCCGCAGCCACTTCATTGGCGGTCGCGCATACGTTCAGCCCATATTTTTGTGCGACGGAGGTTGTTTTATTTTCGTCAATGTCGAATAAAAAAAATTCCCTGCCCGACTGCTTGCCAAGCATATCCTTTTGGGATAGGCCTTCCAATATGGCCTGAGCCATGTTTCCCACGCCAATAAATCCGTACTTCATCGAATTTGCCCCCCGCCACGAATAACATATTTGGTGCTGGTCAGCTCGGAAAGCCCCATGGGGCCGCGAGCGTGTACTTTTTGCGTGCTTATTCCAATTTCTGCCCCAAGCCCAAACTCAAAGCCGTCTGTAAACCTGGTGGACACGTTTACATACACAGATGACGAATCAATATGAGCCAAAAATTTTTCGGCGTTTGCGTTGTCCTCGGTGACAATGGCCTCGGAATGTTTGCTAGAGTATTTGTTGATGTGATTTATGGCGTCGTCGATGTCTTTTACAACTTTTACGCCGATAATCATGTCAAGGTATTCCAGTGACCACTCGTCGCTGGGGATGGGCGCGGTTGCGGGATAAATGGCACGGGTCGCCTCGCACCCGCGAATTTCTACGCCTTTTTCCGCAAGGGCGGCCAGGGCATTGGGCAGAAATTCTTCCGCTATGCGTTCATGCACCAACAGTTTTTCGGCAGAATTGCACACGCTTGGGCGTGTTGTTTTTGCGTTTACGGCGATGTTTTGAGCCATGGCCAAATCTGCCGCAGAATCTACATATATATGGCAATTGCCCGTGCCGGTTTCTATCGCCGGAACCGTGGCATTTTCCATGACTGTTTTAATAAGCCCCGCCCCGCCCCGGGGGATTATCACGTCCAAATATTCATTGAGTCTCATAAGCCCTACCGCGCTTTCCCGGGAAATATCTTCGATTAGCTGAATGCATCCCTCGGGAAGCCCCGCGCTTTTTGCAGCTTCCACTAACACCTTTACGATAGCGATGTTAGAAAAAATGGACTCTTTGCCGCCGCGTAATATCACTGCGTTGCCGGATTTTAGGCACAACACAGCCGCATCTGCCGTGACATTTGGCCGCGATTCGTAAATTATTCCAATGACACCCAGCGGGACGGTGATTTTTTCTACCTTCATGCCGTTTGGCCGCGTGGTCTCGTGAAGCACTTTGCCAAGGGGGCTTTGCAGATTGGCAACTTGCTCTATGCCCACCGCAATTTGGTCAATGCGTTCTTTGGTGAGCAGCAGGCGATCTTGCATTTGCGGGTTCATTCCGTTTTTTTGCGCATTGTCCATGTCGTGCTGATTTTCTGCCAAAATGTAGTCCACACTTGAGCGCAGGGCTTTGGCCATTTTAATCAGCGCAGCGTCAATTTTGTCCGTTAGCCCCACCAGTGCCTGTGCGCTTTGTTTTGCAATCGCGCCTTTTGTTGTCAGTTCGTTCATATGTCTCGTCCTTCCTGGTTAAAAATATTGGTATAGGTCGGTCTTTATCATTCCATTGAACAGCTTGCGCTTGGTTTTGGCGCGTTTTTTGTACGATGATTCGAAAAATTCATCCGGTGTCAAAACATATACATTCCACTTTGTGTGGTTAAACAGGCGGCCGAGTTCTGCATATAGGGCTTCGGCTTCTTTTATTTGCCCCAGCCGCTCGCCATATGGTGGATTTATAATGGATATGCCTGCATCCGAGGGCAACGATATTTTTGATATGGGGCGCACTTCAAAGTTTATGCAATCGTCGACCCCGGCCAGTTCTGCGTTGGCTTTGGCCAGCTCTACCGCTTCCGGGTCTTTATCAGAGGCATGGATTATTGGGTCGGCATCGGTTCGCATTGCGGCGTAGGCCTGGGCGCGTGCGTCTTTCCATATAGGGCGGTCAATCTGCGGCCATGATTCTGCTGCGAAAGTTCTGGCCAGGCCTGGAGCTATGTTTTTGGCCATCATGGCAGCTTCTATGGGTAAAGTGCCGGAGCCACAGCACGGATCCAAGAAGGGCATCCGCCCGCTTTTGACTGGGTACCTCGACAGCTCAATCAACGCCGATGCCAACGTTTCTTTCAGCGGGGCGCGGGTTGCGCGGGCGCGGTAGCCGCGTTTGTGAAGACCCTGGCCTGTGCCGGTGGTGTCTATGGTAAGCGTGGCGATGTCCTTCAGCAATGCGGCCTGAATTGTATATTCTGCCCCGGTTTCCTGAAACCAGGACAGCTTGTATTTTTGCTTGAGTTTTTCCACCACGGCTTTTTTGACAATTGACTGCACGTCGGGTACGCTAAACAAACCTGAACGGATAGACTTTCCCGTTACAGTAAATTTACCGTCGGCAGGTATCCATTCCTGCCAGGGCAGGGCTTTTGTCTGTTCAAATAATCCGTCAAAAGTCGTGGCGGGGAATTCCCCCAGTTTCAAAAGTACCCTGTCGGCGCTGCGCAGCCAAAGATTTGCACGGGCTATTGCGGCGGGGAGTTCCTCGTCCGATACAGAAAAATCCACACGCCCGTCCATGCATTTTATATTGGCATATCCCAATTTTTCTACTTCGCGCTTGACAACGGCCTCCAGGCCGAAAGCAGCGGTTGCAATTAATGTAAACACATACACCTCAACTTCAACTGGATGGCATTTCCAACCAGTTGGATTTTACAAAATCAAGTATACAGGAAGGAACAAGCTATGTACACCATCAAAAAAACAGAGGGACGCGCAAAGCGCGCAGCGTTGACCACGCCCCACGGCGTTATAGAAACCCCGGTCTTCATGAGCGTGGCCACCGCAGCGGCCATAAAGGGGGCGTTGTCGGCGGCAGATTTGGACGACGTGGGATGCCAGGTTGCGCTGTGCAACACATATCACCTGCACCTTAGGCCGGGGGAATCCGTTGTAAAGGCATTGGGCGGCGTGCAAAAATTTATGGCGTGGGATAAACCCGTGCTTACCGATTCCGGCGGGTTCCAGGTCTTTTCCCTTGCTAAGATGCGCAAAATTAAGGAAGAAGGCGTATATTTTTCGTCGCACATAGACGGCCGCAAAATTTTCATGGGGCCGGAGGAAAGCATGAACATACAATCGGCTCTGGGCGCAACCATCGCCATGGCCTTTGACGAATGCCCTCCCCACCCGGCAGAGCCTTCGTATATCCAAGATTCCGTAGACCGCACAACGCGCTGGCTGGCGCGCTGCATCGACAGAATAAGCCAGCTAAACGCACGCGACGATACCCTAAACCGTGAACAACTGCTCTTCGGCATAAACCAAGGCGGTGTGTACGAGGATATTCGCATAGAACACGCCAAAGTTTTGTCAGACATTGACTTGCCGGGCTACGCCCTGGGCGGCCTGGCAGTAGGCGAAAGCCACGAAGAAATGTACCGCATCTTAGAGGGCACCATTCCCCACCTGCCCCAAAACAAACCCACATATCTAATGGGCGTGGGCACACCCGAGAACATATTAGAAGCGGTAGAGCGCGGCGTAGATTTCTTCGACTGCGTACTCCCCGCAAGAAATGGCCGCCACGGCCACGTATACACCAGTCGCGGCAAGCTAAACATGTACAACGCCAAATACGAGCTGGACGATGCCCCCATAGACCCAAACTGTACCTGCCAAGTATGTAAAACCCACAGCCGCGCGTATATTCGGCATTTGTTCAAAGCTAAAGAGCTGCTGGCGTTGCGCTTATGTGTTATGCATAATTTGCACTTTTTTAATGGGCTTATGGCGGATATTCGTGCGGCGTTGGATGTTGGTGGGTTTGCGGAGTTTAAGCGGGGGAGGCTGGATAGGTGGCGGGGGTGAGGTGTATAAAAGTGCAATGTCTATTTTCGTGATAGGATATACCCATCATCGCTCGCCGATGGAAGAAAATGCAGGTTGCCATAGTACACCCTTTAAACTATATTGACCACCGTAGTTATGACAGCTACTACTACCATTGTAAGTAAACTCCACATAAAACACGCAAACGCCTTGTAAAATGATTTCATTTTTTTATTCCTAACAAAGCTAACCTTTAGCAACTCATAGGCTTCTATTTTAATGATATCGTCTTCGTCTTGCGAGATGAGATTATTGTAGTAATTTTCAAGGTTTGTGCGAATTTTATTTTTATCTTTATCCGAATTTGGCATATACCACATTTGTCGTTTATCGTTAGCTAATTCATTTTCAACTGCTGCGGAAAGCTTGCGTCTCGGCTTTATCACATACATCAAATAAACAGTAGAAGTCAAAACTAAAACAAATGTTGCAATCAGCAGGCCAACAAAGAGTATTCCGCAACACAAACTGAAATCAAATATCTTAGTGATGGCATACAGCAAGTTTTCCCTTGTCGCTAGCACAATGGAGAGCATAGCACCATGTAATAAAAAAACCGCACCCGCTTTTGCATCTAAATTTCGAGTCAGCTCTGTTGCATCAGAGTACGCTAAAGCAATGAACTCACGGATATATTGTTTGTTTTCATTGTTGCTTGACATCGTGTAAATCCTCCATTCTAGCGGCATCGCCACAATTGGTCGTGAAATCAAAGCGCGAAGATCTTTTTTTAGACAATTTTTTACATGTCATTACTAAATATATCGGCATAAATCACACAAAACATAATGCTTCGCCGCAAAGTTCAACTGGTTGCAATTTACGACCAGTTGAAAAATTCGGACACACAAAGCCCGTTTTTATCGCTTTTAATAGGGGGGGTATCAAGTAAAAACCCTTGACACCCCCATTTTGCCCTTCCCATTTTATTGACTTTTACTGGCTTTTTTGCGCTTATGTTATGTTAAAAAATTCAGTTGGTCGGAATTGCCAACCAACTGAATTTTTCATACGGCTGCGCTGGATATTTACGGGGTATACAAATCACAATTATTGCCCTAATATATACATAATACATAATGGAAGGACAATCCACATGAAAATCCTAATCATTTCAGGCACACCCAAAACCGACGGCATCACGTATTCTTTCGTAACCGCCGCAGAAGAAACCATCGCAGAGCTGGGACTGGAAAGCGAAACCCTTCATTTATCCCAGCTAAACCTAACCCAGTGCAAAATGTGCACAGACGGCTGGGGTGTTTGTTACAGCGAACATCGCTGCATGTATGGCGACGAAGACGGCTTCAACGCCCTGCAAGAAAAAGTGAGGGATGCCGACGCCTACATCTATATATCCCCGGTATATTGGTACGAACCCAGCGAGGCAATGAAGCTATTTGTAGACAAGCTGCGCCGTTGCCAGGCCACAAAAAAATGGGACGCCCGCGAGCAAGAAGTCTCCTTCCACAAAAACAAGCCCAGCATATTAGTGTCAAACGCAGGCGGCGGAGGCGGCGGAAACCTGCCCACGCTATCCTATTTAGAACGCGCCCTGCTGCACATGGAGGGCGACGAGGTGCCGCGCAATACATCCGGCATATTCGACTGCATCACGGTAAACCGCTGGAACCACGAGTATAAGCTGGTGGCGTTTAAGGCCGCGATAAAGGCCATGGCAGCACAAAAATAGGAGGGGATTCCCATGCGATATTTGACAGAACTAAAAGAAAATGAGCAAATAATCGAACATTACCTATGCAGGCAAAAGCAAAGCCTTAAAACACGAACGGGAAAAACCTACTACTCCCTAAAACTGCAAGATAAAACCGGCGTGGTAGATGCAAAAATATGGGAACTGCACAACGACATCAAAAATTTTGAAGAGGGCGACATTATCAAAATCGACGGAACGGTTTTAAGCTATCAAAACGAGTTCCAGATAAAAATAAATCGCGCGCGCCCCAGCAAAGACGGCGAATATACAGTGGAAGACTACATCCCCACCACGACTAAAAACATAGACGAAATGTATGCCCAGCTAACCGCAGCGATAAACACAATCGAAAATCCTCATTTAAAAACCCTGCTGGAGAACATCCTGGTCAACGACAACGCCAAAGCAAATGCATTAAAAACCCATTCCGCCGCAAAATTCATGCACCACGGCTACAGGGGCGGCCTTTTGGAGCATACCCTAAGCGTGGTGCAAATTTGCGATTCCATGAGTGCGCACTACAACTTTCTCAATCGTGACTTGCTGCTTACGGGCGCACTGCTTCACGACATAGGCAAAATCTACGAACTTTCGTCCCTGCCAAAAAATGAATACACCGACGACGGGCAAATGCTGGGGCATATCATAATCGGCGTAGAAATGGTTGTGCTGGAAATCGCAAAAATCCCAGACTTCCCCCATGAACTTGCGTCCTTGGTTAAGCACCTAATAATATCGCACCACGGGGAATACGAATTTGGTTCGCCCAAACTGCCCTCCACGGCAGAGGCGATGTTGCTTCACTATGCCGACAACATAGACGCAAAATTAAAAACATTCGAAGAAGTGCTGGAAAAAGACACCACCCCCGGCCCCTGGACCGGCTTCCAAAAGGCCTTGAACAGATATGTTAGAAAGTCGGACTTCCAATGATACCCCCAAAAAATTCGCAGCACCAAATAAAAATCGAAGACGTAACCGCAATGGGCTTCGGCGTGGGAAACATCAACGGCTTCACGATATTTGCAGATGGCGGCCTGCCCGGCGACGAGGTTCGCGTGCAGATATTAAAAACAAAACCGCGCTATGCCTATGGGAAAATCATTGAAATCCTAAACTATTCCCCCCTGCGGATATCAAGCCCCTGCCCCGCATCGGGCAAATGCGGCGGCTGCCAATTCCAACACTGCGCCTATCCCGCTCAATTGGAAATAAAAAAACGCCTGGTCACAGGCGCACTTGAGCGCATAGGCGGTGTGGAGAGCCCCAACGTGCCCGATGTACTCGGCATGGAAAAGCCTATGGGGTATCGCAACAAAGCTACATTCCCCATCGCCCCGGCGGGGGATGGCTTTGCCATTGGCATGTATGCGGCGAGAAGCCACCGCATAACCGAAGTTGAACATTGCATCATACAACACCCTGCACATGTTAAGGTGCTGGAAGTCATGCGCCGGCACATAAAAGCCCACAAGATTTCCGCCTACAATGAAACCACCCACACAGGGCTAATGCGCCACATAATGATAAGAACCAGCCTGGCCACCAGGGAAGTGATGGTGGTGCTTGTGATAAACGGAGACAACATCCCCGGAGAGCAAGAACTCTGCGAGGGACTGACCCAAATCGGTGCAACAACCGTGGTTGCAAACATCAACAACTCCCGGGGAAACACAATTTTGGGCAGCCGATGCAACGTGTTGTGCGGCACTGGCTTTATCCGGGAGCGTTTAGGTCATGTAGAATACCAGCTGTCTGCTCCGTCATTTTTCCAGGTGAACCCGGTGCAGGCAAAAGTCCTCTATGACATTGCGCTAAACCACGCCAGGTTAACCGGCAGCGAAACAATCATAGATGCCCATGCAGGCGTAGGCGGCATCGCGCTATACGTCGCCAGCCGCGCCAAAAAGGTAATAGGCATGGACATATCGCAATCCGCAATAACCGACGCACAAAAAAATGCTGCGCTAAACGGCATAGAAAACGCAACGTTTATTTGCGGCACGGCAGAAGATGTAATTCCGGGGTTGCTTTCGGCTCACGACAGCCAGTCGCCCCCCGTAATATTCTTAGATCCCCCACGAAAAGGCTGTGAACCCGAACTTCTAAACGCGATTGTTGCATCCGCCGTGGAAAAAATCGTGTATATATCTTGCGACCCGGCCACGCTGGCGCGGGATGTGAAAATTCTTGCCACAGGCGGGTACCGGCTTGCCGTCGCCCAGCCGGTGGATATGTTTCCTATGACGGGGAAGGTGGAGGTTGCGGCGTTGTTGCAACGGGGGTAGGAAGGAAGTTTGCAGTTTTACAAGTCGTCGGTAATTCATAAAAAAATTCAACTGGTCGTAATTTACGACCAGTTGAATTTTTTTACTATGAAAATTAATCTTCAAGAATATCCCAAGGCATTGAACTCGCTCTTTCCAGCGCACTCCAATTTCTTGGGGATATCAACTGGGTCCATGTTTCATGCAGGTCGTCTTCTTTCCTCGCGTGGTAGTGAGAGTTGGTTGCTTCTTGAATATACAGGAAGTACCAAGTATTCGGATTCATGTTATCCGGCCACATTGTCATACCATCCAACAAGTCATCCACAGTTTCCGGTAACCGCCCTAGTGCGCGGTTTATAAGTGCGGCTACTTCTGCACGGGTTATCGATTGGTCTGGTCTAAACGTTCCATCACCAAAGCCGTTGACCCAGCCTTGCAAGTATGCCACATTTATCGCATTGCTTGCCCAGTGGCCATCGATGTCTACAAATACATTGCCGCCTGCAACTCTATAATGGCCGAGACCCAAGTAGTTAACTACCATTGCGGCAAACTCTGCGCGAGTGGCTGTTTGGTTAGGGGCAAAACTATTGCCCAAAGGTATATCTACAAACAATCCGCCGCGTTCCATTGTAGAAATTGGGTTGTTAAACCATTTTTCTGCCTGGACGTCAGCAAAGGAGCTTATTCGCGACCAGATAGTTTCGCGATGCTGGTCTGTTATTAAGCGGAAAAATATGGTTGAAACTTCCGCGCGAGTGATGTTTGCATGTGGGCGAATCGTGCTATCTTCGGCAAAGCCAATCATAAATGCATGGTGGATTGACGATACGTGCATGGGATCAATAGGTATTAGTTCGGGTGCTTCGCCGTAATATATTGATTCGTAGTCCAAATAAATCACTTCTCGCGCAGAAGGGATTGGCGCCCCCGACCCGCGTGACGTATGCACTTCTGGTGGCGAGAAAGGAATCACATTCCAACGAGCATACAGGGTGTGATTTTCAGGATTAGTTACTTCTGTACCAGCAAGAACTTGAACGCCGCCAACTGCCGGTGTTGTCCACCAGCCTGCAAAGGTAAAGCCTGTGCGAGTTCGTAACGCAACAACCTCCGCATGCCCCATTGCTTCGGCATATGTGTCGCCAACAATCACCGGATGTGTAGATGTTGCTGGTGTTTCGCCGTGGTTTGCGTTGAATGTTACGGATATTGTCACATCATCCTCTGTCCAACGAGCATACAGGGTGTGATTTTCCGCATTAGTTACCTCTGTACCAGCAAGAACTTGAACACCGCCAACTGCCGGTGTTGTCCACCAGCCCGCAAAGGTAAAGCCTGTGCGAGTTCGTAACGCAACAACCTCCGCATGCCCCATTGCTTCGGCATATGTGCCTCCAACAATCACCGGCTGTGTAGATGTGGCTGGTGTTTCGCCGTGATTTGCGTTGAAGGTTACGGATATGGGCACATCATCCTCTGTCCAACGAGCATACAGGGTGTGATTTTCAGGATTAGTTACTTCTGTACCAGCAAGAACTTGAACGCCGCCAACTGCCGGTGTTGTCCACCA
>Ga0123355_10009759_pt1 | contig 14636 bp, 10 predicted proteins | sample TergutEmb28metaG_3_FD_89872 | JGI IMG/M metagenome (GOLD analysis project Ga0123355, IMG submission 89872) | Embiratermes neotenicus P1 segment gut microbial communities from Petit-Saut dam, French Guiana - Emb289 P1 | ecosystem: Host-associated > Arthropoda: Insects > Digestive system > Gut ...
ACAGCATTTGGATTTTGTTCAAGTATCAAATCTATCATCAGAATCATCACATTAGCTGCATATTCATGAGCAAGTGGGTATAAATACAATTGATCAGCACCAGAACCATGTTCACTAAGATCACCATCTTGCCAATGCCACCTATTAGCGTGTGTGAACATAACAGTCGAATAGAGAAGTTTTGGTTCTGAAATCGAAAAAGAATCAATCAACCGTCTGTAGATTTGCCTTTCATGGTCAAGGTTCAGCGTATTTCGTGTCAAATTATCTACTGCTTCACGATGGCTTGGAATAGACTCCCATTCAAATCTCCCTTCCCTTATCTGCATGACAAGCCTATAAGGAACGGGCGTTATAAGTGCTAAGAGTTCTACTAAATCTAATGAATCTTGCAAAAAATGAGGGTCTATTGTTGAAGCTTCAAAGGTTGTAAAAGGATAATCATTAATCCCATCGCCTTCTCCCAAGCGATAAAAATGATCGATCGGAACATAAACATCTGGATAAACATCTGCAATCATTACGGCCGTATATCCAACTTGTAAAAATGCATGAAATAACTCATGATACGGCGCTATTTCATTTGATAGTGAAATCCCATCACGATCAATAGCATCATTTAGGAATGTTCTACGCTGGCGTCTTAACAAGTCAGCAGTTTCCATAAAAAGTTCGCGCAAATAGCTATCATAAAAATCTGGCGAAAGTAAAGCAGGAACACCAAAGGCTGTATTATGAGCAACAAACTCTGCATTTTCATTAATTACAAACCCCCTATCAGCTAATTGCCGCCTTAATTCAAATTGTGAATCATCAAATAACATTTCCATACTCGCAAAATTAATCATTCCATCCATGTGCAGCCAATAAATATCTGGACTTGGTAATGCGGCATCAATATCAAAATATCTTCTAATAGTAAATTCTTCTACCTCTCTATCAATTACAGTGTTTGAAGTAGTTAAAGTAGTCATAATTATTGGAAATGCATTAAACACAAATAGCAAAGCAATTACTCCTGCGATAGCATTAAAAACAATACGCCCCTTTCGGAGTATCTCAAACAAAAATCTAAGCAAAGCACTAAAACAAATTAGCACAATGGCAATCATGGCTAAAAAAACAGCCCTAGAATTAATTGGCAAACTATCCAAGAACGCTTCGAAAAACCAAAATAATAGCCAAAAAGGAAGTATGACTAACAAACTCCCTTCATAAGTACGAGTTAAAAACTTTGCTATTAATAGACCAACAGCACTCACAACTGCCATAATAATAGCCAAGATAAGTATATGACCAAAGACAATTTGGGCAGATTCTCGATTCTGAGCATAAATGTTAAATAAAAATATATTTGGCAAAGCAATTGCTGAAACGTAATATAAAATGACTTCTAGCGTTTTATTTCGATTATTCCTAACTTCTACATCCATTTTTTCACACCCTTAAATACTCTATCATTGGCATTCCCATTATTATTCATTCAATGATAGATCATCTTTTATTTGGGATGTGGAGATTTCAGGCGTTCTTGAAAGATATACAACTTCTGCATTTGTTTCTTTAGCAATAAAATCAAACTTCCCAGTCCAGTCATCACCCATAACGAAAACATCGATATGATACTGATTAACATCTGAAATTTTTTGTTCCCAATTATTCTCTGGAATAACTAAGTCAACATAACGAATAGCTTCTAATAACTGCTTTCGTTTTTCGTAATCAAAATAGCTTTTCTTTTGTTTACTTTCCCAATTAAATTCATCAGTCGATAAGACAACAACCAAGTAATCCCCATATGCTTTTGCCCTTTTTAATAGGCTGATATGCCCATAATGCAATAAATCAAATGTGCCGTAAGTAATTACTCGTTTCATATTAGTACTCCTCTTATATCTGCTGTTATTCTCAAACTTTTTGGTTCTTCGTTTTCTATCAAAATGAAGTTCTAGCTTTCCAAACCAACACATTGAACGAATTTTTTTGTTGAGTTGCCATTTTCCATGTAACAATACATTTCACAAAAATCATGATAAGCCTGTTCGTAACTAGAGAAAGTGCCCTCTTGATCAAATAATTCAAGGGTAGTCATTAACTCAGTCATGTCTTTCACAATAGGCCCTATTGCTTCTTTCTCAATATCGAAGTAAAAACCTCGTAACTTATCTCGATATGTTTCAAGATCATAAGTATAAAAAATGACAGGTCTCCTCAAGTTAGCATAATCAAAAAATACTGATGAATAATCTGTGATTAACAAATCTGAAATCAAATACAGCTCATTTATATCAATACCTACAGAAAAATCATAAACAAAATTTTGATAAGCATCTAAAGGGAAATACTCAGAAATTAAATAATGCATACGTAATAAAATGACATATTCATTACCATACCTTCTCTGAAGTATATTCAAGTCTAAAGGTAAATCAAATTTATAGCTTCCCACTTGATAAAATTGATCATCACGCCATGTCGGTGCATATAAGATCACTTTTTTGTCTAGTGGGACTCCCAATGTCTTCTTAATTTTTTCAATATTTGATAAGTAATTACCCGTATATAAAATATCATTGCGTGGATATCCGCATTCTAATAATTTTTTTTCAAATCGAAAGGCGCGCCGAAAAATTTGACTTGAATATGCATTAGGAGAAATTAAATAATCCCACTGGCGCGACTCTTTATAAAAATCAGCTTTATATGCTTCAGTTGTTGTATTAGGCATATGAACTTCTTTCATATCAAAAACTAATTTTTTAAGTGGTGTGCCATGCCAAGTTTGAACATAAATGGTATGTCTAGGCTTGGGTAGCGTTACTGGCATACGACTATTGGTAATCCAATATTTTGAAAATCCTAATATAAATAACCATTTTAAAGAATAGCGCTTAACAATATTTAGTTCCTTTCCTTTAAAGTCATCTATATAACACTTATTTACACTCCAATACATCTTATATTGCGGCTCATTTTCTAATAGGTACTCATAAATTGCCTTTGGATTGCAGCTGTACTGCTTTCCTGAAAAACTTTCAAAGAGAATGAGTTTAGAACATACTGGGAGTTGGCCAACAATAATTAAAAATATTTTGATTATGACAACCTTTGCTTGATGTAACATACAACGACACTCTACCTTTTTGTAATAAATTTAAATGTGAAATCATGACATTAATTTCCATCTTTCTAGTAACAGATTTTAAGCTAAATCAATAAACTTTGCTCTGAGTTTTAAATGAAGATGCGAGGCAATAATGGCGATTAATAAAACTAATAACCAGAAAAATATTGTTGTCTCCCAATGTTGCCAAAAGAAGGCTTGACCAAAAAATGTATAACGAAAACCAGTTATAATGTAGGAAAATGGATTAAGATCCATCAACCTAGCAAACCAATTTGGCATCCTAGGCATTTCACCTAATCGCCAAATAACACCTGAAAAGAACATCATAAAACGCATGAATGGTCTTAAAATATGGATGTAATCACGAAACAAAATCGTAAGGGTTGAATTTAACAAAGCAAAGAAATAGATGAATATTAACATCGCAAATAGATAATAAATATATTGAATCCAAAATATATTCGGCATAAAACCTACAGAAATAGCAGCGATAACCGCAACGATGCTCAGTACAGCATAAGAGGTTAGTCTAGATGCAACGGTCATCGCCGGAAGAATACTCATTGGAAATTGCATTTTTGATACAAGACTCATCTTTTTTTGAACACTTTGGGCGCCTGTAAGGGTGACTCTATTCATAAAAATCCAAGCAGCCTTTCCAACAACCATCCAAGCTAAAAATGGAACTTCTACATAATTAGCACCTAGACCAACTTGAACATCACCTCTAGTTCTCATTGCTCCAAATATAAAGAAACTAATCCCTATTTGAATAACCGGATCAAGTATTTCCCATGCTATGCCCAAGTAATGTCCTTGAAAAGCAGCTTTATTATTGTATCGCGCCACTGTCCAAATCAGTTGAAGGTGTCCGAAGACTTCATTTAAAATTGTTTTTATTTTCAACACAAGAATAGCTTCCTTTCTTTTAGAGTTAGGTCATGTAGAGTATAACAATACTGATTAGTAATGCGGTAATGATTAAGATTGCGAGTTTAGTGGCAAGCCCCATTTTAACAGCTATTTGGCGGGGATAAAATATTTGATGCAACTTTTCTTGATCAATCTCTGGATATTGCACAATAGTTTCTTTGTAATAGTTTTCAAAATCAAAATTTTGACGTTCTTTTTTCTGCATTCTTTTATGTGCTCGTTGTTCTTTTTTAGGAAGCTCTTTATACCATTTCACATATGTTCTATATGCTTCTGTAACTTCTTCTGTAACTCCAAATTGTTTCATTTCTCCTTCGTGAATCCAAAGCACTTTATCACATAGCCTCGTTATTTGCTTGAGCGAATGACTTACATAGAAAATTGTCTTGCCTTGTGATTTGAAATCAAATATTTTTTCTACACATCGCTGATAAAATGTGTCATCACCAACAGATAAAGCTTCATCAATAATGAGGATATCTGGGTTGTTATGAACAGAGATTGAGAATCCAAGTCGTGACTTCATTCCACTTGAATAGTTTTTTAGTGGTTGATCAATAAAATCGTCCAAATCAGCAAAGGTGAGAATATCTTCCATAACTTCATCAATTTCTTTATTTGTCATTCCAGAAAGCAAACATTTTAATCTGATATTTTCTCGTCCTGTTAACTCTGATTTTAGACCTGACCTAATGGCAACAATAGAAGTCTTGCCATTGATGGTTACCTCTCCACTGGTCGGCGTAGAAACACCAGCGATAATATTAGATAATGTCGATTTTCCTGAACCGTTAGTTCCAATTAACCCAACGGCTTCTCCAGAATATACATCAAAAGAGACACCACGAAGTGCCCAAAAATTCTTTCTTTGATTTTTCCCTTTATTAGAAGCTGCTTTTAGCTTATCAGATTTTTTTTTAATCATTTCATATTTCTTAGTGATATACGAAGCAGAAACTTTTAGTTCTCTTTCCAAAAAATCACCTCACATTCTTCTATTACATTCTGAAGCATATTTTAATCTTTTAATATTAACTTAAAATAAACAAATCTTTCGAATTATATTTCAAGAGCTTTGGTGGGATGATAAATTTAAGATTGTTCCCTTCTTCACCCTACCTTACGGTAAATCTTTTAAGGAATAAATCTCTTACCTTTTTCACCTTTTTCACTTGAGCTTTATGTCTGTTTTCTTTCTTTACAAGCTTTTTTGCCTGTTTCATTAGCCCAGGTTCTTTTTCCCAGAAATAATCATACATCGGTTTTATCAGTTCATGCTCTGATTTTAATATCAGATTCTTGAAATATAAAACCTTATTCGCTAAATAATGTTCAACATCTGATGCACATAACTCATCAAGCCTACCAAGCATGTCAAATTTTATCAATTCTTTCTTCCTGGCATTCTCTTTCTTTATTTTCTCCTGTGCTTGTTCTTTTAATACCAACTTTTCTGCTTGTTTCATTAGCTTAGGTTCTTTTTCCCAGAAATAGTCATGCATTGGCTTGATAAGGTGATTCTCTGGCTTTAAGATTAACTTCTTAAAATATGTAGCTCTGTTGGCTAAGTAATGTTTAACATCTGATTCACGTAACTCATCAAGCTTGCCAAGCATATCAAAATTCATCAATTCCCTTTTCCTAGCATTTTCTTTCTTTGTATTCTCCACACTTAACTCTTTTAATGCCATCTTCTCTGCTTGTTTCATTAATTCAGGTTCTTTCTCCCAGAAATAATCAGTTGCCGATTTAACAAATGCAGCTGCAACACGACCTTCTATGATGAGCTTAAGTGCTTCTTTAAAATACCAAACTTTATTTTCGAGGTAATAATCAATATCAAATGAGCCACGAAAATTCTCAATTTTACCAAGCATATCAATCTCTAAGAGGGTTCGGACACATTTTCCAGATACACCACAATTCTTTACACCTTTTAAACAAACTCTTAAATAGTTTTGCGCAATTTCCCAATCAGCAATCTCGTTAATTTTTTCACTTCTTGACATCCGAGAACCAGACGCATAAAAGGTAAGCCCAGGAATACTTAGTGCATGCATAATCAATAACAAATATTTATCCGCAGGTATCACAGAATTATTTTCAATCGTAAACTTTGACATATCGTATGCTGTCGAATAATAATAAGTTCGAAACAACTTTTGCAACGCAAAAATTGCTGAAAGATTAGTGAAAGGATGTGCGCGAGCATGGCCCACCTCAAACAGCTCACGAGAATTAGTGGTAATTAAAACCATTGGTAATCCCAAGTCAGCAGCAGCTTTTTTAGCCTCTAATTTCCTTCCTTCAGACTCATGTTTAACAGGCTTAGAAGATGTATAAAGTAAATGAGTAAGCTTAAATGCTTCCTGATCTAATTCTATTTTATTCTTTATCGTATAAAAACTATCTACACCAAGTGAAATTCCTGTTCCGACCTCTTGGCCCTCAATAGGCGTATTGTCAGTTTCGGCGATTACTTTTATTTCTCTTTTCAAGCGACAATCATATTTAACGAGTAATGGTACTAAAATTACATTTATGTTATGAAGCAAGCTTTCTGTTATAGACGCATCACATACGATATCAAACCCCTTCCTCAGTGCATAAGGAAAAACGGCAAGCATAAAGCTATCAGCACGTTCATCACATAAATATTTTTCAAACTGCGTATCAGTTTCATAATACAAAGAATGTAAAATATCCCCCTCTAAAACATCACAACAAAGACGTACCTTCTCGCCTTCTGCTTTCTGAATTTTTGGTTTCGATAATTTCAAAACACTTCCTTTTTCCATTAAAATCACCCTCGTTATTGTTATGGAGCTTTATTTATTTATTTTAGACGTCGAGTGTTTACTCAGAATAACTCTTTAGAATTTGTTATCACTTGTTCATATTGACCCCAATACTCTTTCTCCGCATTTCTAATTCACTGACGTATAGACTTCCTTTTTTCGCTTTGATTCTTTCTATTACCATCTTCGAAATATCTTTATCGAAACTCATCATTCTTCCTTTCTCAGCAGTTGAATCTAAATATTCTTGGAGTTTGTTATCAAGAGTGTTAAATTGTTGCTTTTGTTGTAATATAATCAATTTTTCTTTTTGAGGTAAGTACAAATCTTTTAAATATAATGTATCGACAATATACTGGATTTGTAACTGTTGTTTCCGGATATGAGCATTTATTTTAGGGCTGTATAACAACCCCATCCACATTTTATGTTTAGCGTATCTTTTATTCTTCCAGCCCTTTTTTTCAAGTGCTTCTTGATAATCTATACATGAAATATTAGGACTTAAAATCAGTTTTTCTGCATTTATATTCAATTCCTTGTTTTCCCAATTGTAGCCATAATTATACAAAAAATATTGTTCTACATGGGGAAAGGTTTGAAATTTTTGATCATACAAATCAATTTCTCTTTTGATGCCATCTAGAATCAACTTAGGATAAACTTTTTTTCCGATTTTAAAATAGTTCGTATTCTTTCTATTTGGAGAAATTTGCTTTTCAAAGTAGTTTCTAACAAATCTCTTTTTACCATAGACAATCATTGAAATTTTAAAAATCAAAGCAACAAAAAACCTTTTCAAACTTCGTTTTTGAAGAGGTTGCCCAGAATTAAAGTTAATTCCATTCTCAATAATAAAATTCTTTTTTCTGATTGCTGATCGTCTCCTAACAAGTGTAATATGGACAAAAATCCCATTATACTTATTTCCTTTGTATTCATTGAGATTATAACAAAGGCTAGTTTTATCTACATAGCGAAGGGAAAAATCAGGATAATTCTCATTGTTTTCCCAACATTCAACGATACGATTCTCTTTTTCATTCATTATTTTTAAAAACCGAGAAACATCATCAGTAGCGATTGCAACTTCTGCAGAGTGAGCATCGTGATGTAATTCAGCATTTTGAAAAGCACAGAGGGCTGTATCAGAGCATAAGTAATAATCGATATCATTAGCTTTACAAGAAATGTCAATTTCTTTTAGTAATGTAAAAATTTTTTTCTGCACTTCATTCATTTTGAAGACTCCTTTCTCCACAAAATATTTACTTTTGGTTTAGGTCGTTTATCCGATCAAAAATCCTCAGCAATACCATTCCATTTCTTGTTGCTTCTTTAGCTATTTGATACATCTCCAGCGCTTTATCATACTGATTTTCATTATAATATAAATCTCCTAAAAAGCTGATCAATTCTCCATCATTCTTGTACAAGTCCAGCATACCTTGAAGCTCTTGTTCTAATTCATCAAAATGATCATTTTGATTTATCTTTAAGATGAGTTTAGCTTTTATTAAATCCATTTGCTGAGGATGTTTTTCTAGCAACAGATCAATTTCTTGCTTGCACTCAAGCAGATTATTTGAATATCTATTTACATTTATATCTGAGATTGAACGAATGAGATTTTTTAATCCCATAAGCAAATCAGTCAATTGAGAACCAGCTTTCTCTCGTACTTCAAGTATTCTTCCTGCATCAGAATATCTTCCTATCATGACCATCGAAAATAAAATAAAATATAGGATTTCATCATCCAGCTCCAACAAGACATTTTTTCTCAAAAATAAAAGATCTGTCTGCATCATAACATATTCTTCAAAATTGTTAATAATATCTAGAAATTTCGCCTCCGAAAAATCTTTAGATAGATTATCATGAGCTTTAAGAATCTGATTTAATCGCATTTGTTTAGCTATTTTTTGTAATGTTAGAAATTCATCTTTTAAAGCGATTTGATGTTTATATCGAAGCACATTTCTCGTTTTCCGCTTTAGTAAATTTTTCCTCATTTCTGGCAGATCAATATATTCGTTTATATACTTCATATGTTCTAGGTAGCTTGTATTTAAGTCACCCCAAGAAGTATGGATAATTTGCGCATCACTGCTTGGAACAGTCATCCAAGAATCTCCATAATCAAATCTTAATTGCTTAATAACTTGATGAGAAACTGGTAATTTCAGATGTTCAAAATCAACATAGGTGGCTTTTTCAAAAAGTTTTTTATCATAAATAATGATTCTTTGTCCCCAACGAAGTGTGACAGCATTACATTCATCTGCATGATAATAAAACAGCTTTTTCTCTAATTTGGAGAGCACGCGTTTTTCACCAATAACTTTTGCCAACATGCGCATTCTGGCATAAGCATTCACATCTGTGATCCTCTCTGGAAGTCTGTCGTTAGCCAATAAAAAGTAGGGTGCTAACAATTCAATATATAACCAACGATTTTTGAAATACACTTCCCTTGCGTCTTCTGAATTAGGAATTGGGTCCAACATAAAAAACTCTACTTGCACGCCATGAGGTGTCTCATCTGCAACCCTTGTTCGGTAAAACATTGCGCTTTCTTCATCAACAACTCTACAAAGGGGATTTCTGTAGTGAGGATGGGTTTCATTTGTAACTAATGTTAGCTCTGGCGGTAATTCATTTTTTAACTTATCTTTTAGTTTATTCCAATTGTCTCTTGTAATATAAAGATCGGCATCATCATCCCACGGTAAAAAACCTCGATGCCTCACTGCTCCTAGAGCAGTGCCTCCACCGAGAAAATAAGTGATCTCATGCTTTCTACAAATCGCATCAATTTTTTCAATAATGGTTAGTAATTTTTTTTGAAGTGGTGTCAATTTATTCACTCCCATGATTTAATCAATAATCACCATTTACAGTGGTGAATTCTTTATCCCTTTTTAAGAGAATATACCCTAAAAAGAATATGCAATACTTAGCGAATGCCTAATTACTGTAAATAAAATGCATATACTTCATTCTTATTTGTGATATTAAAGTTCTGAGGTATTGCTGCTTCTTTTAAATCTTTCCCGACAAATTCATCGCCAACAAAGTATTCCACATTGCCAAAACCTTCATACCACTTTAAAATCTTATCAATAAAAGGCGTCTTCACTTCACAAATAACAGCGAAACCTTTTATTACACACAAGCCATAAGGAAAATCTTCTTCGAAATAACGAGATTCCTTATCGATCTCATACTCATCTCCTACTTTTTTCATCGGTGATAAGATATGTTGCATGGTCTCAATGCTTCTGATCTTTTGTGTCAGCTGTGGAACGGTTTCGACGCCATAATGTTCAGTCAGTGGCGTAACACCATTCATATCCAAATTTTCTAAGGCATCACAAATTCTATGTAGCTCTTGATCACATCCAATTAACATCTCAGACGCTCTATCATCCCACTGGGCATAAAAAGGAATGTTTTCTTTCCAAGTAGTCTTCCCGTCTTCATAATCTTCCAACATTGCATACAATCTGCTTGTATGAACAATAGGATTAGAAGGTGTAAATGTAACAATTAGATAATTAGCAAGTCCTTCTATTTCCATGCCTAATAAATTAGATACAACATCTGCAACCTCTTGTGTTTGATTTTGTGGTATGGCTGCTACTCGGGTTTTTGGTTTTTTTGAAGCAATAACAGCCGCACCATATGTTTGAACTCTTGCCACACATGGCACTCGATCCATTCCAAAGAGAACAGCATCTTTTTCCAAAACATGATGAGAGAAAAATTCAGTACCACCTGTACCTGGAATGACCCCAACTTTGGCGCCTTTTTTTAAATAAGGTGCGATTTGTTTGATCGTTTTTTTTAACATAAAAGCGGGATGAGTGATGAAAATAACATCCGCATTTTCCACTGCAATATCATATTGATCAGTTACACAGTCGATACTTTTCACAAATTGTGCGTTTGTCACCTTATCGATATACACGATATCCTTATTCCAAATATCTGGTTTTGAACTATGGATAAAAACCTCATGCTCATTTGAAATATAACAAGCCATACTAAGTCCTATATTGCCGCCACCAATAAACGAAATTTTCATGACTCTTCCTCCCTGTCAATCAGTTCAAATGCTTCCCAAAACTTTTCCATCGCTTGTTTACTACCAGTAGAAATTCTAATGTAATCGCTTAGAACAGAAACCGAATAGCCTCTAACCAAGATCTTTTTTTCTAATAATTTATCAATGACCTGTTGTTTATCTGTTTTACATTTGATGAATACATAATTTCCATTTTGGGCATAAATATCTCTTCCTGATTCTTTTAGTTTATTTATAATATACTTGCGGCCTTCTAACTCGATATCCACAAGTTTTTCAATTAATCCATCTTCTTCAAGTATCGCTTGTGCAAAAAGCAAAGAAACCGTGTTGACATTAAAAGTTTGCCTTATTTTCTCCAAATACCAAATGATACGCTCACTACCTACTGCATAACCAATACGCAATCCAGCAATTGAGCATAATTTTGAAAAAGTTCTTGTTACGATTATGTTATCATATGTTTTGATTAAATTAACAAATGTTTTGTTGTGAAAATAATGATATGCTTCATCAATAATAACAATCGCATCTACTTCTTTTGCTTTTTCTACAACTGCTCTGACTTCTTCTTCTGTATATACTGTTCCAATTGGGTTGTTAGGATTAAGTAAAGCAACAATGGAAGTTTCTTCGTCAATCGCCTGCAAAATTTGACTGCCATCAACTGTAAAACCTGCTTCATAGCTAACTGTTTCAATTTTCATATTAAACATTTTAGCATAAACCATATACATTTCAAAAGTCGGATACACTGACACAAATTTACTTCCTTCTTTTGAAAAAACTTCAAAAATACTTTTGATCGCTTCATCCGAACCATTGGTAACAATAATATTCTCATTTCTAACATCTAGGCGATTTGCAATGACTTGTGTCAATTTTTCAGGTTCAGGATACATCGCAAGCATTTCTGGCGTGATTTTTTTCATAACACGTGAAAAGAATTCTTGAGGAAGCCCTTCTGGATTTTCATTCATATCTAATCTTAAAAAGCCCGCCCGATCTTGAGCTGGTCGAACTCTTTTCAGTTCTTTTATATGTTGTTTGACAAGCTTACTCATCCTCTTTCCTCCGCTTCTTCATTTTTACATAGTTTAAAATCTCTTCATATTCATCTATATAATCTATTTCACGCCAGAAATATTTCCCAACATCAATGGTTTCAATTGCTTCCTCATCCAAATCAGCAAAAGAATAGAGCACATTTTCCCACCAAGCATCGAAATGACCTTGTTCAATCAAAGATTCCAATCTGTCTTTAAACTGACCAATGAATCTGCTAGATATTTTAGCAATACCGACATATTCGGTGTCTCTATCTTCTAAAGGTAGGTCTTTTCCATACTTTGAAATACAAGAATTTTCATTGACTGAGAAAAAGAAGTCGCCTTTTTCTTTTCTTTCTGGGTTCGAATCAGAAGCCATTACTGCTTTGCATTCATTTTTTGTAAGTGCAGTAATGAAATCTTTTTCAAGGAAAACATCAGCATTCATCACAATCGTATCTTCTTCCAATTCATCTTTTGCAAACCATAAACTTGCAATGGAGTTAGTAATAGAATAAAAGGGATTATAGTAAAATTTGACGTCTAACCCTGATAAGGCATCATGCACATTGTCGCGCTTATAACCTGCACAAACAATCGGTTCGATGCCCATTTCAATTAACATCTCGACTGTGTAACGGATTAAAGGTTTGTTGCCATCTATTGGCAAGGTAGATTTAGGAATAGCCTGAATATGTCGAGAAATTCGAGTTCCTCTACCTGCGGCTAATAATATACATTTCATATTTTCTAATCCTCCAAGCACTGCTTCTTTGTTTTTATTGTACTCTTATTTGCATTAAATAAACATTTGAAATCAATAAATTTATCTATTGTCATCATACTAGTTTACTTATTATGGTTGATTAGGCAGTGATAACCTTGATACTCTATTATTCGCAATCCAACCATATTCATTTCTGCCATTCACGCGTACGCGTACACGACTCCAGTTTGATGTTCGCGCTAATAATGTTACTTCAGTATTTACACTTATGTTACGATTAATACTAAAGCTTGTTCCTGGTCCTGAACGTAACGGTGCTGTTCCACTACCGATAACTCTTCTCGTATGCGCTCTATTTTCAACTCGATTCGTTCGAACCCAACCTGTTAGTACCCCATTAGCGTGGTGAATTTGAATTTGTGTCCATCCTTGGTTCACACCACTCCCGTTGGTTGTTCTTTGTAATTGAATCACTTGAGCATTTCGTGGTAGTCGACGGATAACATTCGAACCAGCATACGGTCTTGCATGCACATTAACATTTGCAGTAACTTGCCCTGGTCTCCCTGCATTCGCCATCGTAATTTGATTATTTCTAACCCATCCAGTATGCCCATTTACAGTGATACGAGACCAATTTGCACTACGACGTGCAACAACAATCCTTGTCCCATGAGCTACATGCGTCAATACTGCTGAATTCGAATTGCGAGTTGTATGTACTGGAACATTATTTCCCCTCACAACTGCACGTTGGCGCGTTTGTTGGACATAATTTCGGTGCATCCATCCTGTTGTCCCATCATGTCGCACACGATACCAATCACCTTGTATTCCCGTAATACGCACATTAGTATTGGCATTCACTGTTCTAATTCTCTGATAATTTGTGCCTGGTCCTCTACGAAAGTTAACATCAGCTACTGTTACACCTGTTCTACGTCTTGAAATCGTTCTCACTTGAGGTGTCGTCTGTGGTGCACTAGGATCTCCAGCTCCAGTTAACCAAACATTACTATTTGGAATATATCCAATCGCATTATTACGATTAAACAATGCGGTACGATTTGTCACACCATTGACAATAGCTGAATCAGTCACAACTCTTAAACGATTACCCGATGTACCCGTTACTAAAAATGGAAAATACCTTGCTTGGCGTGGATTTGCTGTATACAATGTTGTTCCTCCTGCATTTGTAACCGCAACAGAAGAAGTATTTTGTCTAATTGCAATTTGCTCACGGTTAATATCTCTACTATTAGCAGAACGCGTGCGGTCTATTCTAAACGCCCATCCAGCAATTTTTTGTCCCCAGTATGGATCAGTTGCGTAACGAATATTCATTCCGCTCCCTTTATGCCCTACATGTGGACCCTCATACCTCCAATCTCCTGGCCATAAGTATCCACGAGACAGCCAGCCGTTTGCAAGATCATTTACCGAATCTGCAGGTGTTGCAAAATGCCAAGCATTTGTGCCAGGAGCTGCATCAATGGCACCCTGACCAAATAGATTATTATTATTTCTAGCAATCGTACTAGTTCCACCTGCACTTTCATGCATCGCTTTTGCATACATTAATAATGCATTAATACCATAACGGTTTTGAGCATTGATAAATGCATTTCCTTGATTTCTCATGACACTATTCGATGTATTAATTCCATGAAGGCTTTGATTTGTTAGAAAGTCATTTAATTGTGCAGCTGTTACATTTGAATTTGAACGAAATGATAAATATTGAAAATAATTAAAAAATGGATTATTAGCATTAACTGCTCCACTACCATTTACACGGATATTTCTTGGATTACGATAGAAATATACACCATCAAAACTATAATATCTTGTGTTCTGAGTCATCCAACTCGGTGCAGATCCAGTCAAGAATCGAATAAAACCTCCTGTC
>Ga0123355_10009760_pt1 | contig 14635 bp, 9 predicted proteins | sample TergutEmb28metaG_3_FD_89872 | JGI IMG/M metagenome (GOLD analysis project Ga0123355, IMG submission 89872) | Embiratermes neotenicus P1 segment gut microbial communities from Petit-Saut dam, French Guiana - Emb289 P1 | ecosystem: Host-associated > Arthropoda: Insects > Digestive system > Gut ...
ATAATTTACTACAAATAACTAAAATGACGTTTTCAAATACCAGTCACAAAAGCACAATTAAAAATACTGAATATTATTCCAAGCAATCGCTCCTGTGACACACAGCTTACAGTTGCTCAGTGATAAGCTTTCGTGACTCAGTGATGTCTCACACATGATTACCGTCAAAATTTAATCAAATCATGAAGGCCAAAAATAAGGTGGCAACTATTAGGGGACTTTCATACAATTGGTTCGTTTCCGCTGCATAATATATTACACTTTTAGCTCAGTATATGTTCCACACGCCAACCAGAAAAATAGGTTAATATTCTACACGTAATGAAGTAATAGAAACAGGTTATGAGGGAAAAAAGTCAAGAAGATAAAACTATAAAGGGCGGATAATAAAGGCACATATATTTAAAAAGCGTTTGGAAGTAATTTAAAGGTTATTAAAGCAATCTATTCAAATAAATGTAACGTTAAGGGACCACAGGTATAACTAACAACTGTCGTCTAAAAACTCAAATTTAATTATAAACATTAGGTCTGATGTTGGGTGAAAATTAACACGTTTTGCTACTAAACGTTGACAGGTTCCTGATATCTGGTTGCTTAGACACAATTGGGCAACACATAGGTAAAAACAGAGAGTCTAAAGTTAAAAATTCCTGAAAGAAAACGTCATAATAGACATCTATGATCTGCCGGTGCATCAGTCTAATAACAAATTTTGGACCTTTGTTTTTCAAAACTAAGTTCTAAATGTTTACTTGCATACTTACACAAAAGTTGTAGGTTCGACTCCAATGAAAAATGCACAAACTTTCGCAGATATACCGGCCAGTCAGAATGTAACATAAATACAAAAATACGAATTCAAGAAATGCAAACAAACCGGGACAAAAGCACATAACACACAGGCACGCGCCTTCTAGTCGAGACAAATTACGTCACGTCATTCCGTCATTCAATTTATAACTATAGGCCTATCATTGTGAGCACATTTGAAGGTACATTAACAAAATAACGAAACACATTTCAGTAACACAGAAGCACAGTAAATTAACTACGGCAACAAATGTTGTATCAGCTGCAATCATCACGTTAGGTAATAAAAGAAATCGATGGCCAATAGGCACACCTCCCACTGTTATCAGTGCAACTAACGCAGTGGCATGACCAAATGAATTGACTGCAAAACTCGAATCCATTCTAAGAAAACAACAAGAGCCCTGTAGATAATAACAATTCTCGTAACAGCCAAATTATATTCCACGTTCCTTTCAATACAACTTCCCAATTTCCACATCGACAAAGCAACAATTTTCATTCATAACTGAACAAAAGAACTCACCCTTGTTAGAATAGAATTAATTACTAATTCCGCTCACACAGTGGAGCAGCATATGTATACATTGTGTGAGGTAGGTTAATGGACAACATGAAGTATAATCGTTACATCATATAAGCAAACAGACAGCAATGCACGAACACAGGCTTTATAATTGTCATTATAAGAAATAAAATTTCTTGTATTTACTACTTTGCTGTACACCCACCTACAACTACGAAGACAAGAATGCGAACATGTAACGTATCGGCTTCTTAATTGTGCAGCAAATTAATTTTCGTTAAACTGATTCTCTGTATCAAAATATATAAGTTAACTCTCCTCATAAAATTATAGAACTACTAATCCATACAAACACAAAAGTGAACACAGTAGTACATAAATAATATTTGTCATACGAGAATTATAGCAAAAAGTGCTTCAGGCTCCGCACAAAAAAAAATAAAAATAAAATAAAATTTAGAACGAATGTAAGTAGACGAAAGCGGGAAGTTCAGATATATGTTATCATGTGCACTAGTAACGAAAATGTCGCGTGCAGTCTCTAAAGCTCTGCACTTTCTAGTACAAATAAATGTTAGCTCAAAATGTAACTAAACCAAGAAGTCACTGAAAATATTCTTATAATTCTTTAAAAACAATTTCAGATGTACCTAAATGTACAATATACATATACCAATTTTCAATTAGAATAGGTTTAAAGGAAGATATCTCCGAATCTTCATGATTGCACATTCCATAATAAACAGATTCGACACATGCGCACTGTCCTGAAAAAACCTGCAGAATGAAGCTTATATATTAAAAGAACAAACAGGAAAGCAGACACATAACTATTAACGCACTTATATGGGACGCCTAATCTTGAATTCTTGTAATTTCCCAGCTTATAACAATAGAAGTGCCTCAACAAACATTATCCCGCGCTAACAGCGGGGTACTTTTTTTTTTAAATCAACAGACGCTCCAGAGACTGATTCTGCCTTCGTCATCAGGTTTGTGATATGACAAAATTTCCACTCTAATGGGATGACATTTGTTAAGTTCCAGCGCAGGACTTGTGGCACGAAGCATCCGCGGCCAGGTTCTGATATACAATTCTAGTGAGAATGGGCATCTATTCATACCAAATACTTGGAAATGGATGTGAAGTTCGTCTCTGTAAAGTTGCACGAGTTAATCAATAAAATTGGTGCGGCTCTAAGCCCGGATACGTTGCAGATAATTCTGTCTTCTTCAAAGCCCACCGGGCGCAAGGATGTTCGTCTTTTCTGAGTGTTGAGTTTTGTCCGGTAGGGGCAACTGCGACAAGTTGATCTCTCGTCCAGAGATATACAGACTGAGGTTTGTCGTTGTGTGTGATCTAGAAAGAACAAGAACGAGGAGGTAATTTCCCGTCTTCAGCCGCAGAGCCACATGAAAAAAGGAGCTTAGAAGGAGAAGTTAATTTGCGATAGAATCTAGGAAATCCATGCACACGAAGAGGTTCAGAATCACTGCTAATTAAGAAATCATAATGCATATAACTATAATTTTGCCTTTCACCTTCTTGCGGATGAAACAACAAGTCCCGCATTAGAGGAAGAATAGGGTGTGGAGAAATATTTTTTTTTTTTTCCAGAAGAGTTTTGATAGCTGAAGGACAGAGAAAATTCAATACTCCGGGACTGCATGATAAATACCATTTGTTGATCAAGTCACGGAGTGGTGGATATGTGGGTCCTGTGAATGATTGATTGATTGAATGTTTGATAGTCAGAGAGAAAAAGAGACACTAGGATAGATAGTACATTGCTGGGATCAGCCATCCAGTAGGATGGCTGATCAACTATTAGGTTCTGCAGAACGACTAGGCTATGAAAAGTCAGTCAAAATTTTGATTATTCATAATCCACTATGAGCGACATGCACCAGATAAGGGGAAGTCAGAAAAACATACAGACTATTTAGTGGCAATAATTGACGCATACGACGTAGACGTATATGGGAATGTAATATTAAATCCAGCTTCAGAAGACGTATGTCATGGCCTGCAACGGAACAATCTGTTTCAGTGTAAATTGCAGTTATACATGACTGTTAACAGGTAAATCTCCTTCTTGCATGCGATGAAATTTCAATTACAGGAGAAAAAATTTAAGATTTCGTCCCTAAAGAATTCATTCTTATAAAAAAAATCAGGATTCGTCAAAATAAATGTCTAACACTTCCCATTTCTATACACACAAAATCATCTTTCCACAGCTGCAAAATTTTTTCCATTGTCCAGTTTCGACCTTTGTTTTTAATATCTGGTTTTTCTTTTTTTTTTTTTCGCAGATGATAAGCCAGTCAGTGTCTTTCTTCATGTTCCTTCTCCAAGTGAAGGACAAGAATAACAACATAAATCAGGGAACGTAACAGTCTATTAGTTATTCTTCACGACAAATGTAGCACTAACTATTATTTTTTACACAATTGGTGTTTCACTTCTTTCAAATAAAATTAATGTTATGTAGCAATAAACATAATTCTTGGTAGAGATGTTAGCCAAAATTTCAATACTGGTGGCAGATGAAACAACAGAATGCATCTGCGTCTGCTGTTGATAATTGTGAATTTATACGGTAAGACTCACCTTATAAGGCGCTGTAATTTGTGCAACTGATGTTTCTATTTATGTGTGTTTGTTTGTTTTGATTACGTTTTACGATTGGAAAAACAAGCCGACGAAACATAAGTTTTTAACAAATATTGTTTGAAAATTCAAAAGCTGTTTCTAACGCCCACGACATGCTGATAAATAATTCGTGCCGTCCATATGTGAACAACACACAAACTCTTAATGGAATTTAAGTTCCAGAAAGGAGGCAAAACTTCGGTTGAGGTTTTCAAAATTTCAGGAACTCCATCTTCTACTGGGACACGTTTATATGTGAGCAAGGTGCGTCAAGAAATCCAGGAGACAGGATAAGTACAATTAAGGATGCCCTAATCCGTAACATGGAGAATGTCAGGGGAAAACGACCAAACAAATGGCGCACTCAGAAATGTCTTATGCACTATGACAAGCACCTAGCTAACACGTAATTATGCTTTAAGTAGTTCCTACCTGAAAACATACAGGGCTGGTCCTACAAACTCAGGACTAGTTCGAAACGACATTTTGATATTCATAGAATAAGAAAAACCACATAACCGGAACATTTGAGTTTACCGCGAAAATAAAAACCTAATCGCACGCGTTGTGTAAACAGAGTCACGAAAAGAGAGATCCGCAGATTGTTCTAACAGTAGGACTGAAGGCAGGTTTACTGTGTAAACTGTATAGAGGAGTTTTTCAATGGGAATTACAGGCCTGTAACTAGAGTATGCTTTTTTTTTTCATACTGCCCGAGTCCAGAAGCTTTTGGTTCCCTCTTCATATATCTCCTTACTTAAGGAAAGCACAAACTAGCTGCCGCATTCCTCCTAGTCTCTAAAAGTACAGCAGTACAAGAAATCACAACACTAGCTAAACACAATGTTAGGAACCTTCTTCCCTTTACAAAATTCTTGGACAATTATTAAATAAATGACTGCCCAAATTCTACAAGGGATAATATTTTTCCTAAATTCCAGGTGAAAATTGTAATACACATTTTCAAGAAGTGTAACTCGTTCAGTTTCTTAAAGTTTCTTTCGATGCTGCATTTTTCACCCTGACGTTCTAAGCCGTGATTTTATAACTACAAGCCAACAAAGCAAGTAAGTTCATCATCACTACACTGAAGTGCAGAAGGATTAGCTCACGTTATATTTAACCCCCAGTCCCAAAATATTCATCCAGTTACATTACATACAGTCCATAGTATATAAACTACAGAAAATATTGAACAGATTTATGGAACCGATAATTTGTTGTGCAGAAAATTTCTAACAAAATGACACGGGCAATACACAAACGAAATCGACAATAAAATGAAAGATTATATTCTATGTTGCTGGAACAGTAAAGACTGTGTTAATGTGGCTGATATATATTTATTTCAGATGGGAGGTCATCCACTCAATAAGCAGTCAATACTTATATTTATAGAATAAATACTAGAATATACTATCAATTGTTTTTACGTCACCAATACAATTGCTTTGGAAAATACGTTTTTTAGAAATTTGACTTGGTGAAAACCATTCCGAAAATTGCATATTAAAGTAAAAGCAAAATGTCTTACTAAGAAGTTTCAGTTTATGTTATGAGACACTAGAATCCGCAAACTGCAAAGATGTTAATATAGGGATAAATTAAAATTTCGTCTGTGGAAGGGCACAGTACACATTAGTAAGACCATCAGTGGTAAAAGGGAAGGACAAATTGTAACGAATGAACACTAAAAATTTTAGAGTTTGTTTAGTAGTACGGTCTACATGATTGGTGAAATGAAGCTGCAGTGTCTAAAAAAGAATACAGGTCCTATACGCAATATTAACGAGCAACAGTTGTATTATATAATTTGCATCCGATATACATACTCTTTGTGTTGTGAGTAAAAATTATAAAAGTAGTTTTGTCTACAATCTGTTACCTGCTTTTGTCCAAGCACCACTTTGAACAGCGTCAATATCGAACTGCAAGAGTTCACAGTCCTCGACATGACTAATATTAAGAAAGAAATTAAAATCCTCAGTTAATAAGACAGAACTTGTGTGACAATTGGAATCGCAGAGATACGGACATCAGACGTCTTAGTGTAGGAATTTCAAATAGAAAAGGCCAGAAAATAAAAATGCTGTTTGCATGTAGGTGAAACAGTTGCGAAGCATTTTAGCGTAATTAGCACGTTTGGAAAGGTGAAAAATTCAAGTGTACGTCAAATCAAAATACACAAATTCAATGAAGTCGGCTATCATACTGGTAACATTAAACACGGATACATGCAGCCTGATAACCAATTTGACATAAACTGCTATATCGAATCTCATTTTCCACACAAATATTGTCCTGCCTATTAAGTGTATAACATGTCTTTAGCTTGAAATTGACCCACGAGTGTCCAAAAGTTTTGCTTTAATAAACGCAAAAATTTAGTAGCGTTGAAGGCCAAAATGTATACAGTTCATGCGACACACAACGGAAAGTTAAACTTAAATATTGTTAATTACCGACGCTTAACTTACATTTAAATGGATGATGTGGAAAATATTCCACATTCGTTTCCATTTTCCCTGTCTCCCTCCAACACACACTTCAAGTAGCTGGGTTAGAAACCAATATCCGCTGTAAGTATTTTAGCAAATACGCTACAAAATTTGTTTATTACATAAAGCATTCATTTTAAGAAGAAATGTTTGCAGGTTCCTTTGGTTACAATAGAGGAAAGAAAAACTTTCCCCGTTTAAATGGTACACCGGAGTTATACCAGCTGTACCGGCAAATTCATCATTCTTTCAATTCACTATCCTTTCAATTAGAGAATTCTGTACGTCGGTATATTCACACAGTCACATTCAACAATTTCCTGAAGTACAAACAATCGCACAGGAAAGTATTTGTCAGCCTTACTGAACAACAACAATCTAAATGCTTTTTTAAGTTGTTCCCTTTTAATTAATAATACGTATAAACCCTGAACAATTGTTTATTTCCTGATTTCAAACTTTCGCCGTGTCCCGAATGTTGTATGCTTTCTTCTGGGTGATTCCCCGGCATCTCAACTTTATACGACGACGTTTCGGAACACTCTGACTGCTGCATCTTCATAGGCTGGTAGGTATGAAGAATAACTGGAGTTGAGAATGTTGGGATATTTTCACGGTTAGACTTTGGCTGCAAAATATCCTGAGCCAATCGGAAGGAGGGTTACCGTGTAGGGGCCGGTCCCGGTAGAGAAACAGATTGTGGAGGGCAACGACCCACCAGGTGGCCACGGCTACGTATGTGAGGGTGATCCGCTGCAGTGTCAGGGATGAGTAGGGTGAGCCATGTGATGGTAGAGATCAAAGTATTGTGTTTCAGGTGGCTGTCTCATTTCCTTAAGTTTGTGTATAAGGGGTTTCGAGGATTTACTTAGTCAGGTCACCTTCTATGTTGATGCTGTGTGAGTGCATTTCTAGTTAAATAGCTTCCCTGATCAGTCGGTCCATGTAACCGGCTTTGTCAGAAAGAAATTTTGTGTCCCGTAGTTTAATAATATGGTAATGGATAATGCTGTGTTACGCTACTGCTGATTTGTCGGTTTTACCCGTCTTATATGTCTATTGTGTCCTTCGATTCGGAATTGGATGGCTTGACCACTTTGTCCAATACAAACCTTGCCCAATTCACATGTTCACGGCGTTTTTAATCCCAATGCATCCTTGACCGGTGGAAAGTACCTGAATAATTTCCTAGATGGAAGGGCGATACATTTGATATTGTGTTTTGTTATATACCGGTGTTACTTAACTGTTATATACAGGTGTTATATATTATATGCAGGTATTATATATATGTAATGTTATATAAATTGAAGTAATGGCGTATTAAAGAGAGGAATATACAGATGTACTTTTATGAAAAGTTACATACAGAGAAGTATTGTCATATGTAGACAATTATTGTCGTATGTAAGCAGTACCTTGAGAGTTTATTTCATGAATGTTGTAGCAATGTAATTTCATAATATTTCCGAAGACTTAGATTTCAAACCAGACGATAACTGCGTGTCACCCTTAGGTCAGACAAGAAGGGGACAGGCCCATATCAACTTTATTGTTATGGCAACTTGAAGTCCGACCTGGAGCGGCAGTCTAACCCCCTGACTCAGAGAGGAGATATTATATTTCTCTTACCTAAAACCATTCCTTGTAATTGGAATCTGAGTAAATCACGTTTCACTAAAACATTATTTTTAATTCGAATATTAACCTTTTGGAGCCGCAATTATCTTTTTTAATTTTAGCACACTCGGTGTATTAAATGTGAATAACACATGAACCAAATAAGTTAGAATTGTGAAACAAACTGCATTTTGAAGAGAAAAATACGGAGACTATATACCATGTTAAAAATATTCGGTACCTATATTTGTCGAATAAATATATAAAATGCAACGTTTAGAGGTTAGCGGTGCGGTACGACCCCTATAGCGGTCGTTAGGCGTCAAAGGGTTAATTTTTAGTTGAAATCTTGTATATCTTTGTAAGCCACGTCAGTGTTTGGGTCTGATTGTGTAACAGTTACGAGGGGCGACCCAAAAATAACGAGAATTTTTTTTTTTTTTGTAAGGGGAGGTACTTCCGTCTGCTCCCGCTTGATGCGTGTACGTGACTGCCCTCCGCATCAGTCGGCCAAGCGGCGTCCTTGAGGAAAGATCTATAGGGTGTGTGTGATTTTTTTCTTGAGCTTCTGTCATTGTTTTCGTCGATTTTTTGATGGCAGACTTAAAAGAACAACGTGTTTGCATCAAGTTTTGTTTCCTTTTGGAGAAAACAGCAGCAGAAACGGTCACAATGCTTCTTGAGCCTTTTAAAGAAGGTTTGAGCCAGGCAACGGTTTACGAATGGTTTTCTCGGTTCAAACGTGGTGATATGTCACTTGAAGACCAACCGCGATCTGGGCGTCCTTCAACAAGCAGAACCGACGAAAATATTCAACAAATTCGCGATGCAATAATGTTTGATCGTCGTAGAACAATCGACGAGTTGGAAACATTGACTGGAGTTTCGTGGAGCTCAAGTCAACGAATTTTAACAGAAGAACTGCACATGAACGGAGTTGCTGCGAAATTCATTCCTCGCTTGCTCTCGGAGGATCAGAGAGCCAATCGTTTGGATGTGTGCCGTGAAATGAAAGATCAACTGAAAATGGATCCAGACTTTTTGTCCAAAATCATCACAGGAGATGAATCATGGTGTTACAGGTACGACCCGGAGACAAAGCAACAATCAAGTCAATGGGAAATGCATTAATTCCGAGACAAAAAAAAGGCGAGACAAGTCAAATCAAATGTGAAAACCATGTTGATCTGCTTCTTTGACATCAAAGGGCTCGTCCACTTTGAATTCGAACCCAATATCAGACAGTTAACCAGCAGTTTTACCTTGAAGTGCTCAAGCGATTGCGTGATGCTGGGAGAAGAAAACGCCCCGAATTGTGGCGGTCAGGTGAGTGGCTTCTGCATCACGAATTAGAAATATTTCTCGTTATTTTTGGGTCCCTCCTCATATATTCACTTTAATTACTTGTTTTCCAACCCTGACACGGCACTCTCAAACTGGAAGTCAAAGAGAAAAGATCTGTCAGTACTTCTAGGCAATCTGTACAATATATTCTGTTGTTTATTCTCAACGGCTGTACAACTTATCATCCCAGCAACAACACCCATTGCTTCCCCTCGGCAATACACCTCAGCACCTGTCCAGGTGGGAACGCATTCATTGTCAGTTACAAACCTGCAGATATAACACTGGTGTCAGGTGTGTGTGGGGTATGCTACGTCGAGACAATAAGAACGGTGCAACGGCCGAACGACCCCAATAGGAAATCGGAAGGCGGGACCACAGAAAACTACTAGACAGAAAAGTCTACGGTCCGAGAAGGAAGCTGCAGCGGGCAGAGGATGTTCGAGTCCAAGCAGCGGGCAGGGCAGGTTCAAGTCAAGGACCGGGCAGATTAGCAGAAACCAGGAGACGCCAACGAGAGCCAATCCACAGCGTGTCATCCACCCAAGCATCATAAAATGCCAAGTGATTACTTGTTCAATTCATGCACAAACTAATCCCAACTTGGAAATTGAAGTTGCAAGCCCAGATAGTAATATCGCCAATATCACTGAATATATTTCAGTGGGCGAAACCTTCAAATTGGTAGCACCATTTAAAGGTGAAAAGAGGGACGTATTAGCGTTCATCGCAAATGTAGACACAGCATTGGAAGTAATGGACCCGAAAAATAAGGGTACTTTGATTAAATTTGTGTTGACGCGAATTAGTGGGGAAACCAGAACTACCATTGCGCATAGGAATTTGGAAAACTGGGAAGAGTTAAAGGAGTTTTTAAAGAATACATACACCGAGAAAAGAACACTAGATTATCAGGCTAATAAGATGTACAGTACTAAGCAAAATAAAGCATAAAGTGTATCAGAGTGGCTACAGCGTGTACTGAAGTTAGAAACGAAATTTAGAGAAGCCGCTCTGCAGAATTGCGAGCAAGATGAGAGGGCAGTAAATCATACAGCTACCGGCATCTTCCTCCAACTTTTCCCTCTACTCGCAAGCGATTCAACGCTATCCATTCCAAACAAAACCGCTCTGTACAGACTATGTATCCGCTCTTCGCTCACATACGCTGTTCCCGTTTGGAGCAACACATCATCCTCCAACCATCGTCGTCTGCAAATTTTGCAATCTAAATGTCTCCGCGTTATTGGCAACTACCCCAGACGCACCCCTATCTCACGTCTTCATTCCACCTTACACGTTACTCCTATCCGTGACTTCATTTATCATTTAACTGCGAACTTTTTCGGCAGTTGCCCTGCACACCCCAATCCCCTCGTCCGCTCCGTAGGAAATTACACCCTAGCTGACCTTCATCGCCAGTATAAGAAATACATACACAAACGACCCAAGCACCTTCTCCTCTAACCATTCTCCCAACTGACAAGTCACTCCATAGCCCACTACATACGAAATCACACTCTAACCGACCTGACTATCCTGTACATAACGTATAAACATAAACATACGAAACATATGCCGCTTTAATTAGCATATCAGATGCCGCAGTGTTTTTTCCTGTTCCTTTTTCACTGCCGTTATTTACACCCATATCAATATACATGTTACTCATTTCCACTTGTACCGTAGTGTAAATATTTATTGAAATTGGTTTCAGGAACAATTTTGTAATTTCTCTCGGCACATCTTGTGTACACCGAAGGCGCAATAAAACTTCATAAAAAAAGATGAGAGGGCAGGTATATTAACACTTACTGACAAGTTAAAAAATATTTGTTTTGTACAAGGATTGTATTCTGACAGAATAAAAATAATTGTGGGATGTAGAAATCATTCCAATTTTGATGATATTGTTGAAAATGCGTTACTGTAAGAGAGTGTTATTTTTTCGAAAAACGAAAAATAAAAGAGTGGTAATGTAAAGTCAGATGGTCCAAAGTGCAGTAATTGTAATAAATTAGGTCATGTAGTTAGTAGCTGGTGGTTGAAGGACAGGAAAGGTACTAGGGTTAATCAACTCTCGGCTAGGAATGAAAACCGAGAGAAAAACAGTGATATTACTTGTTATAATTGTCAAGGGAGAGGGCACATGGCGGAGCACTGTAGGAAACACAAGAAGCGTTTAGAAAGATAGGGGTTAGTTAAGGAAAGAAACGGGAGTAACAGTCACCGGGAAAACGAGTTGACCATCGGAAAGCAGCAGCCGACCGACGGTCCTGTCTACTCAACAGGCTACACTGGACAGGAAAATCATTAATTTCCTGAGGTTGAAAGCAGATATTAGCAAGGAGGATGAATTATTGTTTCTGACTGATACAGGGCAAATATCAGTCTGCTTAAGGGAAATATATAATAGGGACTACAGAATATGATCCTGAAAAGAAAGTGAAGGTAAAATGCGTAGACAAGTCCCCGATGGGAAACCATGGCATTCTAGAGGCCAGAATCGAACTCAGCAACATTTCGATTGTGCACGTCTTTGAGTTGGTAAACAAAAAAGTGGATATTCCGTGTGATGGAATTTTAGGTCGTGATTTTCTTCAACGCAAAAGGGCAAACTTTTGCCATGAATCGCAAACTGTAACCTTCAATGGAGAAACATGTAAAATGGTGGATAAGATAAAACAGTTAGAAGCAAGAGAACCAAATATGAGGAAAGTTGGTCAAATTAAGTTACCACCGCGAACCGAAAGCATTATGAGAGTGCCAGAAACGCAAGGTTCGTTACTAGTAGGGATGACCAAAAAGTGCGAAATACAAGAAGGAGTTATTATAGCAGCAACACTTACGAAAGTGGTGGATGGCTATGTAATGACAAGTATTCTAAATACTAATGACATAAAGCTGGATATGCAGGAACAAATAGTAGAGGTAGATGAGGTTGACTCAGTTTGGGATAGAAGCTGCAGTACTCAGTTCGAATCTCATCACAGAGAGGGAGAGAGAGAGAGATTCTGACACAATTAAGGTTAGAACATTTAAATACGGAAGAAAGAAAACTATTGGTTCAAGCATGCTCTGATTACCAGGACATATTCTGTTTGTCTGGTGACAAGTTAAGTAGCACAGGCGCTGCACGGCATTCAATAAGTGTCAAACACGGAACAGAACCAATAAATACTAGGCTTTGCAGGTTACCAGAAACGCAAAAGATGGAAGTAGATGAACAAATAAAGAAATTATTGCAGGAAGGAATTATAGAGAGTAAATTTCTAGTAGCACTACCCACTCCCCAGCAGGATGCAGAAACTGTTGCAAAAGAATTTGTGTTAAACATCGTGCTGAAGTTTTGTACACCTGCACAAATTCTAACAGAACAAGGTTCAAACTTCCTAAGTGATCGCTTTAAAAGGACGTGTAAATTGCTAAAATAAAAAAGATACAAAATACAGCTTTTCATCCTGAATCGAATGGCAGTTTGGAAAGGAGTCATAGGTTACCAGCGGAATACTTGTGACACTGTGTTCGTGGGTGATTAGAAGCATCCGGTAAGGGATACAAAATGTCAGTTTAATAGCAAAGAGAAGTATGGTTACAGGGCAGACAGCGAGAAAGAGTTATGTGTGAAGTAGGATGGACAGATAACTGAAGAAAGAGATAAGTAGAGGTTAGAATAGGATAGAAGGTGCGGTAAGCATTTATAAAACAGAAATGTAGTTGTTACGTATTTGTCAACGTCAAGTTTAATGGAGCTTTGAATATTGCTGGGACAGTCAAAATTCAAGGGGGTTTGACAATTTTTCGAAATGTAAATAACGAGGGGTTGGATACCGTGTTAGTTATGGTAGCCCATTAAAATGTCCAGTAGAGCACGCTTCTACGGAAGTTACACATGTTAAGTTAAAAGATATCGCGTCGGTCATCAGAACCAATGGGGAGGAAGAATACAAAATTTTGAATTTTTCGGCCTATTACGAGACGGTTAAATTTACAGGGGACCAATCAGACTTGTTAGGCAAATTAGAGTAGGGATAAATTTGAAAAAGTGAATCTAACTTCCCATATTGCAGCGAACGACACACAAGTTTTTCGATTGTCTTAGGAGGAGGACGCGCGGGTGCATCGCTCCAGATTTAGGTCAGATTAACGGAATAAATTAGATAATTAGAACTATATAAGTGTTTCTACGGGGTTACAGTTTTAAAACAAATAAAATTAAATTGGACATACTTGTTATTACCAAATTTCGATCAATATAATTTTATTAGTTCTTAAAGGTTAATACCCAGTGAATACGCTACGTGAGAGAGTGATCCGTGCTACGTTTTTCGTTTGCAATAAAAACCTGTACCAAATTAGCGCCCAGTGACTGAAAATAAAATCACGACACATTCTCCAGATTATTAATTCAGCAAAAATTGTACTAATAGTTCATCGTCACCAAGCCCTTCAAACTCAAATCACGGTGGTCACTGAAATTTAGGTCTCATGTGAACCGAATGAATTAGAAAGGAGTGCCGGACGGTTATACATTATTTAAGATAAGATATACACTCTGGTGTTGACAAATGACAAGTACATGTGTTCAAATAATTAAACACACCACTGGCAGTTTCTTTATTAATTCGCAGCTACACATTCCGGCTCCAATTACGAGCGTCTTCAGGCCTTATGAACGTCGATACAGGAAAAATTTCACTGTTCAGAATCACATTTCTCCATGAAATAATTTTAATAATTTTTATTAAAAACAGTTATAGATACTCAGATGTTTGAATAAATATTTATAACATCCTCCATTTCGATGATACCAGATGATAACTCTGATTCATGGCACAAAATCGAAGTTTGGGCCTCCAGAAATTTGAATATCCTGTTTATTTATTCCTATTTATTTAAAGTATTTCAGTTCTAAGAATAATATCGCCACCAAATATATATCACAGACTGATAAGGTTTCCTTACACCTGTTTAAAGCGCCTTCAAATTTCAGTGTTCACACTGCAAATTAAAGTGACGATAAACACACCGACATTTTGTGACAGCGATAAAACAAAAGCTAAGCTACTTGGATCACGGCTTAAGCAGTGCAATCCTTTCAGAAAGACGAAACTGTATCATTTTAAAGGAAGAGGCAGTCAGATACAATAACGTATTACTCAATGCATTTTGATTAAT
>Ga0123355_10009761_pt1 | contig 14634 bp, 6 predicted proteins | sample TergutEmb28metaG_3_FD_89872 | JGI IMG/M metagenome (GOLD analysis project Ga0123355, IMG submission 89872) | Embiratermes neotenicus P1 segment gut microbial communities from Petit-Saut dam, French Guiana - Emb289 P1 | ecosystem: Host-associated > Arthropoda: Insects > Digestive system > Gut ...
ATATATATATACACACACACATATATATAACGATGAATAAGGTTGGATTGCGATAAGTCACAACTAAGGTTTCCATGGTTACGGTAAAGCTTTGCGAGCGAATGACGATAAAACCGGGAACAAATTATAGGGAAAGGGAAAACTCTACTTGGGTGCAATGAAATATCAACGTAACAAATATTAATACTATAAAACATCTGCATTAGTGAAGTTCCATAACGTTAAAGGGAATTTTCGCATAATTCGGGGTACGCAGTTACATATCTGACCCGCAGAATTGTTAAAAAGCAACTAGTGTAACCATCTCAGTAATGAGTAACTTTCATGCTGGCATCTATTGGTATGATATGTGAATGCCAAACCATTCCGAAACAATCAGTAGCGACGAAACTATTTTTGCACCCATTACATACACCCAAATTATAATTAGTTGGTAGTGTATTATTATCGATACATAATGTAGCGATATCTGATATCCCTAATTTCGCCTTATAATCCGTTCAAAATCTGTTCGTCGTTTTATTCCAGAAATTGCTAATTAATGAAACATTTTATTTCAGTGGTTTCCCAGTTACTTTTCAAAACTGTATCAATGAGTGAGCGAAGCTTTTGGAACAATTGTGTCATGTAATCATTTATTGTAAATACTGTATTAGGTGATTACTGTTTTAATTAAAAAATGACGTGGATTACCGCATGTATATTATGTAACATCGTCACACAATGAGGAAATTTTAATAATACGAGTACTGTACATGTTGGATCCAGAACAGCTAACTCCGCATATGGGTAGGCTATGGGCTGAAGACCGAAGACTCATGATTTGAATTCCTGGCAGGGACGAAAGAGTTCTCTCTCCAGACTGGCTGTGGGGCCAAAAAAGGCTACGACACAATGGTCACCCGTTGCTCGTTCCACTGGTTAAATTGGTTGCAGCGTGAAGCTTACCACTCACCAAATCTAGAGCCAAAGTTAATTAAAAGTGGCGCTACACCTCCAATCCACATACGCCTTCATGGCTTAACAGGGGCCGATTAAACCTGTAAAACTTTGAACCTGTAATAAAATCTGGAAGCGAATTATTAAAAAGAAGTTTTCTGTCGTGTATGAATATCACAATATGATATTAAAACTGGTGATAAAATGCAAAGGATTTAAATCAGTGTGTTAAATAAAGGGTGACTTCGTTCTTTTATTTTAGACAGGCTTACCAGTACAAAGGGAATGGGACTGGTGGGCAATATAATGGACGTCAAAGAAACAGTACGACATGGCGTGCATTTGATTCGTCTGGTTAAGAATAGGGATAAGTGACAGCTCTTGTTAACATAGAAATTAACCTTCGGGTTGTACAAATGCGGGAAGTTTCTTGATAAGGCGTGGAAGGACCCGTTTTATCAAGAAGTACACTGCTGCATGGTCTAATCATGAATCAGGCCATTTGTCAAGTTCAGATTGTAAATCATTGGCTTCTTTGAATGTTAGGACGATTATCTGATGTGGACGCACCAATCACACGACTCTATCTACACGTGACAGTACAATGAAAGAAACTGCACAAATATTTGTACACGTACAGATTTCTAAGCCGCGGTTGTGGTGTCCATTCGATCCCAAACCGCACTGCCCCTGAGATCGTTACAAATATTAAACAGAGAAGACACTGTAATAGTTTGTAGATATTAACGAGGATTATCAATTTTATCCTTTCACGGGACAGGGTGGAGTACTCTTGAACGTTTATGTAGCTGACAGTACCCCAAGTGGTCACGCCAAGTTCAAGTAGGCAAAACAGAATGGCGTAATGCAGCGGTGTTACTTTAGCTGCTGCTGAGTTAAAACTGCCCTTCAGTTTGCCACGTTTCTTTTCCCTATTGAAAATACGCTAACTGTAATTATATCGTCATGAATACTGAGCTACACTTTGGACTGTAATGTTCGGCAGTACATGCAAAAGTACAGCATAGAAGCTGATCTTTGTAATATGGGTTTTCTCTTTTGTCATTTTCTTCAGAACGGCAGCTGATATGGGATGTGTCGGCAGAGGGAGGATTTTTTATGCGATAAAAGTATCGCGGTGTGAGAAACAATAGTAGAAATACACAGTAAGTGTAACATTTTGTACCTTACTTCCGCACAGGCCCTCTGTAACATGTCGTAACATGTTCTTTTTTACGGTGACGCGTAGTTAGCCCCCTCCTAGGGGTCAAGGGGAGTCGGCCGGGCCGTACCGGGGTCACTGGGCTACCGACGGGTGACACTGGTGGCCCGAGGGGGGCTCTAGCTATTCTCCAGGGGTGGTAAATGCGGATTATAGCCTCTCTCTGCCCAAGACCGTCTGTGCATGGTGCACAGCCACATCCTACGAGTGGTGACCCTATTTCGTAGAACACAGCGGATCTAAAGTAGTTAACCTTGAAAAACAATCCCCAATCCAACGGTAAGAGTGCCGTGCCTAAGGGATGAATGACAGTGGATGAGTCTGTCTTTAACGGCACCCTCTGGGATACCGGGCGACCTTCCAGTTGTATTTAGCTTTGCCAAGTAAAGGGGTTCTGCTTGGTGGACCAAATATTTCCCCTGATCCTGCGGCATCGAGTTTGAGAATAATTCAAAGTCTAAGGAGAGTTCCGCAATAGGGGACTCCGGCAGGGATTCTAGGGATGGTTCCAGTCAGGTGGAACTCCGGCCATTTATACCGGGGTTCCTTTGTTTTGGACCCGAAGGTAATTAGGAATTAGGTACGGGGGGCCATCTGGAACTTTCTTGAAGGAACAGGGCTCCTTTTAACTTAATATAGAATATGGGACACAAAGGGCCTGTCTTAAAGCCTAGGTGCATCGGGCCCGGAAGGGTTCGAACTCAATTATTATTCTATTCTATTCTAGCCCCCTCCTAACTGTTATCAGGGCGATAAAATTAAGAAGGATGAGGTGGACGGAGCATGTGCCACGATGGAGAAGAAGAGTAAATACATGGGTTTGTTTGGGCAATCTGAAAGAAAAAAAACCAGTTGGAAGCCCTAGGCGTACGTGGGACGATAATATTAAGGCCGGAATTGAAGTGACTCAGTACCGGGACGGTTATGAAATTTTGGATTGAAAAAAATGCCCGGAATTTCTCGACTATTTGAGGAACTACAAGCTTCTCAAGAAGGACTCTGCTGCATGGAATTACTTTCAAACATCGAGAATTTCACGGTTAAAGCAGACGGCACTTGTGGATACTGTAGCCTCTTAAAGGACTCAATCGAAAGGAAGCTGTTAGTGTCGGCTTGGTTGTGTCCGAGTTTGCTCCTGTTGCATCGTCATCAAATTTGGGGTAGAGAAATCTAAAATATGTGCACGTATAAAATTAAATACATATTGTTAGTTTTCATAGATCAGAATTTCCCTAAAACTTAATGCCCGGTCACGCTAAGACGCTTCTCGTTGTGGCTGTTAACTTCACGTAACGTGAACACACAGAAACCAACAGGCTGATCCACTAACTGTGCACATATCCGTCCACTCTACATCATACATTGACAAACTTACGACAATACTTCTACCAACTGGAGATGATAAACAGGTTAAAAGACTGTTTTTACAACTGTTCACTGCCTGATGATGGGCCAATCAGGCCCGAAACAGGTAGAAGTTTGCGTACTGACATACTATTGTAATTCTAACGAAGTATGTGCATTTGTTGGTTTACATTTTGACAATTTAATCACAATAAACCGAATGTAAAATGTAAAATTAGTACTGACTATGCAATATCTGTTAGCAGCGGAAATGGCGCATGAAGACAGTCTGCTGCTGGGCGCATTTCCGCTAAGTAGCATATAAAAGCACATAGGGTATTGTCGTAGTAGAAATGAACCATCAGCACTTCGACAATCTATGTACAATATTCCCGAAAATGCGTTTTGCTATGTCATCTTCGACGTCAAAACTATTTAATGTCCATGCAGATTTACGTATCAACGCATGCAATGACATAAGCCACTGCATAATACAGTAACATGTTAATGACGCACATTGTGACATAAAGCAGTGTAAAATGTAAAAATATGATAATGTCAGAAGTTGACGATGAATGAACATCAATGCCAAAACCAGAGCTTCACTGTAACCATGCATTTTAGACATCAGTTGTGCTGGTACTGTTATTTATGGCCTGCAGAGGGGACTTTTTTAAACTTGGCTTCCATTTGTCACTTATTCAGGGGCCGAGGGAAAAAGCTATCTGATCTACGAACAGCTTCCGATGTCCGTCCATTCCTCCTGTATTTACAGCTAGTCACCTAACCATTTTAGGCTCAAAAATATTTGACAGGCGCTCTGCGCGTCATCGTCTCCACTATCTACGGAACTTCCTCTCGCAGTATCATTACAGACATTTTGTACTGGCCCCATGGAGGACAGTCTCTTGAGAAGTAAAGAATATCGCTGTATTTTATGGAACCCGAATGTGCATTACTGTGTTCAAAAGAGTCCCACTTGTCCCAAGTCCGAAACAGGTGAATTCAGTCTTCGTCCTCTCATTCCTGTACGTACGAGCCTCTTGAATATTATCCTCTCATTTACGCCTACATTTTCCATGTTTATTCTTCCCTTCCGGTTTTCGACTAAAATCCTGGACACAATTCAACCTGCTTGACGTTTTCACGCAAATAGTATTTGACGACTTCTAATCACGATGCTTCTCACAATCCTTTTTTCTCAGCCGCCTACTACTTCCTGCCTCTCGTGCCCACACAAATTCCTCAGCAAGTACAGACATTTTTACAATCAAAAACACACAGCATTTTATTTCCTCAGATATGCAAACCCTTTCGAAATAGGCTGTTAATTAAAACCCCGGTCCCCAAGAGGGGAAAAATGCATCTCTCTGCGTGAGTCCCATCTGTTGTGTAAATTCTTACTCTGATAACCAGAGCTTAAACGAATACACCAACATAATACTGCGAGTACGGTCACAGCGTTAGTTTACTTCATTAGTTATCTTCCGGTGCGGCGCGAGGCTTCCGGTACCAGAATGATTTATAAAATTAAACGTGCAAATTACAACTTTATAAAGTAAACACCCAAAAAAGCGTTTCTTGCACACATGCACTCCCGCATGGAAGGACACAAATAACGTTAAGAAATGATGTAGGTGCTCGACGATGTATGCTAACATAAAGGGGAACCATTATATAAATTTGAAAGTCACTGTATTTCCTTAAGCTTCTTACATTGACATTTGTGTCAAAATGTATTTTTTCCTTTTAGGATAAAGTTTATTTCTATATTAAGATATATTACTTAAGCATTTGTGTTGTATTAACGTAAATTTCCGGCCAGTAATTAATTTCATCCAGCAAAAACCACGTCAGAACTTATACAAAAAATTAACATGTAACAAGTGAGTTTTTCGAAAAAAAAAAAAAACTATGCAGAAGCGGACCTACTTCAATTCTTCTGTAGATACTAGAGAATGTAACGTTACCAACAAAATGTTTACAGCGATGTTACATGAACCTAGTGACAATATAAACGGTTATGACCAAAGGAATCTTGATAACTGACACAAGGAACTGGGGTACACTACAGGCCGGAAGGTCGCGGTTTCGATTGGAGTTTTTCGCACTATGGCTCCCGGGTTCCACACATCCTCCAACAGAAATGAGTACCGGGGGTATCTCCTAGGGGATAATAAAGCGTATGACTAAAAACCTTGCCACAATCAAGTGCCGAATGTCTAGAAATTCCGGGAGCCTCAGACTCCTGGAATCCTAAGTGCCTGTCCAGGCCTGTATAGGGATGGCTTTACCTTCCTCACGAACTGTGTGCTGAAATTGTCTACTACTTCAATGAACCGGTTTCCATCTTACAGAAAAATGAAATACGGAACGCAAGGTACAACGTAGTCCTGACTGAATTTCTGGACACTGTCCATCGCTCCGGATCCAAAACTCTCAATGTTTTGGAGGTTGAATCTGCCTCCGTCTTTACGTGGAAAGATAAAAGACAGAAGCTAATCTGGCGGACTGCTTAGCAATACTTGGTCTCAATCAATTTTCAGGGACGATTTTGGCCGTATTACTTCTTCAAAATCATTTCAGGAGGAATTAAAGAGGGGGGACATTGCTCAGCGTTTGTATGAGCACGTATGAATTACTGAATATACTTCTGTTTGCAGCGTTAAATATTTAGGGCGATTGTCTCATAGATTTCGCGCGGTCTACAATCAGTTCCATTTTGGAGTGCTGGAACAATTCATTTGGGAGTGGGGGGTTCAATTTGGGAGTGGGGGGTTCAATTCCATTTTGGACTGCTCGAGCACTCCGACTGGCGTGTTTAACCGCAGTGGAAGCTGAGGCCACTCACGTATTTTGGGGGCGTTCCCTTTAAAACATTGCAACCATAACCTTCGCCTGGAGTGTCAATCCGTTTGTCCGTCCGTTCGTAATAAATGAAGGACGGCTTAACTGATTTTCAAGGTATTTAATATTACAGTTGCGGACTACAGCAATTGAAACTGGGCTGATTTTCTGTTGTCAAGCCACACCACTGACACAAAAGGTGACGCAGTCCCCATGCATGACATGAAAGCACGTATCACAGTGGACGTGCAGCTTATATCATTATTGCCCTATGTGAAGAGTTTAACGCGCCGACCGCTTTACTTACCGGGAAAGAGCCACCGGTACCTATTGACGGGCAGGCTGGGTGGGCCTCAAAGCCGGTCTAGACGCTTTCGAGACGAAATTAAACTGTCTCGATTACAAAAACCAGTCGGTTAATGTATAAGGAAAGAAAGGCCGTTTGTTGTGACAGCCGTAGGAAACACGTAAATGCTGTGTTGGCAGAAGGCAGAATTATCGAATGTTAAACCTTATGGTTCACGAAGTAACCAACAGGCTATGAAGGTTTAAATAACCAAATACATGCACTGAAACCCCCAATGAAACCGCGAAAGTTTATTTAATAAGATTAATGAACCTCCTCTAGAAGGTGCAATCAGTAACTGTAAGATTCTGTAGAAGAATTTGAGGTAAAAACGGAAAGACTTCGATCTGAAAAGACAGGGAAACGACGAATTTATTGAATGAAAGGCTTTTTGGTTACGTAACGGGAAAAAACTGGAGTTTGTGATAACGCGTGTTTATACACGTTTCGTGTAATATTAATGTAACTGTAACAAACAAAACTTAAAGAAATAATGAACGGACTAACAATACATTTACGCATTTGTCAAGTAACATTTCTCCCATCTACTTCGGTAATTTCTTTTCAGTCAAAGCTGACAAACGCAAGGACCTTGACAACGTAAATGAGTAAGAATTCCGTTTGTGGAGGAACGAAGTGTGGCACCCTCTGTCCAGGTCCCATATTTAGTAACTTTACGCTTTACTTCAAGCTATAATTGCTACGACCACGGTTACAGAAAGTTTAGAACAAAAATTCTCAACACATTCTAATATTAGTTAGAATCGAATAATAACCGACATATTGCAATAAGTCCCACAAGCCTCTCGGTGATCGTCTCGAGCAGAACTCCGTACAACACGAGCGAAAGACGTTGCGAACGACAGCGACACACAAATATGAAACACGTGTTTCATATCATCTGCACATTTTACGTTACCTTATTGTTTTCGCGATAGTTAAACAGAATATGTCCACAAAGGTCCATAACTGTAATGCTACGCGTACTTTCTTGTTTATTCTGCGCTATCCTGTGTAGGTACGCCATTCGATGCATCGGTTGATGAATTTTATAAACTGTGAACATGTACAGGCCACGAGGCCTAATTCATATAATTAAAATAGAGAATAATGAGACAAAGCCAAACCAAGCGTATTCTAGACAATAATCCTCTTATAATTAATTGGATACGTCGTGTGATTGTGTTCAATGATTCATTATACAATAATGTGTGGCATTACTGTGTAACTTACATGTTCGGTTTATTACCAGTTCAAAACACATTTCAACATGAGATTAGTATAGGACAGTTAAAATGCATCGAGCCTACATAGAGTTCAGATTGTTAGCCGACAGAAGAGTCCACAAGGATAATGTAAGAACAGTTCCATTTTATTATAATTCTCAGTAGTTCCAATTTAGCCCCATTATTTCAGTCATGTTCTCAACGAAAAATTACAAAACTGCGTCTATTAGCTTCGGTATGTTTTCCACACTGTCAAAGTGCATGTAACAACTTTAAAGCCAGGTAACCGATAAGCGTTAAATTTTGTATTATGGGACTTTTATTACGGTATATCCATATTCAAAATCGAATGAAAAGAACACACATTTTACATAAAGATTTGCAAGGTATTCTACTCAAACATCGAGTGTAACTCACATGAAACTCGCAGAATATTTCCCCGGCAAAAAAACATTAAAGAGCAAAAGCGGAACAGAAAGAGAAGGGGAATGCACTTACGTACAGTGTTTCAGACAGGCGTGGTCAGATATTTGAGTCCTGATCTGTCAAAGTATATCGTGATGTTCTAATTATAATAATTATACGTGCCTGTTTTTAAAATAAACAATGTTACAACCAATTCACAGCCTCTTCCCTCGTCTACTTCTATATAATGTACGGACTTTTCCAGAATGAAAAAAAAAAATAGTTTATGGACTGCTATATGAAAAATGAGGCTAAATGGATTGTAAAGACAGCTAATTTGTTGTGTAAATTCTTGGTTTCCCTAAGTCTGGCCCCAGAACAATATATATATATATATATATATATATGTGTGTGTGTGTGTGTGTGTGTGTTTGTGTTTTTTGCCTTGCTTATCCGACGTGCAAATCGCACCCGTTTGGAAACATTATGCTTCAATCGTTAACTGTTTCTCTGTACTCCATGGCTGTACCGTATTCCTTGTGATTATCTAAAAAAAAGACATGATTTTCGAGAGAAAAAAACCCCTAAATTCGTATAGGGATATTTCGAACCGCATATTTCAACCTTAAGAAAAGTGCTGCGAGATATTATAAATTTACGCAGTTCTTCACGTAAGGTGTCCGATTTTATTAACTGGAGTAAGTCGAAAGATTTCATTAACAATTCGAAATATAAAATTTAATGAAATTCTTTCCGGTGGGAGTTGATTTTTTCATAAGGGCAGACGTACGGACCTGGAAAAGCTGATAGTCGCCAACTGCTTCGTGAACGCTTATAAAAGCGGATTAAAACGGAGAGTACCAACTACTGTCGACAAAGTGTACAGGCAACAGCTGCTACACCGTTTTTTTAGCAGGACGGTTAAAGGAAGAACAATAAAGGACAGGCTGTGATGAGCAAAATTAATTTCAGGCCCGACAGTCCTACTTAGGCAATATACTGTGCGTGACAGAACTGAGAGTAACAAATAAAGCAACAACTGAAAGTGCGCCAAAATCCTCAGTGGATTTTCAAAAAAGTGAGGCAGGAAAAGGAATAGGTGGGCGTCTATTAGACGTGCATTAATGCAGTGAAATAAACGTATGCCTGTAGCAAAGCTAAACTGAAAATTACACGCACTTTAAAAGGAAAAATGTATAATCCCTTAGGAGGATCTCCAATATGGTTTCATACCTATTTTCTTAATTAGTGATAATAAACACAGGGAACCGTACAAGGAACAAATTATTGTGGGAAGAGATGGTACTTCGTCAGTGATAATAAACCTAAAAGACAGAGGACTAAGGTCCTATCGCTACTTATGACGAAGTGTGGATTGCTGAAAAATTCGTTGCGATGGACATGACATGGAGGAGACGGGAAGAAAAAGCAGAAGAAGCAGATGCTCATACTAATGGAAGGAACATTTTTGAGTCCATCATGAAAGATGGTGTACAACGTGGAGACTCGAAGAACAGACCGTTGTGAGAAGTGAAAAACATGGAGGGACAAGGAGAAGAAGCGGGAGCAAGAGCAACACTACGTAACAGTAACGTTGTGTGCCACTACTGCAGCGGGACCGACGGACAGCATCTAATTCAACGGAGCAGATTGCCCCTGAGGAGTCGACAGTTACTGAAACCGGTAAGCAATTCCCCCCCATTTCATGGAAGCAGAAAGTTTATTACCGCTTTCACAACGGCCTGATACTGGTCCCTATCCTGAGGCAGGCGTATCCAAGTCACACCTTCAGGCCATGTTCCCCTAACACAAATTTCATCATTATGCTCCAATCTACAACCTAGTCTCGGATATGAATTAAAAGTTTCTGTTCCAAAATTCTGTATTTTCATGCTGTATATATTTACCGCCCCTGTCATGAGCGTTATTTTGATCGACTTAACAAAACCTGCTGGAAGTGCAAAGCTTATCATTGCGTATTTTTCCGTACCCTGTTAGACCTCTCCCTTACATTTTACCCTGTAATTATATAATACAACATCAATATATGTTGAATAAAGAGAGACCAACTTGATGTCACTTGCTTTATTATTTCACTATTTAATGTTCAATATGTTTCGGATGTTAATACATCCGAAACATGTTGAGCATTAAACAATGAAATACTAAAGAAAGTGACATCAAGATGGTCTCTCTTTATTCAGTATCAAAATGATGCACGGTCCAATAAACATAAGATTCATCAATATATATTCTTCTACTACGGCAATGTTTCTGAAACTTGTGGTATCGACGAATCCCTAGGTTTCAAAATCGAATTTCAAGTATCCCTCTTCACCTGCGACTTAGTTTTTATCTCAACCACGTGTTATCCTGCGTTATAAACATGACAGGTAAAGTGAATTCTCATTTTAACTTACAATTCATTTGTTGCAGACTCGGAACAAGTCACACAAAGAAAGCTGTCAAGATGTCTTACGTCTTTCCGACTTGTGTGTGAACGTGCATGAAATACGCCTAACCTACCTTGTCACGAGGTCTCCTGTTCCACTGTTCACTACTGTTTTAGAGTGTTTTTTTATTTAATGACAGTCGACTGCTAGCATGATACAGCGTTGATGTTAGACGAGTAAAATGGAGCATTGGTGGAATGATACTGACGGGGAAAAATCGAAGCACTCGAACAGAAACCATTCTCAGTGCCACTTTGTCCAGCACAAATCCGATTGGTTTAGGATCTAACCTGGACTTCCGCTGTGAGAGACCGGGGAATAATGGTCTGGACCAAGGCACGGTTTTAGGATAAGAAACCGCGTTTCACATATACAAACAGCAGGTAAGTTATTACTTTTATATATTTTTATGCAGGACGTCTAGGGACCTGAATAAGGCAGTAGCAAAGCGGAACGGCAGAAACGGCGTGTCTTTGTTAAGAATTACAAGGAAATCTATGCTGTGTGGCCTTCCGTCCTGCTACTGTTCAGCAATGTTAACTACTCCTGACATGGATTATTTAACAAATGAAACAATTCAAAAAATCACTTGCAAGCGGGGAAGAGACTTTAATAATTTTTTAATGAAAGCGAAAGGAAAGTTACAGATAAAGCTGCCCCTCTGCACGCTACCAAGTCATGTGACGGAGTGGAGTCGTAGTTACGTTAATTCTTCAGCCGGCAGTAGATGGAGGTAATGGCGAACTGCAGTCTGCAGCCTCTTTTCGCCTCGCCCGCAAAACAGACCCTGAAACGGGGGGATGGGTGAGACCCAACCTGGCCTGGACGATATGGACGAGAGAAGAAAATGTCTTGACCCTGCTTGTCCAGTTCACAGCCTAGTCCCTACAGCGGCTATGCCATATCATTTTATGACAACTGATACCACCTGCAGTTACATAAGTCTTGAAATTACTTGCAGTAAATTGAAGAGAACGCGTAGATGTGTCGCCGTTTTGCTTGGTTTGGGTCGAGCCCCAGACTGATGTCAAGTTGCGAAATCCCACACCAGTAAATCTACACTGCATTGGATCTGCTGCATTTTGGTCCAGAGCGTTTGATCGGTAGTAGGCCTACCTCTAAGGTAACTGATGCTTCTCTAAGGTAACTGATTCTTCAGTTTTTTATCAACACTGTTTCAAATACAAGCGGCGTTTAATAAGATGGAAAGAAAATTATCAAGAAGAATTAGACAAAAATGGTTAGTATATGACTGGGGCCTCTTTAAAGGTACGCTGCATTCGTCTAGCAAGACCGAGAATAAACTGCGAATAACCTCCAGCAGGATACAGAAGTTTGCCTCGGATTCAAAACGGCTAATTCACGAATAAAATTCGCGTTTCATTAAAATAATGAAAATCAGAACACAATAACACTGACCGCCCCACACTTGTAACTGATGCCCCAAAGGCAGAACGTACAAGTACGTTGCAACGCTTCTGAGGGCTTTTTCTCACTGGAGACAATATTCACATTCAGGGAAGGCTGGATGATGGAACCCCGCTGGCGGTGGTTGTAGTCGGTTCGTTCGCCGTTGTTATAACCTAGTGCTGGCACGTTTTCTTAAAACAATCCAAACAAATACACTGTCGCATGGAAATTTATTCTCACTAACGTTTCTGTATAATGTGGTCGGTCAAACTGCATTGCACGAAATAAATTAACTTCACAGATCTGTATGTACAACATATCTCTTCAGCGCGGGTATTGTAGAATGAGTCAACCCCATTTTGACAACGAACACCTGCATGTACTAACTTGCACTAACGCACTTCGTCATCCTACTTGGTGAGACTGCGGGCTGCAGTAGCAAGTCCAACGGAGCTGAAGTCAGCAGCAGGCCGCGTAGCTCCCCCTCCTTCTCCCGACATTAGGTCATCTCTCGAGGAAATCTATGCCCCATACTTCTGTCGTTAAGCCATTCGTTACTTCTATGCGCCTCAATGACGCCTTCCCTTTCCATAACCATATCTCAAGCCAAATAGCCGGTTATTCCCATATCTGAGGAAAGCCTAAACCCGGAAGCGAACTAAGGATGGCCGGAGACTATACCCATAACAACGGAATTTTGTTTACAATCGATCAAAATCGGCATTTCGCAAACAGTGAAGTATGGATCACATTCAACTGTTTAGGTTTCAGTTCGTACATCGCAGAAAACACAGCTGTTTAGGTTTCAGTTCGTACATCGCAGAAAACACACTGTATCAGCTTTGAAGACCCGTCAAGGCCAGATATAAACAATGCACGCGAGTTTTATGTAAAGTTGGCACTTTTTTGTCTGACCTTAAGCAAAACGAGATGTGTCGACAAATATTAGTAAAAATCCCGTACTTGAAATTTTACGAAAATCCGTCCGGTAGGAGTCACACCGTTCCATGTAACAAACGAATGGTGGGTTGACAGGCTAATAGTCGCTTTTCGCAATAGTTTGCGAAAACGCCTATTACCGTGGCAATAAAATGACTAGTTAAGGAGAACACCAACTTGCTGGAAGAGTTTCAAAAGAAAAAATGGAATGTTATATTTTGCGCTATAACCTTACTGTGCTTTGAGATCCTTCCAGAAGGAACTGAATTTCGAAAATTGTCAGTACAAGAACAGCATAAACACGAACCATATGAAGACTAAAACAATGTGAAAGTACCTTCCTGTCCAGCTCTCCCCGATGTCCGAAGGAGTATTACTTAAAATAGTGGCCCACTCATTCGACTGCAGCGATTGACATAAACAATGTAAACCTCAGGTGAACTGAAATGCCTGTCTAAATTAGAACCAGGCGTCTTTAGAATGCAAGTGTAACCTAGATGAGGACTTAACGATAAGCAGTAACAGTTTGGTTTGTATGATCGTGAAAATGGGGTTCGTATCCCAAGAAAATAACACGATTAATTTCGCAAGACAATGATAGACAGAAGAAATATGAGGAGTATTAAAACAATAGGAATGGGCGACTTCACAAATTTGTATTATTAACCAAACATTACGCATATTTTGAATGACTGAATCAAAAGGTGTGAGGTGGGTATATAATTTTAGTCGGTAAACCTGAAGGGATGGAACCATTCGGGAGTTCTGCGAAAGAAAAATATTAAACAGGTACGGGTTATAGACTGGATTCATCTGGCTCAAGACAACCTTTGGGTTCCACAGAAACATGAAATTTCTTGATGAGCTCAGTAATTATTTGCTTCACGTGAATGGCATTCCTCCATTAAGTTTGTCAAGAGATAAAATGAAACTGAGAAGTTAATAATGTTGACAACTATATTATTTGCTACACTGTATGACTGTTTAACAACGCTGATAATACCAATACGCTGACAGGCTTCGGTTTAACGGTCAGGCAAGTTAATGAACTCTAGTGTTTGAAACGTTCCCTGTTTCTATCCCAACCATCACCACTAATCTCGTAATAATAAAATACTAAAACTTTTTGGGCATGACAACAAAGTTTCTGTAGACGGCAAAACAGCAAACATCCGAAACGTCGTATACATGAGATATGTATATATGATATACCAACACAATGAACAAAACGTGGGTATAAAGGCGCGAGTACTTTCTTATGAAATCCTGCACAGATCTGGAACTATGCGATGGAGTATAAATATTTTCGTTCATTCACAAAAAAAGACAAACCTGTAGCGAAACGGTATCGGCTTCATCAAGTGCAACAAAAACCGAAGTTGGCTTAGGTTGGATTCTAGTCTAACACAACTGTGTCAATATAAGTATATTTATTGACTTATTTTATTACAACTACATGTTTCGGCCTTTATAGGCCATCTTCAGGTTGTCTTACGAGATGCA
>Ga0123355_10009766_pt1 | contig 14631 bp, 11 predicted proteins | sample TergutEmb28metaG_3_FD_89872 | JGI IMG/M metagenome (GOLD analysis project Ga0123355, IMG submission 89872) | Embiratermes neotenicus P1 segment gut microbial communities from Petit-Saut dam, French Guiana - Emb289 P1 | ecosystem: Host-associated > Arthropoda: Insects > Digestive system > Gut ...
GGGGTGGTCACCGCGTCTTTGAGCAGCGCCGGGTGGTCGCCGGTTTCAAGAACCACGGTGGCCGCGCCGAGCGCGGTCTGAGCCGCCAGAAGCGTGGCGATATCGCGGGGCAGTCCAACTTTGACTCCGGCTTCGGCGAGAGACTCGAGAATGATGTAGATGTAAGCGGGACCGCTCGCGGAGAGTCCGGTGACCGCATCCATGTGTTTTTCGTCAATGACGACGGTCCGGCCCACGGCGTTAAACAGCGCGGCGGCGGCTTCGATGTGCTCAGGCCTGGCGTATCGACCCTTTGCGAGCGCCGTCATGCCTTGGCCGAGAACGCAGGGGGTGTTGGGCATGGCGCGGACCACCGGGACCCCCTCTCCGAGAGCGTTTTCGATCTGCGACGTATGCACGGAAGCGGCAACCGAGACGATGAGTTGGCGGCTCGAGATTTTGTCGCTGATTTCCTGCATTAACTCGAGCACCACTTGGGGTTTCACGCAGACCAGAACCAGGTCCGCGCCGTCGACCGCAGCGGCGTTTCCGGTGGCGACCGGGACGCCGAGTTTTTGAGAAAGGTCGCGGGCGCGAGAGTCGTGAGCCACCGTCGCCCGCACGCGCTCGGGCGAGATCCGGTGCTTTTCGACCAGTGCCCGGATGAGAATGCCTCCCATCTTGCCCGCGCCGAGCACGGCGATGCGACTCTTAGAAAACTCGTTTTCCATTCCTGCCTCCGATTCAGCCCGTGCTTGCCGGGTAGGGTTCTCCCCCATACCGCTGCCGGCGCGCTCTCGATGTGGATTGAAGGTCGAAGATAACACACGCGCCGGGGGTGACCGGGGACGAGACCGCCGGGCGTGCCGCAGCGAGGCGTGGGAGAGAAGCTCCCTCCCGGCGCGAGAGGGGAGCGGTTAGACTGTTGTCGATGGATTGGCAGGCATTCTGGCTTACCCTTCGCCTGGCAGCAATAGTCACGGCTGTGCTCCTGTTGCTGGGACTGCCTCTCGCTTACTGGGTTGCATTTTCACGCTGGCGGTGGAAATTCCTGGTGGAGGCCATTGTGGCCCTGCCGATTGTTCTGCCGCCTACGGTGCTGGGATTTTATCTGCTGATAGCGCTCGGCGAGCGGAGTCCGATTGGAAGGTGGTCGAAGTCGATCACCGGCCACACACTGGCCTTCACCTTTGAAGGCCTGGTGATTGCGTCGGTTCTCTACAGCCTGCCATTTTCCGTGCAGCCGTTTGCGGCAGCCTTTTCAGCGGTGGATTCGCGGCTGCTCCATGCGTCGGCCGTGCTCGGCGCGACGAAATTCCGGACCTTCTGGCGCGTGATTGTGCCGTTGTCTTTCTCCGGGCTGGTTACGGGAATCGCGCTCACATTCGCTCACACGATCGGGGAGTTCGGAGTGGTGCTGATGGTGGGGGGCAACATTCCCGGGGTGACCCGGACGCTCTCCATCAACGTTTACGACCAGGTCCAGAATCTGGATTATGCGGGCGCGATGACGACCGCCCTGGTGTTGGTGCTGCTCGCCTTTGTGCTGTTGTCGGTGGTGTATTCCACCAATCGGAACCTTTTGAAGGTATGGTTACAACCGTAGATCGTTCGCGGGCAAACGCCATCCGGGACAGGGGCGGAGAAGCTGCTCTTGAAGTGCGGGTACGCCGGGGCATTTCGGGCGACGCAGGCGGCTTTCAACTCGATGTCGGGTTCGCGGCGCCCGAGGGGATCACGATTCTGTTTGGCCCCTCCGGGTCAGGGAAGACCACGCTGCTCGACTGCATCGCGGGGCTGAGGACTCCGGACCAGGGGCGGATCGTGGCCGGGAACCGGATCTTATTCGATGGCGACATCAATTTGCCGGCGCGCGCGCGGCAGATTGGATATGTCTTTCAGGATCTGGCTTTATTTCCCCATCTGACGGCTGCGGCCAACGTCGGCTACGGCTTAGGGAGATTCGACCGGGGCGAGCGCGGGAGGCGTGTCAGCAACTGGCTTGAGGCGCTGGGGATCATCCACTTGGCGGGCCGGCGTCCGGCCGAGCTTTCGGGCGGCGAGCGGCAGCGGGTGGCTCTAGCTCGAGCGCTCGTGACCGAGCCTTCGGTTCTGTTGCTCGATGAGCCCATGGCGGCGCTCGACTTGTCCACGAGGATCAAAATCGCCGAGGATCTGCGGCGTTCGGTCGAGGCCCGGCCGGTCCCGGTGCTGTACGTCACGCACAGCCGCGACGAGGCGTTCATGCTGGGCGAGAGAATGCTGATGCTCGACAACGGACGCGTCATTGCCGAGGGAACGCCGCATCAGGTGATGTCGGCGCCGCGAACGGAAACCGCGGCGGAGCTTGCCGGGATTGAGAACATCTTCGATGTGCGCGTGATCTCGATCCATGAAGACCGGGGGACGATGACCTGTCGGGTCCTTCCGGCTTCGCTCGACATGGCGAAGACGCCCGGGGGCCTGCCCGTAGATGGAGATGCATTGAGCCGGATTGAAATCGAGACCCCCCTGGTGCGGGCCGAGGCTGGGGCCCATCTGCGGGTGGGAATCAGCGCGGGGGACATTCTGCTGGGGACCTCGGCGCCGGTCGGGCTAAGCGCACGGAACATTCTCGAGGGCAGGCTGATTTCGCTGGAGCAGCGGGACATGATTGTGATCGCGCGCGTGAATTGCGGAGGAGTCGAACTGGCGGCGCACCTTACCGTGGCTGCGCGCGACGCCCTCGAGCTTCGGCCGTGCCGACCGGTCTGGTTGATTGTGAAGACGCACTCGTGTCATTTGATGGGGTGAGCCGCCCGGCTGCATCTTCACGTTACCGCGCTTCTTGGTTGGTCTTTTCCGAAGCTTGCGGGCGGCCGTCCTTTCCTCTCATGCGCAGGCGCGCCAGGGGGGCGGCGCCTGGAGGGCGTACATCGGGCTGATCGAGGTGCGCGACGACTGGCTGCTCGCGGGCATGAATGATTTTTCCGGCATCCGCCCTGCCCCTGGTGAAGGCTTCCTCAACTCTTTCAAGCTCAATAATTCCGACCCATTGACCCCGGAGGCGATCGACATACACCAGGCTTCCCCCGAGAACGGAGGCGGCGGACTCGGGTGGGAGATCCACGTGGAAATCGAAATAGCGGGTCTTCCATTCCTGCCACAGTTTGAAGCGATCCAAGAATGAGCGCGGCTGGTATTTGGTGGAAAACACGAGCGCAATGTCAAAACGCGATCGCGCGTCGGCCGCCGAGAGCAGCTGTTCGGCGGAGAAGTCGTCGACGCGCACCACCTGAACGGGTTTTTCCACGTAGCCGAGATAGGGCCGTGTCAGTTCGTCGCTCGCGGGCCAGGCGGTGAGCACGCGGGCGCCCGGATAACGGCGGGTAAGGAAGTCTTCGGCGCGCTGATGCAGGCGAATGTAATCGCGGTAGGCGAGGTTGTCTTCGAGAGAAAATCCGTAGGGAGGATTGATAAAGAGCGCGGAGATGAATCCCAGGGCCACGACCGCGACGACGGCTTTCCACGCAGGCAGGCGGCGCCAGAGGGTGGAGACCGAGATGAGAATGACGAGCGGGGTAACGGGAAGCATGTAGCGGGCGAGAACGGCGCCTCCAATCATGGAGAGCGCGAGGAGGAAGACGAGGATGATGGCAAGAAACGTCAATTGCACAGGGACGGCGATGCGCGGCCGTTCGCCGTCTCGGTCCCGGACCGGGCGAAAACTCATGGCCACGGCCAGGGCGAGGGTGAGCACGTAGAGCTCGAGATAGCCGAAAGCCTCCCAGGCTCTCAGAAGCAGGGCCAGGACAATACGCGCCGGGTGCAGCGTGGACTGCACATTGTAGCGGAAGAATTCGGGGTTGCCGAAGACGCGTCCCGTGCGGACCCAGTGGTAGGCGTACCAGAGGGCGAGCGTAAGGATGGGGACGAAAAGCGCGGCAGACGCGCGCGGAGTTCGGGCGGCCTCGCGGGCGAACGGCTCGTTTCTCGCACCGCCCTTGCCTTTTGCCCGGGAGCGGCCGTCGAAATAGAAGCGGTCGACTAGCGCGGTGGCCGCCTGCAGCAAAAGAAGCGCAATCGGGACCAGGATCGCGGTTTCCTTGGCCAGGGCGGCGAGAGAAAAAAAGATGGCCGCCCCCATTGCAGCCGGCGCCTGCGCCCTCCCACCTGTCCATGCGGAGGCATTGGCGCGAGAGCCCAGGTGCGGTCCCACACCGCTTGAAGGCTCACGCGACGGGAGCGAGTCTTGCCCGATGCCCGTGACGGGCCGCTTCTGACTCCGGAAATACGCTTCCAGGCCCCAGAAGATGAGCCCGGCGGAGGGGAGATCGATCTGGGCGAGAGAGCTTTGAGTGAAAAAAACGGGATAGATCGCAACCAAGATCGTACTCGCGATCGCGACGGCATTGTTGGCCACGGCGCGGGCGAGTCGGAAAAATCCCAGGAGAGAAAACGCGGCGGCAAGGAGCAGCGCGCAACGGGTCACAAGCCGGGACTGGCCGAAGATTTTCCAGCAGAGCGCCAGCCATCCCATCACCAATGGAGGGTGGGCATTCGAGGGCGTGGAATGCGGAACCAGAGAGCCGGTGAAGAGGTCGCGGGCGGCGGGAATGTAATAGCCGGCTTCGTCCCAGTAGTAAGGAAGGCGGACGAGCGGCGCGTGTAGGGCGATGAGGACTGCCGCGAACAAAACCCATAGGGCGGCGGTCCGTCCCGGACCGAATTGTGAGTCGCCCGGCAGAGTTCAGTGCACCGGGCCGGAAGCGTTCACGCGGGGGTCGAGCTTGATCTCGCCGAACGTGCTTTCATAATTGGTGATGTTCTGCTGCAGGATGGCGGCGAGCGCTTTGGCCTGCTGCGGACTGAAATAAACTCCCTGAAAATTGTGGACTTCAACCTGGTTTTCGGCAGGCTGCTGCATGGTTCCGAAGACGAGAAAGAAATCCCAGACGCTGACGCGCACTTGCACGCTGTTGGCGTAGGATTCGCGGTAGTCGTGTGTATTCACGAGTTGAACGTTCGGCTGCGTGGGAGTGATCATAAGCATGACAGTTTAAAGGGAAGTCAGAGGAAAGAGAAATGACACGATGACCTTATTGCCGGCGCCTCAGGCGTGAGAGCAAACTCCTCCCGGTGGTTCTCGCGGCGCACGATGAGCGTTCCCGGCAGAGCCGGGGAACTCCTCTGGTCCGACTGGCTCGAGCGAGCCTTGCTGAACCTCGAACAGGGCCCAATTGAGGAGACGTTCAGTTATCCTCCGCAGACTGAGACCGTTGCAAGAAGCGCATTTTGCAGCCAGAAACGGCCAGCGGCAAACAGGCGAACTCCCGGGTTCGCCTAAAGGCCGGTTGACTGAGACGATTGCTTCGGGATCGCAAGGCTCACCGAATCCGGTGTCGTCCACACGGGCGTGTCGCGGGTCAAATCGACTCGATTCATGGTTACCTTCAATTGCTCGCGATCGACCTCCACCAGCAGGTAGTGATAGTTGATCTCCTTGCTCTGGAAAGGATCTCCGGGTGCGCGCTCAATTGGGTAGGCATGAGCCCCTCCGCCGCCCGATACGAAGTAGGTAATTCCGCCGTGTTCGTGTCGCTCATAGTTGTGCACATGCCCCGAGAAGAACACGATTCGGTAAGGGGCTCCCGCCTGGCGTTCTTCCAAGACCTTCGCCAAAGCCTGCTCCTTAGCCCGCGCCGAGTGCCCACCGCCAAATTTCCCCTCGTCGGAGGAACTCGTGTAAGGCGGGTGGTGGTCCATGAGGACGACAAACCTGACCTCGGAAGGAACATGATCGAGTTTTGCCTTCAGCCAATCCCCTTGCGGTCCCGCGACTTCATCGAGCGAACTGTCGAGAACCAAAATCAAAACCTGGGCGACACGCAGAGAATAATAACGGCTCTCCCGCAGGTCCGGGAATCGCCGGAAATAGTCGCCCAGGGCGACCTTTGGGTCGCCATGAAGATCATGATTCCCCAGGGCCGGGTAGATGGGAATTTTCTTGTCCCGCCAGGCGCTGGTTTCATGGTCCCAGACCGCCCAATCATCCGCGTCGTAGCCGTTGTAAACGATGTCTCCGGTGAAGCAGATGAACGATGGATTCTGGTCGGCAATGGCTTTGACCAGCACTTTTCGTGCCGAAGGATTCGCGGCCTGAGTGTCGGCGGGGTTGTGAAAGCGAGTGTCCCCGTAGACCACGAAGCGAAAGGGGGCCTGCATGGCCAGCGTCAGATCCACCGGGGAGGTCTGGGCAATGGATTTCTCGGTACAGAAGCTCAGCCCGAGCGTTGCCGCGAGGCAGAGCAGCGCGAGGACGCTCCGCGTCGCGATTTGTCTTCGGCAATTCATGGAATGCTCCCGATGCAGTCGATCTTTCTTCCGACGACTCGCACCACAAACGGATCATTTTAGCCTCTTTGAGTCTCTTGGCGGACACTGGAGCATCCCGGTGACGGACATTCCTGCGATGGCTCCCGAACCACACAGCAAGCCCTCGCAGACCGAGCCCGAAACTCGGCGGAACTGGCCGCCTGCCATTCGCAGGGGAAAAGCCTCTTGCTTGAGGAAAACCCGGCCGTACCAAAAGCCCGAGTGCGCTTCAGATCCCTGAAAATCGAGATGGCCAGGCCGTTCCATTCGAAAGCACTCGAGCGCGCTCCGTGCGTGGAACACCCCAATCTTGCCATCGCGGCAGAACACACGGCTACTTCTAAGGTTCTTCCTCAGAAGTCAGCGCTCTCGACGTGTCGCAGCCTCCGGAGAGCCGATTTTCATTGATCGCTGCCCTGGATTGCCTTCTCAAGATTTCTTGATCGTGCGCAAAAAAACTATCAATTGGACAGCCCTCTTGAAAACGGTTAAGTTTTCTTCCACTTCACGGCCGAGTGAAGCAACATGCGGGTTGGCCCGGTGCGGGCAATCTCCTGCCAGGACGACGGTTACGGGTCAGCCCGCTCCAAAATCTCCTCTGAGGCGTTGGTGCCGGCAGGTCTGACGGGTCATGCGAAACTTCGGATGAACTTGCAGCCGAGACATCCCCGGTGATCGAAGCGCGGACCCGGTTTGCCCCGCTGATAAAAACCTCAAGTGCGCTGATCGGCGCGGCTCCTTCCTCTGGCCGGCCATGCGGGCCGGCAGATAGATTCCTGTCGGCTGTAACCCGGCGTAACCGCTTCGCGGGTTTGAGCCTTGCTCAAGCGCCGCACAACCGCCGCACACCCAACGAAGATGCCGAATGTGCGGAATTCACCATAATTCAACAAAAATTCAACCAATTTGCCGAAGAAAGGCGAGTTTTCAAACTGGGGCGTCGATACCTGACGTTCGGCTCATAACAGTGGGCCTCCTGTCGATTTCGCGACTGGTCGCCCCGCCCGTATCTCTCGCGGTATTAACGTCTCAAGCCTAAGATTCTGAACTGGTTCTTCAATTACCATCGTGGTTCTATTCCCCCCTGGACCGATTGTTGCGGTTTGACCGGCCAGCCTATAATCAAAGGCGCTCTGGTACGGACTCTCGCGCAAGGCGCCCCATCGTGCGCCTTGGTTGCGTTCGGGCCCCGCAGGTTCCGGGAAGGCAGGTCAAGGGTGTCGTTACTCCCGACGGATATACCCGGTATGCGAAGACCCCTCGACACCCCCAGTATGTCAACTCGTGCGATCGCGACCCTCCTTTCCTTCACTCCATGCACCGGGGCAGCGGCCAATGCGGCGGTAACCGTCGAAGACAGCGGATGCGGGATTTACTTGCACGATGTTCAGTCCGCGCGATCCCGGCGGGGAGAGGCCAGACTAGGTCCGCGGTCGAGCAGAACCCTCCGTTCCCAGAGCCAAGTTCTGGTCTGTCGGAGTCCCACCGAACGCTGCGCGGTGCCAGTGGCCGGCGCCAAGGTGCAGGCGGCATCATCGGGGGCGGCGGACCTTGACCCATATCTTGAGCGGCCGGTTGGCTTTCAAAACTCTTCTCCGCTCAGCGGGTTTAGTAAGAAGGAGATGGACGAGGTCATCGATAAGGCGGCATCGCGCCACAGCGTAGGGCCGAACCAGCCAGGCTGGTTGAGGGCGCGGAGGCTGGTCGAGGCGGAGTCAAATTTCCATTCCCGTGCGATCGCAGGGAGGGGAGCGGTGGCTCCGATGCGGCTCGTGCCAAACCGTGCGGCAGACGAAGCTTCGGCGGGAGCCGGCCGGGGTGGCGCCGAACCCGCGCGCCCGGCTTTGCATCAGCGACACGGAGTCAGGCCCAGGCAGCAAAAGCTCTTAACTCAAAACCGGCCAACGGGCTTCGCGGAGGGCGCCCGGACAGCCGGCTTTGGCAGGGACCGCAAACACAGAAACGGCACCTTAAAGGACGGCCACACAGTATTTGAAATTCTAAACCTCTCTGGGACCTTGACTTGAATTACGCGGCCCTCTGCCGGATGAGGCGAGTGATCGCCGTTCCTGATAGATGCCGGCGTGTGTGCCGCGCCTCCGCCGCGCTCGTGTGCCTCTTGATGGCGGCAACGCTGGTCGAGGCGAGGGTCCGCCATGCGCAGGCCTGGGCGGATGAGCAGTTCAACAGGGCTGAAGAGCAGCGGGAGACGCTCGAAGCGCGCGCGCAACACGCGCGGACCCGCCGCCAGTATGAGACGGTCATCGCCTCCTACCGGCGCATCGTGCTCGAAGCGCCCACCTCGAGCAAAGCCGATGGCAGCGCCTTCATGGTGGCTCAATTGACGGCCGATATGGGTCGCCATTTCAACGATGACATGGCGCTCTATTCAGCGGTGCGCGAGTACAAGTATCTGCGGCGCGAGTATCCCGGGAGCAGGCACCGCATGGACGCGCTCCTGGCCATCGGCGAAATCTACAAGAATGATTTGGGCGACCGGGATAATGCCCGCGCCACCTTCGAAGAATTCCTGCGACGATACCAGCACAGCGGCCGGGAAAAACAAGCGCAGGCGGAGCTGGCGGCGCTCGAAGCAGACGATGCGCCGTCGGGGCCGTCAAAGTCTGAAGACGCGGAGACGGCGGAAAATCATTCCGACGAAAACGCCGATTCCGACGACCGCGCTCGTGATCGCGAAGCGGGGCCCGTCTCTCAGGAAAAGCCGGGAGGAGAGAAATCCGCCGCCAGGGACGCGGCGGACGTCGGTGAAGGCGAAGCCCCTGTCCGGGTCAGGGCGGTCGATTACCGGTCGGCGGACGACTACACGCGAATCACGGTCGACCTCGAGCAGGACGTTCAGTTCAAGTCGCAGCGCATCGCCGATCCAGAGCGAATCTTTTTCGATCTGAAGAATGCCAGGTTGTCCAGAGAGCTGACCGGCACCACCGTGGATGTGAACGACGGCCGGGTCAGGAAGATCCGCATTGCGCAGTACAAGCCCGGGCTGGCGCGGATTGTGATCGAGACCGACGGTCGGGCCGGCTATAACGCGTCTCTGGCGCTCAATCCGCCGAGGCTGGTGATCGATGTTCACGACGGAGACGCCCGGGAAGCATCAAAATGCGCGGGCGAGGACGACTGCGCCTCGAAGGCGCCCCGCCCGCAAGCGGTTTCTGTCAGCCAGGAAGCGGAGAAGCCTTCGGTTCGCCCGGGACCGAAAAAGGTGATTGTCGAAGCCGATCCGGACGATCCCCCAAGCGACGATTCCGACGATGCGCCGGCCGCCAGGCCTCGGGCGAAGTCGCGCAATTTGAGATCGGCGGCGAAAGACAAAGCCCAGGAGGCTCGCAGCGCGCCGTCGCACGCGGCGCAGCCCGCCTCCGATGGCGAGCGGTCCCTGATCCGCACGCTGGGGCTGAAGATTGGCAAGATTGTGATCGATCCCGGGCACGGCGGGCACGACGCGGGAACGATTGGCCCGAACGGGTTGCTCGAAAAGGAACTGGTGCTCGATGTCAGCAAGCGGTTGGGCAGATTGCTATCTGCCCGCATGGGCGCCGAGGTCGTGCTGACGCGGCGCGATGACACGTTTATTTCCCTCGAGACGCGCACGGCCATCGCCAATCGGGAGCAGGCGGACCTGTTCGTTTCGGTGCACGCAAATTCCAGCCAGGATCCGGATGCGAGCGGAGTAGAGACGTATTATCTGAATTTCACCTCATCGCCCGAGGCTCTGGAGGTGGCGGCGCGGGAAAACGCCGCGTCGGACAAATCGATTCACGAGCTGCAGGACCTGGTGAAGAAGATTGCGCTCAAGGAAAAGATCGAAGAATCGCGTGAATTCGCTTCCGATGTTCAGCAGTCTCTGCACAGGGGCCTGGCGCGAAAGAATCCAGACGAACGCGACCGCGGGGTGAAGAAAGCGCCGTTTGTCGTGCTGATTGGCGCGAACATGCCTTCGATCCTCGCGGAGATTTCTTTCCTGAGCAATCCGGGAGATGAGCGCCGGCTGGGCACGCCCCAATACCGGCAGAGGATTGCCGAGTCTCTTTTTCGCGGAATCGAGCGGTATGTGAACGGACTCGGCGGTCTGAAGGTTGCAAGCAGGATCGAGAAGGCGCCGCAGGATTAGAGTCCCCTGAGCCTTTGGGCGACCGGCTGCCCACCGCTGGAAACTTTCCGGTCTCGTCTGTAGTCTAATTCCTAAGGAGTTTTTCGGCCCCCCGTATTCATGAGATTTCATCCACTCGCAATAGTTCCGGCAGCGCTGCTCCTGGTCTCGACGACATTCGGTTTCGGCGCGGAGCCGGCGAAACCCACTGCTTCTTCCCCAGGTTCGCCTGGTTTCGAGTCTCCGGTCCTGCCCGAGGCCTTTGGCGGATGGCGAATGACCGCGCCGCCCAAAACCGGAAAAGATCCCCATCTTGCCGATCCGGCCAACGCCGCGCTGCTTAAGGAGTATGGCTTCACGGACTTCGCCGCCGCCTCGTACACGCGCGACGACGGACGCAAAGTCAAGGTAAAGGCGGCCCGGTTTCAGGACGCGAGCGGCGCATATGGAGCCTTCACGTTTTACAAGATGCCTGAGATGCTGAACGAGAAAATCGGCGATCAGGGATCGTCGCTGAATGAGCGTGTGCTCTTCTATAAGGGAAATGTTGTGGTGGATGCCGTGTTCGAGCGGCTCTCGGCAATGTCTGCGGCCGAGCTGCGAGAGCTGGCCAATCTTTTGCCCCGGCCCGCCGGTTCGACCGCCAATTTGCCGGGCCTTCCGATCTATCTGCCGAAATCTTCGTACATGGAAAATACGGCGAAGTATGTGGTCGGGCCGGTTGGACTCGCGGCGGTCGAGGCCCCGTTGCCGGCCGAGTACGTCGATTTCAGCAAAGGCGCGGAAGTGGTGCTCGGCAATTACAACCTTTCCGGCCGCCAGGGCCGGCTGATGTTGATCAGCTATCCCACGCCGCAGATCGCCTCCGCACAGCTGAAGGGGATCGAAGCTGCGAAGCAGGCGCACCAGCTGGGCGATTCCGTCATGGTGTTCAGGCGCACGGGACCCCTCCTCGTCGTCGCCACCGGGGACATTTCCGAGAGCGATGCGAAGTCCCTGGCGTCCATGGTCAATTACGACGCCGATGTGACCTGGAACCAGAATACGTATTTCACGCGGCGCGATAACGCGGCGAATTTGATCGTCGGCGTGATTCTGCTGGCGGCGATTGTTTGCGGGTTAGGGCTGGTGGCCGGAATCGCGTTTGGGGGATTCCGCATGGCCGCGAAACGCCTGTTTCCAGGGAAGATGTTTGACCGTCCGGAGGAGCTCGAAATCATCGCCCTCCATCTCTCGGACGGAGGTGAAAAGACCGGCCATCCCGGTGTAAGTTCTTGAATAAGCGTCAGTTATGGTTCCGAGCCAGATATTTTATCCAGAATTGAACGACTTCCCGCTTTTCTGACGACCTTTGTTCAAGCCATTAAAAACAAAAGAGTTATTTCTTAAAAGTTTTCTTGACACCCCAGTTTTTGGCCCATAAGATTTCGCCAGAAAGTTTTGACGGTCAAACCCTCCGTTGGAACTATTCTCCCTTGAGAAGAGGCCACCCTGTTGCCGGGTGGCCTTTTCGTTGTGAGAACGAATTGCGGTCTGAAAACGTAGAGTGAAACGACGAGGGCGGATAAAGATATGTTTTGCGATCAGTGCGGCGCCACGCTCGAATCCGGCCAGCAGTTCTGCAGCCGGTGCGGCAAGCAAATACAGCAGGGCACGGTATTGGCTCGACCCGGCCGGGTTCAGGCCCATGTTCGCTGGCTGGGAATTTTCTGGCTGGTGCTTTCAGCCATGAACGCGGTGGGCGGCCTGATCGCGGTGAATGTGATCGGGCACTGGATCTCTGGGCAGTATGGGCCCGCGAACGGCGCACCGGCGTTCGTGCGTCCCCTGGCCATGATGGCCGCCATATTTTCGATCGTTAAAGCCATGTTCGGGTTTATTGCCGGTTGGGGACTGCTGAACCGTCAAGCCTGGGCGCGTCCGCTCGCCATTGTGATGGGAGTGATTTCGTTGTTCCTGGATATCCCGTTGGGGACCGCGCTCGGCGCGTACACGCTGTGGGTGTTGTGGCCTTCGCATTCGCAGGAAGAGTACGAACGATACCGGCAGGCCGCATAGGGGTGCCCTGGATCCGGCGTCAACGACAGCCGACCAAATCTCGCGTGAAGCCCCGTCGGGTCTATCTCATATCGACAGTCCAATCGATTCCTGACTGACCACGAGCCTTCGCGTCCAAACAGCCCGTGGCCGGCCACAATGTTGGCCACAAGTGGCGGCCCTGCCGGCAATTCCGGCACCGGTCAGCGGCGCGTGGAGCCACCTTCACCATCGGCGTGCAGCGGACCACGCAGCAGCCTTGGGCGCCATGCGCTCGCGTAGACGAAAGCAAAGAAAGCAGAGGTCGTCTGCTGAAAAGCATGCCGCGAGCGTGATCGAATCCGCCCTGTCGCCTTACGGGCTTAAGGGGTTCACAGTAGACCGGCATCTCAGGGCGTTGTGTCTGCATCAGAAAAGTCGCGAAAGCCTATGGCTGTCCAAAAGCTCCAAAAACCCTTGGCAAAAAAAGAGGCTCGCCATGTCCGTGAGCTAAGAATCTCGACCGTTGAGGCGACTACCGAGGGCGATCCACACATCTCCATAGAGAGTACATCCCCGGTTTCAGTCCCAGGCGGCCCCGCGGTTACCGATTTAAGCGCGGCTGCAGCGCCATCGAGCGAGTCTTTCAATCAACACCAGCCGTTTGCGGATCTCGCCGGCCGCTGCTTCCTGCGGGTTTGCCTCTGGGCAGACACTCTGGCCTCGCTTGCGCGGGCAACCCGTTCGAGCCTGCGAACCGACGCATCGGAGGCAGTCGAGAGGCAAGGTTGGCCGAGGCCAGTCCGGCTGCGTTTCGTCGGCGGTGCGGTTTCTTGTACCGTGGCTGCCGCTTTGCTTGTACCGGTCTCGGCAATCAGCGCCTACCGGCCTTTCGTTCCTTTCATCCTTCTCATGGTGATTTGCTGCATCGCTGTCCGATTCGGCAACATTGCCGGAGTTGCCGGGACCCTTTGCGCAGCCCTGCTTTTGACAACCATTCGCATCGAACCGGGCCTTGCGATCGGCAATCCTGTCGATCGAAATCATCTGATCTCGATGGTGATAATGGGCGTGTGCGCGTCGGAGTTGGTGGGACGGCGAAACCGTGCGATAGGGCTTTTAATTACGCGCGGCTGCGTGAGCCGATGTCGCCCTCCTTCGGACTCCGGAGTAGAATTTGGAGCCGAGCGTGGATTCGCTCAGCCATGCCCGAGACTTCGACCATCCCAACCACTTCGCAGCGTGAGCAGCCAACCGAAAAAGCTGACGACGCACTGACGGTTTGCGCTATCAGCGTTGTCGCAGCCATTATGACCAACGTTGTGCACGAGGGCGCAGGGCATGGACTCACCGCCTTGGCCACCGGCGCCAACTCCGGTGTGCTCACGACCGTCGCCTGGTCGAGCGCATTCGACTCCCGCCTGGTCGAAGCCGGCGGGACCCTGGCGAATCTCATCGCGGCGATCGTGTTTTGGGTGTTTCTGCGCGCGGCAGGCCGGGCCTCGATGTCGGTTCGCTACTTCCTCGTGCTCGCCTGCGCGTTCAATTTGTTCGCCGGAACCGGGTACTTTCTCTTTTCCGGGGTGACCGATTTTGGAGATTGGGCGATTGTGATTTCCGGGCTTCATCCCCACTGGGTGTGGCGCATGGCGTTGGTGGTTGTGGGCGCGGCCTCTTATTACGCCGCGGTGCGCGCCGTCGGAGTCTGGCTGGTACGTTTCGGAGGGGTGCCGCGCCAGCAGTGGCGCCGCCTGCGGAGGCTGACGATCGCTCCCTACGTCTCAGCCATTGTGTTGATGAGCGTCGGGGCCCTGCTGAATCCGCTTGGAATCCAGCTGCTCTGGCAGTCCGCCCTGCCGGCAACCGCCGGCGGCCAGAGCGGGATGCTATGGTTGCCGTATGCCATACCCCGCAAGGCCGCGCCCCAGGCAAATCAAGCACTTGTCCGGCGCGATTGGCCCTGGGTGGTAGCGGCGGCGATTTTGGCCCTGCTTTTTCTTCTGCTTCTCGGCCGCGGAATCACGGTACACCGATAAATGACCGGGGGCCTGCCCTTGAAACTGGCGATATACTGGGGTCGTCTCGTGCACGCGATTGCATCCAAATCGTTAGGAGAAGAGACTATGTTTGAGAGCCTTATCCCATCATCCTCTCGCTGGCGTTTGCAAGTA
>Ga0123355_10009767_pt1 | contig 14631 bp, 13 predicted proteins | sample TergutEmb28metaG_3_FD_89872 | JGI IMG/M metagenome (GOLD analysis project Ga0123355, IMG submission 89872) | Embiratermes neotenicus P1 segment gut microbial communities from Petit-Saut dam, French Guiana - Emb289 P1 | ecosystem: Host-associated > Arthropoda: Insects > Digestive system > Gut ...
GACACCGGAACATGTGGATTTTGCTATCAAATCCCGTGAAGATTGGGAAAAAGTCCGAGAGAAGATCGTTAATATTGACGAGCGCCGCATTAATTTTGAAGACTATCGCAGTATCAGAAATGCCGCAAAGGAAAAGGATAAATATTTTATGTGGTGCGGTGTCAATGTCTTCGAGATGATGCACCCTATTGCCGGACATGAATATATGCTGATTGGCATGGCTGAATATCCGGAATGGATTGAGGATATGGCCAAGGTATACTGCGATGCCACCTTGCAGTTGCAAGAGATTCTTTTTGCAAAGGAAGGCGCACCTGACGGTATCTGGTATTACGAGGATATGGGCTTTAAAAACCGGCCATTTATGTCCCCCAATATGTATCGGGAACTGATTGCGCCTGCGCATAAACGCAGCTTTGATTTTGCACATGCCCGCAATATACCTGTCACCATGCATTCCTGTGGATTTGTAGAGCCGCTGCTGCCTCATATCGTAGAGGCCGGGCTGGATTGCCTGCAAACCATTGAAGTAAAGGCCGGCATGGATTTACTACGCATCTATAAGGAATACGGTGACAGGTTGTCACTGATGGGTGGCATTGATGTACGGGCATTGTATTCCAATGACCGTGCTACGATTGATAGAGAGCTGGAAGCTAAAATCCCTATCGTCAAACAGAATAATGGATATTGCCTGCACAGTGATCACTCTATCCCCAATACGGTTGATTATGAAACGCTCCAATATTTTTTTGAGAAGGCGTTGTCACTATGAAAATCGTATTACAGCGGGTGAACAGCGCCTCTGTATCGGTTGACGGCACAGTGATTGGCGAAATAGGTAAAGGATATGTACTGCTTTTAGGTGTAGGAAGCGGCGATACCAAGGAACAGGCCGATCATATGCTGGCAAAGATCAGCAAACTGCGCATCTTTGCTGACGAAAATGGTAAGACCAATGTCAACATTGGCGATGTTGGCGGTGAGGTGTTGATTGTCTCCCAGTTTACACTTTATGCGGATTGCCGCAAAGGGAACAGGCCCAGCTTTACCGATGCGGCGGATCCTCTTTTGGCGGAGGAGCTGTATAATTACATGGTAGAAGCCGCCAAGCTATTGTTTAAAAAAGTGGCTTGCGGCTCCTTTGGGGCCTATATGCAGGTGGAGTTGGTTAACGATGGGCCGTTTACGTTGGTGTTTGAGGGTTGATCACCGCATAACCGCCCCAGCCCGCCGCTCCACAACACCCCAGGGGATGTCGTCAACAAATTTATTGATGTACGCCGCTTTGTCTGTCCCGTAATCAACCATGTATGCATGTTCGTACATATCCAAAACCAACAACGGGTATGCACCGCAAACCAACCCATCATCATGGGAATCCAGCACAATATTGCGGCATGTTTTGGTGCGCTGTTCGTAGGCAAGTATGCACCAACCTCTGGCGGTTTTGGCAGAGGCGACAAAGGCATCCTTCCACACATCAAAGCTGCCCCAGTTATGATCCAGCAGACGGTTGATGCGGTTGCCAACTGGCGATTTTTCGGAAACCAAATTTTGAAAATACAATTCGTGAAGGATTACGCCATCCAGTGCAAAGCTTTCCCCCCGCTTTAGGCCTCTATACGTACTGTAGGTGGTATTGGCGGCGTTAAGGTCTGCACTGGTGCTTGCAGCCAGCTTTAGGCCTATCTCGTTTGTTTTGTCAACATAGCCTTTGTATAGCGTCATATGGTTGTCAAAAAGCTTTTTGCTGACAACTTCTGTCTGATGAGTGAAGGGTACGGCGGCAATTTCCATGGCAAAGCCCTCCCGTGGGATTTTTCTGTATTATACGTTTGAGGGCTTGTGCATGTTACACAACCCAACTGGTCGAAAATATCGACCAGTTGAATCCGGAGGTTATTACATTGAACAATAGTCAGGACACTTTTATCTCACACAATTGGCGTAACTATCACATCATTGATGCCGGTGACGGCGAAAAGCTGGAGCGCTGGGGCCATATCACCGTGGCCCGGCCCGATCCGCAGATTATCTGGCCCAAAATGCTGCCTGATGCGGTCTGGCGGCAATGTCATATGCATTATCACAGAAGCAAGTCCGGCGGCGGCCGTTGGGAGCATAAAAAAAAGACGCCTGCCCAGTGGACTATTGCCTACAATGACATGACGTTTAATATCCGCCCTACAGATTTTAAGCATATGGGGCTGTTTCCGGAGCAGGCCGCTAACTGGGAATGGGCAAGCCGCCTGATAAAGGGTGCCAAACGGCCTATCCGGGTACTTAATTTATTTGGATACACCGGTGGGGCGACGGTATGCTGTTTAAATGCGGGTGCTGAGGTGACCCATGTGGATGCCGCCAAAGGCATGAACCAATGGGCAAAGGATAACGTAAAGGCTTCTGGCCTGGATGATAAAGTCTGCCGTGTAATGACAGACGATGTATACAAATTTGTCCAGCGGGAACAGCGGCGTGGCAGCTTTTACGATGGGATTATTATGGACCCGCCATCATATGGGCGTGGGCCTTCCGGTGAGATATGGAAGCTGGAAAATAAATTATATGATTTGATGCGATACTGCACAGCCATTTTATCCGATAAGCCATTATTTATGCTGCTTAACACCTATACGACAGGATTTACCGCTACTGCGGCAGAGAATGTAGCCAAAATGGTGCTTGGGGAGCGTGGACTGACCGGCAACATTGTTGGTGGGGCTTTGGGGCTGCCGGTGGGGGACAGCAATTTGGTATTGCCTTGTGGGATATCGGTGAGGTGGGAGTGTAAATAGAAATGTGTAAAAAAATGTAGGGGCGACCTGTGGTCGCCCGTGGCAAACCGATATAATTCGGAAAACCTCGGGCGAACACAGTTCGCCCCTACATGCATCATTCACAATTATTTATCAAAATGTTTAACGAGACAACCTCTTTTTTATTCTTCTTCCTCTATATCCTCATCTTCGTCCTCATCATCCACATCATTTTCTTCATACCCGTCTTCGCCATTTCCATTTTCCTCACCATTCTCTTCTCCGCCATTGGTGTATGGTGGATCTTCAGGCGGTGGCGGTGGTGGCTCGGGCGGTGGTTCTTCTGCCGGCGGCGGCTCGATGACAACGCCTACCGAAATCAAATTGGCCAAAGCTACCCTTGGTGGTACACTTATCGATACCGGCACGGTATGTGTGCCCGCTCCCAATCCGGCCAAATTAATGCTGGCGGATATCTGTCCCAGTGTAAGGGCATTAATCACCGATTCCTGCCCTCGCAGTGTCATGGAAATGGAGCCAACCCCGGTAAATGAAAACGGATGCATATTGCCGTTTACATTAATACTCGTCAGCGGCATACTCATACTGCGGGAGATAACCCGCTCCACAATTATTGATGCGGTGGCCTCTGTTGGTGCATCTGCCCGCAGGCTTAGCCCGGTGCCTATCAAAGCCTGACGTATGTCAAATGTCTGATTAAATGTCTCATCTGCTGCATCTAAATCTACCGTACCCAAATTGATGGTGGTGCCGATGCTTTCTAAATCCTCAACACTGCCGACGACGGTGATTGTCGCTGGCTCGATATTTACTTCTGTTACCATAAAATCTTCGGCTTCGCTGCCTGTCTGCTCTATGCCCAGCGCAATTTCTACATACGGTAAAATCGGTACCCTGACATGCACAGTGGTTACACTTGGGCTGACAATGCTGGTTATATTTTCGCCCTCTCTATTGTATATCACGATAGGGTACACATCTTCTACCGCCTGGTAGGCACCGTCAATATTTACCCGCACCTGCACCCCGGCGACCTGATCCAAAACAGAGTGCGCCGCAGTCAAACGTATAAGGCTTTGCGTGACAGAAGGTGTCCGGCTTTCAAAACCCTCCTGAGGCTGGCCAATGACGTTCACTTCGACGGGAAGCGTTATGCTGCCATGTCTGTCTAAGGACAGCTCCAGTATTTGTGGGGTGGATTCCCAACTGACATGATCCTGATGTACTGCCAAATCTACACTGATAGGCACCGTAACAGGCCCGCCGTTTTGCAGCACCTCGTCAAAATCAATGGTACTTAAATCGATGGAAGCCTGTATATTATCGCTGCGGGAATTGTTGATTGCGGTATGCCCCACCCTGGTGGCTCTGATGGTTGCACTAACCCGGGCGTTGTTAATCTGCTGCTCGTTTAACAGAACCACATTGTTGAGTGCCAGCTGGTCCCTGTTTAGTACGGTGACATGAATGTTGCCGTAAGGCACATTTTGAATGGGATTGTTGACATTAACCCCTACAAACCACAAAATAAAGGCCAGGGCCACAGAAAGCAACTTCCAATGGAAGTCCTTTCGAAAAAAAGCCATAACCTTTTCTATTAAAATTTTCGATTTTTCCATGGAATCAACCTTCGCTTCGCTTCCTCCGTTATTTCCGATGACAGAAAACTTCTTAACCGCTGCTCTGTAAGGTGCCTGGTCATTTCTCCCTTATGTGCAACAGATATTGTGCCCGTCTCTTCCGAAACGATAACCACCACGGCATCCGATACTTCGCTCAAGCCTAAGGCGGCCCTGTGTCTGGTGCCCAGCTCGTAATCCACATCTTCTGCCGTCAGGGGCAATATGCACGCTGCGGCCAGCACTCTGTTGCTGCGTATAATGATAGCCCCATCATGCAGGGGCGTTTTGTCTACAAATAAATTCATGATCAACTGGCGGGTAACTATCGCATCAATGGCTATCCCGGTATTGGCAATATCACTTAAGGCCACATCCCGCTCCACACATATCAAAGCACCTGTCCGCCGCTCGGACATGGTTTTTACCGCCTCTGCCAGCTCATCTACGGTATGGGCGACTGTCCCTTCTTTATGATCTGCGATGGAAAAGCCGGACAGGCCTACGCCACGCCCAAGCTGCTCCAGTGCTTTACGCAGCTCTGGCTGGAACAGTATCACCAGGGCGATAAGCCCCATGGCAAAAGTATTTTGCACCACCCATATGACCGTAACCAGATCGAAGACATAGGCTGCCAAAGCGACCAGCGCAATAATGCCGATCCCTTTAAGCAATGCCCATGCCTGTGTCTGGCTAATCCAACGTACGATGCGATAAATAATAGCGGACAGGAGGATAATCTCCAAAACTTCACTAAAACCGATACCCGGCAGGTGAAGCGGAGGCGTTCTTATAAACTCGCTGATGGATGTGAATGGATTCACGATTAGGCTTCATCCTCTTCTGGCGTGGACCGTATCCGCCTCACTATCCGCTTGGGGCGGGTTAATCGGATTTTTGGCACCACTCGGACATAATAATAACTGTTGTCATCTTCAAACTGGACAGACTCTGCCCGCTGATAATCCAGCACTGGGTCAAAAAGTCTGATAAATTCTGCAATCAGGCCACCAATGAGCGTCCACATAATAACATGAGACAGCTCTACATTTACGGCCCCTACTAAATTGCCCAGTATGTAGCCAAATATGATGACAGCACAGCCAAATGCAATGGCTATCTCTTTCGCAAAATCGATGGCCATACGGGACACGACATAAACAAGCAGCACTGCCATGGTAAAGATAAAGGCCATAAATATCCAATCTTCCCGTGTGTTAGCAAGCGCATTAACAAAGGCGGAGTAGATATCGCCAAAGGCATCCGGCAGCTCGGTTATCATATCTGCAAGTTCCAAGTCTGCCGTGACCGTGCTACTGGTTGTGGCTATAATCGGGGCTATCTCTGCGCTGAATGATGCGATAAATATGCCTATGGAAATAGGGACTATCGCTGTGGCGGAAAAATACAGCCCCGCAATAATCGGTATCAAAAATTGCATATTAAAACGGAAGGCTAGCACTGTCAGTACAATCAGGATGGATTCCTTAGCCGCCATGCGGGCGTAAAATAACAGTACACATATGAGGAATACGAATATGACCGCAGCCACTTCTATATTATAGGAATAATGAATGGTAATATCCACGATCATCAGCAGATACGCCAGTGATAGCGGCAGCACCGCAAAGGCAATACCCAATAGAATGGTTAGCGGCAGCTGATTGTAATAGCCCACCAGCTCCGGCCGTATAAACCCGATTTCGTGAATAAGGGAAAAAATATAGAAACCCAGTACAAACCGCAGCAATACAGTTATAACAGGTTCAAATTTTTTGTAATACTTGATGATGCCTTCTCTTACAATTAATATTGCCTCCAACATAGCCGGTGGGGCTCCTCTCTGACTATACAGCATTTTTGTGTATTTTTATGTCTCTATTCCTGATCTGCGTAAACCAGTGTGCCATCGTCATCTTCCGCCGCTTCCGGGGAGTCGGGCATTTGCTCCAGGCTTTTTAACATAGCCATATATCGCCGCATCCGCTTTTGCACCTGATAATATTGGTGTGTCCCCTGGATGGTACCGATAACCGTATAAAAAGCCATCACCGCCAGCAGGAACAAAACAGAATTAATCACACTTTGTTCTATATGAATTTCCTGAACATCTACGCCATAGATAAATATCTGATGCAGCCAATAGATTGCCAGCAAAAATACAGCCCCAATGGATACACTCAGACGGGTCCACATATTTTTGCGGTATATATAATCCCGCCTAAAAAAAGCAAACACCCGTCGGTCTGCGTCGCCATGGCGCTTGTCATGCACAGCCATCTTGGTCATAACCATAATCTTGTTTTTGTCTACCATAATGCCTCCTAAATTTCAGAACGGTTCTATTATAAACCTTTCTACGGAATAAATCCATAAAATGATGACGATTGCTGTTTATATGGGTATAATGATTGGAATAAACGGAGCAAGATAAACGACCTTTCAACCACCCCACCCTTCGGGCACCCCTCCGAGGAGGGGAATTTAGGTAATCGATTAACCAAATTCCCCTCCATGGAGGGGTGGCAACACGCAGTGTTGACGGGGTGGTTAATATCGTATTCATTTAGGAGGAAACCATGAACAAAAGAGCCATCATACTGGTGCTGGACAGCGTTGGCATAGGTGCCATGCCTGATGCAGCCGCATTTGGCGATACCGGTGCCCATACGCTGGGCAATATTTATAAAGCACGGGGCGGCCGCCTGCATATGCCCAACTTATATGCCATGGGCTTGGGAAATATAACGGAAAGCGGCCTGCCACCCGTACCCGCTCCAACGGCGGCTTACGGCCGCATGGCCCAACAAACGAAAGCCAAAGATACCACCAGCGGCCACTGGGAAATTGCCGGCCTTATCATGGATACCCCTTTTAGAACCTTCCCGGAGGGCTTCCCCAAAGCACTGCTGGATGCATGGCAAAACCAGTCGGAGATAAAAGGCCACTTGGGCAACAAGCCAGCTTCCGGTACACAAATCATTGACGAACTGGGCGAAGCACATATGCAAACCGGTATGCCCATCGTCTACACCTCCGCAGATTCCGTATTTCAAATTGCGGCCCATGAGGAAGTCATTCCTCTGAAGGAGCTATACCGCCTGTGCGAAACCGCCAGAGCATTACTCGTCGATGAATACTGTGTAGGCCGTGTCATCGCCAGGCCGTTTATCGGCCAGCCGGGGGATTTCAAACGCACCGGCAATCGAAAAGATTATGCCGTAGAGCCAACCGGCCCAACCATCCTGGACAGCCTGACTGTCAAGGGGAAAAACGTCTTGGGTATTGGCAAGATAGAAGATATCTTCTGCAATCGTGGCGTAACCCATGTTAACCACACCAAAACAAATATTGAAGGCATAGACGCAACCATCGCTGCCTTAAAGGGAACATTTGAAAATGCTGAAATGGATTTGATTTTCACCAATTTGGTTGATTTTGATATGCTATACGGCCATCGCAATGATGTAGAAGGCTATGCAAAAGCTTTAGAATATTTTGATACACGCCTGCCGGAGATTTTAGCCGCCATGCGGCCGGATGATACCTTATTCATCACAGCGGATCATGGCTGCGACCCGACAACCGATTCTACAGACCATTCCCGTGAATATGTGCCGGTGTTGGCCTATGGTACAGGCATTGAGCCAAGAGATTTGGGTACACGGGGGACTTTTGCGGATTTGGGGGCTACTGTGTATGCGCTATTGTCTGGCGGGACTTGGCCAGTGGGTAAACCATTTTAAATCAAACGGTCGCATTTTGCGACCAGTTGGGTACGGAGAGTAACCAACTGGGTGTAGGGGACGCCGCCTTCGGCGTCCCGAAAATAACCGATATGCTGCGGAACGCCGAGGGCGGCGTCCCCTACAGTGTTTTGCATGCAAAAAAAGCCGTCGCAATTTGGACGGCTTTTTTTATGATTGATTTATTTTTTATCCCTCTGCCTGAATATACAATGCCTCAGCAACTGCATCCCAGCCGATATCCAGCCCCAAAGTCAGGCTTAACAGATCGACAGGCACAAAAGTGCGCCCTTCTACAATAAGAGGAAGACCCATGCCTTGCGGCAATGGCGTGTCTACCTGCAAAGAAACGCTAAAGTTGTCTTTGTTAATGGTTGCTGTGCGGGTAGCCTCATCCCAGCTTACCGCAGCACCAAGGCCTTCTGCAACGATGCGCAGCGGCACCATGGCCAGGTTATTTTCTGGATTTGTAAAAGGTGCTGCATCACTTGCGCTCAATACTTCGTTCAAGATACGAACGTAATCATCCATATCTCTATCTATCTCCGGATGTGAAACATCGTTATATGCGTATTCATAGTCATGTGTTTCTATTGCTACTATATCTATCTCTGGTAAATCTGTATCTGCTTCAATTTCTATCTCTATTGCTGCCGGGTCATATACGGATAACAATAATGCTTCGGCAGTGGTGGCTATCACCGTACCATCTTCGTTATAAATAGCCAGCATTATGCTATAAAATCCAATTGCAGCTTCAGAAAAATTAGTCAGTCTCAAAAGAAATTCGTCATTAGCCACCTCAGCATATTCCGGTGCAGTAACACCTGCCGGGAGACCCTGTACGGATATAGCATATTGGCCGTCTGGGATGTTTGCTGTTTCTACTATAAAGGTCATGGTTGAGGTATCTTCCGGTATCTCCACTGTCCAATAGTCAAAAAAGGTGATGGTTGGATCATTGTTTATTTCTGCTGCCAACACGGCTGCACGATTTGGCAAAATGACTGCCATTAAAGCAACTGCCAATAATACCGTAAGCCCTTTTATAAAATGCTTCCCTTTACATTTCAACATAACTTAATCCTCCCAATAGTAAATAGCTCATTTTAGTTTTGACATTTTTACGCAATTTTAACCAAATGAAGACATCAGTCTGCTTTCCTGTATAATCTATAACATAATTTGCAGAAAATTGCAAGGGTTTGTCGTCAATCGTTTAACATTTCCAATTTTGGTCTTTTGGGGAAACCTTTTTTGATAAAACATTTGCGCTTTGTTTTCTTTTATGATATACTGTTTTCTGTCGTCGCGGAGTGGAGCAGTTCGGTAGCTCGTCGGGCTCATAACCCGAAGGTCGTAGGTTCAAATCCTGCCTCCGCAAGAGAAGACCGTTTAGGATTTTTAAAATTCTAAGCGGTTTTTATTTTTATAAACAATGTTACCTTGATTAATGAATATTGCTAGAATGAAGAATATTAGATAGAATAAATTCATTGATATAAAAGTGAAAGAAGGCAGATTTGTTATGATAGATGTACTGATAGATAAATTGACGCCTTGCTTAGAAGAAATTTCAACTGGCAAAATTTTTCAGACCACTTTCTCTGTAGCTGATAATAGTGAGATCATTGGACTACAGGATAAAGGATGGAATTTCAATTGGGCAGATAAAGAATTGAACAGGTCTAACGTTTATAAGTTACAACTTAAACAAGACGATGTGATTCAAGGTCTTATATCTGCCGAAGTGACTCGTGGAGCTGTTTATGTACGATTACTTGAAAGCGCACCACACAATTTAGGAACTGATAAACAATTCAATGGGGTTGGAGGACATTTATTTGCTATAGCAATTAAACTTTCGTACGCTATGGGGTTTAATGGATATATTTTTTTTGAAACCAAAAATATGAGTTTAGTTGAACACTACTCAGACAAATTTGGTGCAAATCTTATCCCAACGAGGATACACCTCCATAGAATGGAAATTAACGAGATTAATGCACAAAGGTTACTTGAAAATTACAGTTTGGAAGGTGATTTGAATGTTCGATGACAAATATGGCGGATTAACATTAGACGAGGCGGCTGAAAAAGCTGGAGGTTATGTTGACTATAATCCAAATCGTTCTTTGATTATTGATGCGGATTATCGTGCCATGTCAAAATACTGTATCGAGAAGGGTATAAAACCTGTGGATTTAACCGATGAGGAATATAATCGCTTTCTATATGATGAACCATTGATTTATGCCTAAGCAATTGATACAGAAAACACCCGCAAAGTATGCCATCTTTGCGGGTGTTTTGCTGTTTTAGAGTAGCTGGTTTGCACATATACAGCTATGGCATGATGATAGGAAACTCAAAGTAAACACTTTGGTCAAACCTTTCGTGTATGAATGTATAGGTACCGTCACCTTCATACATGAAGTGGATATGGTACTCAATGGCTTCTCCAATCGGTACTGACTGAATCATCTGAAACCGCTCTGCGTCATGTCTTCCTTCGTTTTGCATGGCGCCTGCAACCATAGCACGTGAGAGCCTGCCTCCGGTGGGGCCTCTAAAGGTATATTCCCGCTGTGTAAATAGCCGGGGCCTTTCTTCTGTTAATCTGGTGAGGGTGACTGGGATGGCCACGATGGTATTGCCCTCATTTTGCGCACGCCAAATATAATCTGCGTTATCCTCTGGAAGGTTAGGGAGTGCATCCCTATCTACCGGAAAGAAAATGGGCTGGCTGGCAAATGAAACTTGGTATCTTTCCCATAAGGTAAAGCTGTCCCCAAATGTATAGCGAAGGTCTTCTCCTTCGTCTATGGATGCGGGAGCCTCTCCCTCGTCTATATCTTCAAGAAAATCGGCGGCTACGGCATCTGCTATATCTGTGATGGTTTGCGGTAGTGATTGAATCTCTACCGGTATTTGCACTGCTGTCGATGGATCATCAGCACTTGCGTTGCAAGCCGCAAGGGTTAATGCCAGCGCTATCAGTCCCAAAACAATGGGTATCTTTTTCATAAATTTTGGTCTCCTTATTTGATTTATTATCTTTGAGGGCTTTTTTAAGGCATAGTAATGGAAAACACAAAGTACGTATCCTCAGTAATTTCAAAATCCATGCCGTGGAAGGTAAAGTTGGTACCTGTCCTGAAGATATAGTATCCATCACCTACGTATAATGCAGGGATATAACGTTCTACAGTTTGGCCATTACGCACTACATGCTGAAAATCTTGCATTCCTGCCATGCCTAAAATAGTGAGTACTAAATTATCACGTCTCATTCTTGGTATATAAGTGCCATCAAAACCAACAAAGGCATTGCCAGACCCGCCAGGCAAAATAGTGTGGGGCGGTTCATGATTATCGCTTATATTTGTGATGGTTACAGGTATTATGACTAGCACTTCGCCTTCCAGTGCGATGGCACTATCCCCCTCGTGCAAATGTTCTGGCACATGCTCGGCCAAGTCGATGGTTAGGAATGATGCCTCGGCGCCAAAAGTAACTTCATATAAATCCCATAATGTAAAGTGATCACCAAAGGTATAAAATGCATCTGGCAAATGCGCGGATGCATCGGCTTCTGCTTCTTCATATTCTGGTGTTTCTTCCACATCTTCCGGTGCTTGTGCGGCTTGCTGTGCCCCTGCTGCATCTTGATTTTGATATGCGTTGGCTATAGCCTCTGTCATTGCAGTATCATCGGCACTTGTGCTGCAAGCCGCAAGCGTTAACGCCAGTGCGATAAGCCCCAAAATAATGGGTATCTTTTTCATAAATTTTGATCTCCTTTATTGATTCCTATTGATAAATAATTATGCAGAATGCGTGTAGGGGCGAACTGTGTTCGCCCGAGGTTTTCCGGATTATATCGGTTTTCCACGGGCGACCACAGGTCGCCCCTACACTTTTATACACGATATTTAGTTGCACCCAAACGGTCGCAAAATGCGACCGTTTGAATATGCGCTTTTACTCAAACCAAATGAGGTCCTCTGCGGCCAGCATGATGTTGTTGTATGCCCAGTGTCCGTTTACATCGGTGAAATATTCTGTAAAGCGGAGCAGGTGGGCGTGCTGGTGGCGGTTGGTTGCGTTGTTGATGACGGTGACCGCCTCGGCACGGGTGATGTTGGCGTCTGGGCGGAAGGTGCCGTCTGGGTAGCCGACAATCCATCCGTGGCCGTAGGCTTGCATGATAAAGCCGAAAGCCCAGTGGCTGCTGTTAAGGTCTGTAAAGCGGTTGTTTGCTGTCATGTTGGATGCCTGTACAAACCGGGTAACCAGTGATGTCAGCTCGGCTCTGGTGATGGGCTGGTTAGGACGGAAGGTGCCATCCGGATAGCCGGTGATGACATCCATGGCGGCCAATGTGGTGACAAAGTGGTAATACCATGCATCGCTGCTGACATCTGAGAATGTGGAATTGGATGTCATGGGGCGTCTGGCGTTGGTTTGATCCAGCAAGCGGTACAGCATGGCTGCAACCTCTGCCCTGGTGGCGGAGCCGTTTGGCATAAAGGAGCCATCCGGGAAGCCGCTGACGTAGGCTGGGATCATTCTCATGATGCGGTCTTCCTGTATAGGTTCTAATTCTGTTATTGGATCCACTTCTACTACGTTGAGCGGCCTTGGTGGTGCCCATATGCCGGCAGATGGCCTTCTCGGGGATTGTGGTGTTGGTGTGACTGGTGGTGTATTTGGTATGCCGATGACGCCGGCATCGTTGCCCCATACGCCGATAACCGTCAGGCTGATGTTAGGCATGTTGGCCGGTGGTGCGGATGGGAATGTCCCCGGTGCAGTCTGGCCTGTCACGGCCTCGGATGCATCGGTTGTCCAGCCAAGGAAGTTCCAGTTGACTACGGTGCCCGGTTGGAGGTTAAGTGCCTGGCCAACCTGGCGTGTGCCGCTTGGTGTCTGTCCGGTTGGGTTAACGGTCGGCGGGTAGTTGAGTATGGTGAGTGTGTGATTGCCGCCGCCGATGATACCGCCTACACCCCATACGGCGGTGACGGTGGTGTTTGCGTCTGGCATATTGGCTGTGGCCAGTATTTCGGTTAACGGGCCTGCGCCGGCTGTGGCGGCTGCCCATGTCATACCGGTGGACGCAGCCAGGTCTGCTGCGGATGCGCCCTGTGCCCAGCCGAGGAATTCCCAGTTTGTAGCTGCGCCGCTAACCAGATTGAGGGCGGTACCCACAATACGTGCGCCGCTGGCAGTTTGTGCCGGTGTGGCATTGAGTGTGATGTTTGTTGGGAAGTTGCCTACCGTCAGCAACCGGGCATCGCCGATGATACCGTTGCGTCCCCATACGGCGGTGACGGTCGTATCTGCGTTTGGCATATTGGCTGTTGCTGCGATGGCAGTTAATGGGCCTGCGCCGGCTGTAGCGGCTGCCCATGTCATACCGGTGGCTGCGGCCAGGTCTGCTGCGGATGCGTTTAACGCCCAGCCCATGAATGTCCAGTCTATGGCTGCACCGCTGATCAGATTAAGTGCGACACCTACCGGGCGTGTGCCGGTTGCGGATTGCACCGGTGTGGCATTGAGTGTGATGGTGGTTGGGAAGTTCTCGACCGTCAGCATCCGGACATCGCCGATGACGCCGTTGCGTCCCCATACGGCGGTGACCGTTGTATCTGCGGCTGGCATGTTGGCTGTGGCCAGTATTTCAGTTAACGGGCCTGCGCCGGCTGTGGCGGCTGCCCATGTCATACCACTGGCTGTGGCTAAATCTGCTGCGGATGGGTTAAGTGCCCAGCCCATGAAATCCCAGCCGGTGGCTGCACCACTTGCCAAGTTGAGGGCGGTGCCGACAATACGTGCGCCGCCGGTGGTTTGTACCGGTGTGGCATCAAGTGTAATTGTTGTTGGGAAGTTTTGTACCGTCAGCAACCGGCTATCGCCGATGACGCCATTACGTCCCCATACGGCGGTAACGGTGGTGTCTGTTGCTGGCATGTTATCTGTGGCCAGTATGGCTGTCAGTGGGCCTGCACCGGCTGTGGCGGCTGCCCATGTCATGCCGGCTGCATCTGCCAGATCGGTTGCGGATGGGTTAAGTGCCCAACCCATGAAGTCCCAGCCGGTGGCTGCGCCGTGTGCCAAGTTAAGTGCGGTACCGACGATACGTGCACCGCTGGCGGTTTGCACCGGTGTGGCGTTGAGTGTGATGGTTGTTGGAAAGTTTTCTACCGTTAACATCCGAGCATCGCCGATGACGCCATTGCGCCCCCATACGGCGGTGACAGTGGTGTCTGTTGTTGGCATGTTGGCTGTCGCCAGTATGGCGGTGAGTGGGCCGGCCACTGCGGTGGCGGCTGGCCATGTCATGCCGGCGGCGTCTGCTAAATCTGTTGCGCTGGCGTTAAGTGCCCAGCCCATAAAGTCCCAGCCGGTGGCTGCGCCGTGTTCCAAATTAAGTGCAACGCCCACCACACGTGTGCCGGTGGCTGTTTGTACTGGTGTGGC
>Ga0123355_10009768_pt1 | contig 14631 bp, 14 predicted proteins | sample TergutEmb28metaG_3_FD_89872 | JGI IMG/M metagenome (GOLD analysis project Ga0123355, IMG submission 89872) | Embiratermes neotenicus P1 segment gut microbial communities from Petit-Saut dam, French Guiana - Emb289 P1 | ecosystem: Host-associated > Arthropoda: Insects > Digestive system > Gut ...
CAGTGTTACTTACTTACTTACTTACTTACTTACTTACTTACTTACTTACTTACTTACTTACTTACTCCATGGAGCAAAGTCCTTCTTGAGAAGCGACCCGGTTTTCAGCTAGTCAAGAAATTCCCCGCATTTTATGGATCCCGAAAGTTCATTCTGTATTACAATGAATAATCAGTTAGTGAGATGGGCAGGACATGTAGCATGTATAGGGGAGAGTAAAGATGTATACAGGGTTTTGGTGAGGAAACCTTAAGGAAATTGACCACTTGGCAGACCCAGGCCTACGTTTGAGGACAATATTAAGATGGATCTTCAGAAAGTGGGATGTGGGGCATAGAATGAATCGACCTGGCTCAGGATAGGGACAGGTGGCGGAAACTTCTGAATGTGGCAATGAACCTCCGGGTTCCATAAAGTGCGGGGAATTTCTTGACTAGCTGAAAACCGGTTAGCTTCTCAAGAAGGACTCTGCTCCATGGAGTACGTAAATCAGTTAACCCAGCATTAGGAATTAGCGGCTGTTTGTTCTGAGAACCATATGAAACACTGAATACACGCTATGGACAAAATGCAGACAGTCTTAATGTCAGATCACGTGGCACGTGTATTAATCAATGTGCTTCAACCAGTTACTATTAATGATACAAGCAAACAAAAATTGCCCGTAAAATTCGATTGGGTCTACGCACTAATGGATTATTAGAATATGGCGTCAACCACTTTGTTTGGTTTGCCTATCAACCTTTAAAGCATAGTGATAATCATGTGTACAGAGTCAGGAATTGTACCCCTAGTGTAGGCTAGTTATCAAGGGGATGCGCCCTTGTAAAGGTCCAACTAGCAACGTTACAGTCGACATGCCAATCTCAATTACACCGCATGGCAGCGCCGCTGCTACAGTACCGGGCAAACTAATAATGTGGAGCACAAGCAGCTAATAGCTCAGAATTTTTCCCACAAAATGTAAGAATTCTCAGAACAAAGAGTCATCATTTTCCTAAACATCATTAACTTGTTGGGATTTGTAATCGAAACGTGTTTACTGTAAGGTACGAACTTAATACTCAAACTTACGCACTATTTGCATAAACTTCATGTTTCAAAGTGTCAGGCAGTCTATACGGTGCACGCACCAAGCCGCCTCAAATATCATGTACACAGTGTTACACAACACGGACCCATCTATTCATTGCAACAGACTGCTCTCTGTTTAATAGCTTGACGGTCCGAAATTATGTTCCAAAGAAGGCAACTGCTTCGGAAGTGCCAGCAAAGGCGTAAGAATCTCCGAAGAGATAAGAAATTGGTCTGGTCTTGAGCCAAACAGGATTTAAGGCTTGGAACCTACAACTGGCTTGGGGAGAACTAATTTTGAGCCCGTCCTCTATAGTACGTACAAGTCAACTTCTCTCCGTCTTTTAACTCAGCGTGTGCGTGTGTGTGTGTGTGTGTGTGTGTATGTGTGTGTGTGTGTGTGTGTCTACTGACATTCAATTGACTTAGTGCTTGGTCATTAGATTAGCCAGTGCCTTGCAGGCAGACAACGGCCACCTCCTTCAGAGATATAGCTCGTGCTAAGCAGTTTGTTACAGTGCTACTTGTCCCGCCTTCTGTTTTCATAAAACAGGCTGAGGAGTCAGGCTAACCACAAATCCACGCCCAAACTTGTAGAATTCGGGTATGACTATAGTTGTAATGATGTCAATAACCACTGAAGTCAGCACCCAGGACGGCGAGGCAAATGCTTAAACCTTAGAAGAACAATGGTAACTATATGTGGCCTATGTACACCAGCAATTGCATTTTGGCCACAGGGCTCCATACGGTTCTCAGAACAAACAGCGATTCCTTGTCCAAACAAACAGTTTGGTCTTGGTTATGGAAATAAAGTTTACTGTTTGTAAGGAAGAAAATGAAAGTTTAAACATAATACAGATGATTCTCGTTTTACAAAGAATTAAATGGCTACTGACTCGTACTCCTTAAATTATTCAACAAGCCTCTCCAGCTACACTGGTATCTCTCCAGCTACACTGGTATCTCTCCAGCTACACTGGTATCTCTCCGGCTAGACTGATATCTCTCCAGCTACACTGGTATCTCTCCAGCTACACTGATATCTCTCCAGCTACACTGGTATCTCTCCAGCTACACTGGTATCTCTCCAGCTACACTGGTATCTCTCCAGCTATACTGATATCTCTCCAGCTACATTGGTATCTCTCCAGCTACACTGGTATCTCTCCAGCTACACTGGTATCTCTCCAGCTACACTGATATCTCTCCAGCTACACTGGTATCTGTCCAGCTACACTGGCATCTCTCCAGCTACACTGATATCTCTCCAGCTACACTGGTATCTCTCCAGCTACACTGGTATCTGTCCAGCTACACTGGTATCTCTCCAGCTACACTGGTATCAGCAAAAAGACTGAATTGTAAAATCGTAAGTTAGTGCTGTGGCGTCTCTCCACTAATATTCGAGCACTGTGGTGGCCAGTCTGGGAAAACCCATGGACTATTTATGTCGGCATATTATGCCTAAGGACCAAGCACTGAGTAAGGGAAGAGAGAAGATAGAAAATAACTTTGCCGTAAAATTTTATCCTCACCAATAATCACTACTCCAAACGAGCAAACAAATAAAATTTGAAGAATACAAACCGGATAAATAATATTGTTGTTTACTCTTATTCAAAGGTTGTTTGGACTACCATACAACGCCTTTCTCTTCATAAAGGTAACATTTCATTTTTCAAACACCCCATTTCGAGGACCAGTATAAGGGTTCTATGGCACATATTTAAATCACAGCCTACAGCTTCTTAACGTTGCGGCCTTCACCTACAGAAGGTAGGTGCAAATACAGAGAAATAAGTTTTCTGCACAGGCGTCAAGGAGTGAACCCGCAACTTGATGGTTAGTCAAGCTGATAACGAGGTTTCATAACAGTAGACTTAGGTTCGATACCAGGGAGGGTTTTATAGAATATAGATAAGTGACAATAATATATGTGTAATTAGTTTAGATATTTAATTTGGCATTGCCAGAGTTTACATGCGGTGTAGCGATATAGAATGTTTGCATTTTTTCAGTAAGTAGCATTTATATACAATGCAACAGAGTTTGAGTAATATTTGTAGATTCAGGAAGAAATGTTTTTCTTGGTACACAGATGGCTCTCTTAGATTATCGCCGGTATAATGCGTCTGTTTTTCTGGGAATTCCACCCAACGGTATTTCTGGAATTTTCGAGTAGGAAAGCTCTTGCTAGAAATTTCCTTGGAGGCCAGTAGCCAAAATTAGGGGCCCAATACAAGATCAGAACTTCGAAAAGTCAAAATTTCGGCCTATAATATTTACGAGGGGTTGTTAATTAGTCAACAAGAATGTCAGTCGTTTTTACAAGATTTAAAACTAAAGAAATTCCACGCGACGCGTAGCTCGGGAACGTTAACTCACTAACAGTTTGGTTTTGAAGCAGTCCGAACGTATTCACCAACACTCTTCAAAATTTCAAGCTTAAGTCGCGAGTGCAAGAAGGCTGATATCAAATAGATTTCTTTTACCTGTTTGGCATATGGAAACTTGAGGGATTTTGATTGTGCATCTTCCTCATGAAATAAAGTGAAATGCCAACTTGATGCAACTAGGTAATTTTATTGGTATATTCTTAGCTCGACATGTTTCGGGTACATACGCCCATCATCAGGAGCATTAGATGTTGAGTTGCAGCATATGGTTTTTATCACCGAGTTTTTGGATGGGTGGTGGTCTTGAGAGCCGCTGCGTAAGTCGTGTTTACGGTGCGGATGGTGCTGTGCACCATCCGCACCGTAAACACATTTTATTTCATGATATCAAATGGCTCTTCGAGTCTGATAAAATTTATTTAAGTACCGCAACCGCTTGTTTACGATGTAATCAGTTACGAGTGCACGCAAAAAGTTATTTTGTTAACAATAATAATCAATGAAAAGAGTGGCTGAAATTTTATGTGTTTCACTTGTGAAGTGGTCGCAAAGTGGTATATTGTGGTCTTCTGTAGTGTGGCATGGATATTCCCAGGATAAATGTCTCATGAATATATTGGTGGAACTGAGCTAGGTAAATCCAATCCGAGCTCTGTACTTAACCATCAGGTCATGAGAACTACCACATAAAATAATCTCTAGCTTTAGCAGGGCTTACCTACTGGCGTCTAAGAAAACAACATTCAACGCCTACTACCTGGGGGAGCAACAGTGACGTCACAGGAGGAGTTGCATGTGGAAAGGTCAGAGTAGAGTTAAGAATGGAAAGAACGGCACGAGATTCGTGTTGCAATTTAATTCTTCATGGACAAACAGCATTTCATTTCAGTCCCAGATCATCTAAATGAATGTGGGGTCTCTTGACATGCGACCCGAAGCCAAAAGGCCTTTATTTTGGTATCAGTTTCCAACTCATTAATAGTGCACACACACACACAATAAATGCACGATGGGTGCTCAGTAGTGGACCACAGAATTATGCGCTAAACTGTACTTGTATAAGATCTTCCTCAACACGGAATTAAAAACGCACAGCGAAATCCGATTATGAACAGACATATTTCCATATCAGAATCAGGACTACCTCGTTCCTTTAAAGCCAAAACTAGTTTCTGTAATTGTACGAGGCTTACTCAGAAAGTAAGTACCGTTTCGCTGTAAAAAAAATCGAGTAAGGTTTCGTATAAAATTTCATTGTTATCAGATTCTACATTCTTGAAACTATTTTTCCATATATTCGCCGCCATTATTGAGGCACTTATCGTAGCAGGTAACAAGTTTTTGTATACCCTCCTCATAGAATGCGGCCGCCTGCGATGTTAGCCACTACTGATAATGTCATAGAATAGAGTCCTTGAAATCTGAGAAAAGTACAGGGAGAGATCAGAAATTGTGAAACGTCTGTCGTCACGCACTCTTTCGTTGACCTTAAGCAACAAATCATCATTCACCAAAGATGGACGCCCATTTCGTGCCACATCGTGCACGTTCTCTCGTCCTTCATCGAACATCCGAACTCATTTCCTAACCATGCTATCACTCATCGCATTGGCATCATACACTTGACAGATCTGGTGATGAATCTCACTTGGTAGCACATTCCTAGCGCTCAAAAAACGAATTAAAGACCGTATTACACAGTCGGCGGCCCCTTCAATGGTCTTAAACATGTTTAACGCAAGGAACAAACATAAACATAATACGAATTTCACGAAATGGCGTCTGTGGTTACTCAATTGATAGAGGAAGTCATTGCACATGCGCAAAGCGACAGTCTCGTGGATGTGCAAGAGATATGCGCAGACGGTACTTACTTTCCGAATAACCTACGTATCTTTACCTTAATATTATTCTCTCCGTGCATTGTGAATGATTACAATATCTTAGTACCAACAAATGCACATATTATACTAATATATATTTCACTGTACCTGGCTGCTACACGTTTCAGCTGGTGAACACCATGAGGATGGCGAACAGGCGTAGTTGAAAGGTATATTAGCATAATATGTGAATTTGTTGGTATTAAGAGACTGTAATTATCGTTCCTTATGCATGAAATTCGGAACTTCATGCAAAAATTAGACATATTAAGTGAGGGAACTGGAATTATTGTATATGGACGCTTTGTGTGAAATTTAAATCCAACGAAGTTTTACGTCTCCCAGTCCTGTCCACGATATGTGTCATCACTTATCACAACGTGTAATTGCGTGTGTTGTGAAGTGAAAATAGCCTAAACACGTGTGGTTCCTTTCGTACTTCTAAAAGCTACTTATGTAATCGTAGACTACATCAACCTCTTCCAAGCAATGTTCTTACTTTGTGCCGCTCGCTTCAACATTAAGAGCTCGCATGTTTCATACGGTTTCTTCCGAACAAACTGCGATTATTTCCTTACACTAGTATGTAGGTTATTCGGAAAGTAAGTACCGTCTGCGCATATCTCTCGAGTATCCTCGAGACTGTCACTTTGCGCATGTGCAGTGACTTCCTCTACCACTTGAGAAGCCACAGACGCCATTTCGTGAAATTCGTGTTATGTTTATGTTTGTTCGTTGCGTTAAACATGTTTAAGACAATTTAAGGGGCCGCCGACTGTGTAATCCGGTCTTTAATTCGTTTTTTGAACGCTAGGAATGTGCTACAAAGTGAGATTCATCACCAGATCTGTCAAGTGTATGGTGACAATGCGATGAGTGATGGCATGGTTAGGAAATGGGTTTGGATGTCCAATGAAGGACGAGAGAACGTGCACGATGAGGCGCGAAGTGGGCGTCCATCTTTGGTGAATGATGATTTGGTGCGTAAGGTCAACGAAAGAGTGCCTGACGACAGATGTTTCACAATTTCTGATCTGTCCCTTCACTTTCCTCAGATTTCAAGGACTCTACTCTATGACATTGTCAGTAGTGGCTAACATCGCAGGCGGCCGTATTCTATGAGGAGGGTATACAAAAACTTGTGCCCTGCTATGATAAATGACTCAATAATGGCGGCAAATATGTGGAAAATAGTTTGAAGAATGTAGAATCTGATAACAATAAAATTTTATACGAAACCTTATTCGATTTTTTAAGGCGAAACGGTACTTACTTTCTGAATAAGCTTCGTGTATTAGGAGTATTAACAGGTTGGACATTGTAAAGGGGGCGGTGAGAGTTTAGTGTAAAGCAGGGAATTAATTTTTGTACACATATTTGTTACGCTAATCTAGGATAAATGGCGCAGTTTTAGAACTTGCCCTCTGAATGAAAATCCAGACAAGATAAACTAGATTCTAAACTTTCAGTAGCAGTAAGGAGCGGAACTTGCAGGATCAATTGAAGTTGACCCAAACATTCTGCGAGACGGTTTTGTAGCTTCAAATAACAGACTACAACAGCTATGCATACAGCACAATGGGGTCGAATAGGGGGGGGGGGCAAGCTGTGATATAAGTGCCGGTAAGTAAGTAAGGGCGCTTTGAAACATTTTTTGTTCCTATTGCGAAGTACTTACGCTTTTTAACTAGCAAGAGAGAGTGCCCTGACATTTCATATACTCCCACCACCTATATGACATTAATTTGCAGCTAACTGCTGCGTATTAACACCTGAATTTTAGGCGAACATGTTCTTACGTTTTGTGCGACATGGGTCAATGTGTTGAGCATGTACAATGCCCTATGTAAGGTCAATGTGTTGAGCACGTATAATGCCCTACGTATGGTCAATGTGTTGAGCACGTACAATGCCCTACGTATGGTCAAAGGTGAATTACGTAAGGGAGACTGCGTCTTCAACTGAATAGGATAACCAGAATAGTCACAGCTTACCTTTCGGGAAGAGACAGGAAAGAAGGTCCATGCTGAGGAATTATCGGAATGTGTCTTTCTTGCTAACAATGACGCTTGCACCGTGGTTTTTGACATTTCTTTATGGAATGATAAAGGATAATTCGATAGAAATACAGCTAACTTCTCCGTTATATTCTCAGATGTGGGACGGCATCTGGGTGACTCGTTCCCGATACTTTGAGACAGTGTGGCGGTCTCATTAAGGGAATCTCAAAACGTCGGACACCTATCACCCAGTGACGCGAGGCTATATCCCAGAAGAACTGAGACCTTAACTGCACCCCTGAGGAAGCTTAAAACTCGAAAAAATAACGGCTCTTAAGAGTCCAAAATTCCAAAATTATCTTCACGTAAATTTTTAACAAACTCATAACATGTCAGAGCAATTCCCTTCTTAAAATTGATATACCGCAAAGGGAAACTGCACACACAAACAAAAAATTCCCTTCATTTTTGTGGAATCAGGTGGAAAAACTCAGTTTATTTTATTGCCCACAGGATCCGAAAATGCAAACCAATTATACGTATACAACATTAAACAACGTTTACTGTCTCACTGCAGGTATTTAAACAAATAACTGTTTCTAAATCTATCGTTTACCGCAATAAATTATGGAAAAATCTGATTATATAAACTGGCAATTTACAACTATCATGAAACAGCTCGTCAGCTCCGAAGTAAACGGATCAAGTTACAGTAAGTTCATGTACTTCAAAACCTTTCTGGAAACTGGGGAAATTGTCACCCTCATGACCGGCATAAACGCTGTTGTAAACGTAAGAAACAAGACAGACATTGAGAAGCTTTCGTGTAACAATTTTGCAGAGGAAAAGCAATGAGTGTTACACATTCTGAGTGCGTATATGTAACTTAGGTATGCAGGTATGTGCCATATTGGCATCCGTGGCCTACCCCGCTCTACAATATTTTTTTTCACATTATCTCATAAACGGCACGATTTTCGAAACAAAAACCGTTATGAATTTCAAAATATATATTTCTGTTTTCTCTACAACTTATGTCCGAAACATTTCTCATTCTAAGAAGAAATGAGTGACGTATGATCAAAAACGTATTTCGGTCTTCATGTAAAGTACCCGTAATTCTTGTCAGATTTTAGTGAAACTTGAATTTTCTCAACAGATTTTCGAAAAAATTCAAATATAAAATTTCAGGAAAATCCATCAAGTGGTAGCCGAGTTGTTCCATGCGGACGGACGGGAAGACGGAAGGATAGACAGAAGTGAAGAAATTATTAGTCGCTTTTCACCATTTTGTGAACGCGCCTACAAACGGTCATCTTCGTATGCAAGATATATCACTCAAAATTCACAGACGGTTTTCCAAACGGTATTTTTGTCACATTGACCGAATCTAGATTAACTTCACGATCTGTTTCGTTTTCTGATACATAGAGTGACAGGATTCTGCCTCTTGCTGTCCCATGGCCATGCTTGCTCTAAGACTTTGCAGGTTTCAGAATGTTTTGACGAAAAATTATTCATACGATGGTATGTATTCCAAGCCCTTGGACTTCAGCTTCTGAACAGGCATTATTCAAGGTTCTCGTCACATTATGATAATGAATGCATTTGATTAATGGGGAAGACAAATGTAGAAAGAAACCTAGTCAATCTCACATTCAGAAAAATGTTCAAGCCCCACAGAAAGTACATGGCTGAGAGTAAACTGAGTAAGAAAGTGAAGAAAACGATAACCTGTCTGAATACTGCGACATTAAACATTGCGACCCTTTTTCAGAAAAGTGTGATGAATGGGTGTAGTGTTATGGGGTAGCAAAGCACTGATAACATGATAGCTGTGTTAGTATACGAGGTAAGAAACCATTTTATTTCACCATATATTTTAACGAGAAATGAAGCAGGATAAAATAAAAACTGGGTTATAAAACCAGTCCATGTTGTATAAGGATATAATCACCATTTGCTCTAAGATCCATACAAATCAGACCAAAACAATGTGTTGGCACAAAGTACAATTCTTTATTGATTAACCTGGTGACACATGAATTATCCAATATGTTTTGAAAGGTTATCGGCTGACATGATTCGTCGTTTATGGAACTGGATTGGAGTGAATCGTGTGGTGCAGTGGTGCCAATAAATAGGTCTTACTCAGAAAGGCTTGCAGTTACATATTATTTCATGTTTTGTAAGTGTATAGCTGAAGGATCTGGCTGACGAACTGTGTGTAGTAATCATAATAAACGCTATGGAGCCAGCTACATTTTGAGACATTACATTTTCCAATCCCACCATTAAATCCGTGCTTCAAAATGCTACGTACAAAATTACTCTGCTCCAAATTTGCGCTGCTGTATGCAACATAATACAAGCATAAGTGTTTGTATGTAGACATATTTCTCACAAATTCTTTTGTATCAGTCATGTTTAAAAACGGGAAATATCCGCCTGTAGACAGTAGGGGAAAAAAACTATATTGAGCGTCAAAACCGTTCAAACATCATCACAGAGTGGAACGACTAGCTGGACCAAGACAAACGGAAACTTCGCAAGCAACCAATAAAAATACCCGGAATTCCAACCCCGAACAAGAGAGCCAGACATGTCAAGCGCAAAGGGAACCAACCCCTCTTCTATTTCACAACTTCTAACCAAATATTTAGGGAAGCTCCTGCATTTTTGGTGAGTCCTTTCTTGTCTTTCCATTCTCCACCATCAGCTTTTCTATTACCGACATCCAATTTCGTCTTTGACTAACCGCACGAAATAATGCAGACAGAGTCCGAATGTAGAGAGAGAGAGAAAGAGATAAACAAAGAAATGTGTGAGATTCAAAATACCGTAGAAATGTGTAATGAAATTACGCTACAGTCAGACAAACTCTATTGATCTGTCACTCTACGCCGCTACTATGTTGCTGTTTATGCTACAAGGAATCATTTCCTGGTTCCGTAATCTTCATTTTACACTAGTATCGCCTTTTTATTTCATCTGTCACTAATGTCATAGTCTGTGTTATTGTTACAAAAACTGCCAACCCCACGGACCCCACTAGACAGCCACTTTGGTTTAAATGAACGGCTTTCCTACATCCAGCATCCTTCATGTCCAGCAGAACCTTTTTGCTTCAATTGGTAAATGAGATAAAGAAGAAAGACTTTTCTCTACCATCTAAAATATACTATACACACAAACACTAGGGACAACCCAAAGACTGGTGTATACAAGAGGAAAACAAACACTGAGTTCGTCTTTATTCTGCGCTTTAAACAACACCGTTACAGTATTACTTACTTCCTCTTTATTTATTTTGTCTTTTTGTATCTTGTAATGTTTGTTGTTGCCAAAGAAGAGATGATGGACAATCCACTCGGAACAAATCATCGATCTATTTGTATAATCCGAGAAATAGGCTGCGCAACCCAACCCGATCTCACCACTTGGATAGAGAGAGCACACGCCTATGCCGTATGGTGCCTCTATCAATCATTGGTGTGTTATTGCCTCTGTTTGGCAAACAATTAATTTAATTCAGAAAATCGCTGTATTCTTGGATGAGACGCGGTTTAGTCTCGCAGATATTTACCACAATATACGGAGCCACGTCGCAAAAGACAGTACATCCCTACATCAAAGTGAGAAATGTAGTTATCGTAATTGTTTTCACGTCTGTTCATATTTTTAATCCAAGAAAAATAAATTATTTATAAAAATAAATTGTGTATAAATTTTGATTGAAAGAACTTTTATCCGGTGCCAGCTTTTCGCAAAAAAAAAAAATGCTTTGCTGCTCGATTCATGTATGTATTATACTGTGTGCAGCTTGGAAATAAAATTTCACAGTAATTCTAATACTTCCTAGTGCAATACTAGAAGCTGTGCTTCATGACGCAAATATCACGGATATTTTCAGTGAGTTCCGTACACTTTGTCACCTTGTCACTCTACGTAATTATTGACAATTAAAGCATTTCCCGTACGATATCTTCGATAAACGACAACACAAGAAAACGAAAACAGGCTTAACAAGCAAAATGTTATGTTACCAGCTTGCAGCTCAGTGCCTCAGGCAACCCCATAGTAATGTAGTACAACGTAATTTAAATATATATATATATATATATATGTGCAAGGGCAATCTTATGGGTAATATATTTTTTTAATTTTACTTACGTAATATGTCATTACACCCCCTACGCAAACAATTATATAGTTTCTGGAACAGCCTATACTCTTTGGTGATTTGCTAATGTATTCCGACCTGTTCAACATCGCATCAGGACAGCATACTGTCAAACGCTGAGACGTTGCTTTGTGTAACCACACTGATACTTTAGCCGGTTCTTCAATATTAATGCAGTTCCGAGATACAAACGTTTACTGTAATTTGAGCCAACAAATTCACATAAATCTACAAGAGTTAACAATAGCATTAGAAAAATCACTAACTCCTACATGTTTCGGGTCTTACTGGCCCATCATCAAAACAACAAACTGTATAAAACGGTTTCTTATGGCTGAGAGTGCCTAATAATGAAAAAAGGCCTAAAGAAGTTACATATCTCAATAATTAAGAATTTTGTTTTTTTGGTGCTATGTACAAGAAACTTTGTGGAACTGTATTTTTTATACCATTTTGTTATATTATGTCTGTAAAATGCATGTCTTATAGGATATCTGCTACACGAAGTTCACTACTGAGCGTGTTATCTAGTAACAGATTATAGAACTAGAAACAAATGCAGTAAAATAACATACTTTTTAACTTATGCTTGAAAAACACTGTATTTGACGTGTTCATTTACGTATAGACTACTTAATTCATACCTATATTGGATTAAAAAATCGACGGCACTAAACATCGAGGAATTTCTAGATTTGTAAGAATTAAGTGAAATTACAGAAGATATTTAAATGAAATAAGTGACAGATATTAAAGATGGAACTTCGGTGGAAAGAACGATCAACAAGGAGATGGGAAGATAAAATTAAGGTACATCTCACGGCAAGAAGACGTAAGAAAGTGACGTGTGGCACAGTTGACTTAGCGTCTTGCAAACCTGCAGACCTGAGTGCAAGCAGTGATGAGCTTTCTTGTCTATTATGCGGCGTACGGGTTGTTATATAATCTCAGCTACCCACAAGTAAAACAATTAATGTAGCTTCCAGAGAAGCTGGCCTTTTGCAGTTCCTATACCGCGGTAGCACAGTGGTTAAGGTGCTGTGCTACAAATCGGAAGGTCGGTGGTTCGATCCCAGCTAGTGTCAGTAGATATTTCATTGACATAAAATCCTTCCGATCGCATTATGGCCCTGAGGTCGACTCAGCCTCTAACAGAAATGAGTACCAGGAACATTTCCTGGGGGTAAAGGCGGCCGGTGCGTAAGGCTGACAACCGTACCATCATCCTGTGCCGTTGTCATGAAATCTGCGAACCTTAACTTCCTGGAACCCTCTGGGCCACTCCAGGCCCGTAACGGGACTGCTTTACCTTTATACTGATTGTCTACTTGGTGGATGATCGAGTAAACGAATCACATTACCGACAAATAAAACATTTGTTCCTCTACACAGCAATCAGATCGGTTCTGGAGGAAACTAGGCCCTATCCGACGAATACCATTAGACTTTTCACCTTGAAAAAAGTGGCACAGGCACTCACCGACATCCAATAACGGTTGAGAGCACAAGGAGGTACACGCCACTCTCAAGTACGTCTTCCCGGGTTAGTCCTTACTTAAGCAGACGAATAGATTAATTACCTAGCCAGGCGCTATAATTTCAGTACGTAGACAAAACAGGTCAAGGACAGCGACAAACCACCTTCAGCCTGTAATGTCATGAGAAGTGAAGGAAGTTAAATGTGTAACTTATGTTTATTGGACCGTGCATCATCTTGATAGTTGAATAAAGAGATGCCAACTTGATGTCACTTGCTTTATTGTTTCATTATTTAATGCTCAACATGTTTCGGATGTTAATACATCCATCTTCAGGAGCTGGCGACTTATTTGTTGAGTTATTTCATGGGTTGTATTGCTCTGGTTCGATGTGTGTTGGTGTTATGTTGTGGTTTGGCTGGGGTGTTGTTGTATCCGTATGCAGGCTGAGGCACTTGTGCCTCAGCCTGCATCCGAAACATGTTGAGCATTAAATAATGAAATAATACAGCAAGTGACATCAAGTTGGTCTCTCTTTATTCAACTATCAAATGTGGAAGTTTTTTCTTCGTCCGCTTTAATATAGCAGCAAAGGAAGAGAAAACAAAAATAAAGAGCAGAAGAATGGTGAATGGAAGGGAGGAGAAAAAAAACTAGATTTGCAGAATCTTTCCTTATGCGGAAACGGAAGAAATAAGAAGCTGAAAGAGCAGGTGAGGAGAGGAGAAAAAACAAGCGGAGATAGAAATGAAGTAGAAGAGAAAAGACACAAAGAGGTTTTCGCTCGAAAATTGAATTTGGAAATTGGGCGCTGGAACACTCTACCACTCACTTGCCCTTCCGCCCCTGTAAGACTTGCCTCCCTCCCCCTCAGGCCTTCTGCTGTTGCTATATCCACTATTCTTTTCCATTTTCCAGCCACTTTATGCTTTTATATAAATGTTTTTTCTTTCTTTTCGAAAATATGAGAGAGGGGGCGGGTTTCCATCAGGTCAACTGAAGTGGTAGCTCACGTAATTGCATATCGGGCAGTGGCTCGCAGAAAATTAATCAAATCAACGTGGAATAAATGGTGTAGAAGTGGTATTATCTTTCTTTCTTCTTTAATAGTTAGTTTGCTGGCATTCTCTCCTAAAACGCAAAGTGGCTATAAAAAAAAACATCGACTCCTTCAGCCATTAAGTTGCCAAGAAAGATTCTTCTCTCTTCTACAAGAAATGGAAGTGAAAAGACAAAAAAATAAATGCAATCAAATTTGCAGATAGGAAGAAACGAAACATACAAATGATAATGAACTTCACAACGGAAAGAAGCTCACACGATATACGAACTTATCATTCTGGTGCCTATTTTTCAGAAATAGTCCAGACAAAAGAAAACACAAACGTGAGAAAGAAGCTCACACAATATACGAACTTATCATTCTGGTGCCTATTTTTCATAAATAGTTCAGACAAAAGAAAACACAAACGTGAGAAAGAAGCTCACACAATATACGAACTTATCATTCTGGTGCCTATTTTTCAGAAATAGTTCAGACAAAAGAAAACACAAACGTGAGAAAGAAGCTCACACGATATACGAACTTATCATTCTGGTGCCTATTTTTCAGAA
>Ga0123355_10009769_pt1 | contig 14630 bp, 4 predicted proteins | sample TergutEmb28metaG_3_FD_89872 | JGI IMG/M metagenome (GOLD analysis project Ga0123355, IMG submission 89872) | Embiratermes neotenicus P1 segment gut microbial communities from Petit-Saut dam, French Guiana - Emb289 P1 | ecosystem: Host-associated > Arthropoda: Insects > Digestive system > Gut ...
GGGCTTTTTGCTGGGGGTTGGGGGTGGGGCCCCTCCATTATTTCTTTCATTTTTTTTTTTAAAATTAAAAAAACTTCCCTTTTTAAAAAAAATACCCCCCCCCCCCCCCAAATTATTCCATATTTTATTACAGAATGAAAGTATGTGTATTGACTTGTGGTCCCTAATTGAATGGCTTTCTGCAGGCTGGATCTTACTTACTGTGCTGGTACAAGATGGGTTCTGTCCAGCTTGCCGCACTGTTGCTGAATTCACTGCTGACTCAAAACTGCAACTACCACATACATTATAATATAATATTACCTTAATCTAACGTATATTGAACCTAACCCATAAATGTACTATAGTTTTTACTACGATTATTGAAGTTCAGTAATGTATAGTCGTAATCTGATTCTAAGAAATGGTGAAGTAATCAAATTTTATGAATATATACAGTTGAACTTGCAGTATAGATTGGTAGTTGCCGACGTTTCCTGGGTTGCTTGACCTTTGAAGGTGAAACCTATAGGATTTTAATCGTAATTTAAGTTTAAAATAGGTCATAGTGTAAACATTTAAGTAATATGCCTGAAGGCCTGTATTTTTTCTTAAAATATTTTTCCTTCATTTTAACCATAAACCTCGCTTAGAGCAACACTCATTTATAGAAACACATTTTATTCAGTCCCTTAGGTGATGTTACAACTGAGTTTGACTGTATATATTATATTGATTGAAATTTAATACAGATTTTTCTTGTTTATTTCATCATCTGAAAAACTGTCTGCACAAAGTTTGGATAGATATTTTTCTGAAAATTGAAGATTGTGAAGGACATCATCTTTTGTGCGTGGTCATTTTATATTTGAGTAAATGCCATATTTGGTCATGCTGAAATTTTGCTTAGCAGATCACAAGATACAATGAACTAATGCAACTCAAATATGGTTGTATATTTGCAATATATATTAGCTTGTTTGAGTGACCATATTACATGTGAATTAGATATTTAATTTATACCACAGTTGTTGGGGGACAGCTTGAATGTTTGTGTTATACGTGTAAGTGAAAACTGTACCTAATTTACATTTTGGGAGACTAGTATGTCTAGTTCTGCAGGATAATATTTCTAGAGACTTAATTTTCAGAATACATGCATTTGTCCACTAGATGGGAAACAACTGAAAATATATTTATATTAAGGTAAATTATAGAAAAGGCATATGAATGTAATATAAATCTACATGTGTTATTTGTAGATTTCAAGCAAGTCTTTGACTCCATAATAAGGATAAAGATATATGAAATACTGCAACAAAGAGAAATGCCTGCAAAATAAGATATATTAATAAAGATGACAATGGAACATTCAGAAGGAAGGATCATCCTTAAAAATAATTTATCTGAAAAATTCTCAATCTTCCATGGAGTAAGGCAAGGTATTTACAATTCTCTTGAATATAACTTTAGACCACATAATTAAGATATTGATGTTTAGAGAAAAATAGCCCCTAAAATGACAGAAATAAATGCATACACAGACGATGTGGTGATAATGGCCAGAAGTAAATAAGCAATGGAAAAATTATTAACAGCCCTGAAAGAGAACGCAAATGAAGTAGGGTTGAGCATTAATCAAGAGAAAACAAAATATTTAGAAATTAATGTGAAAAGAAGCAATATAAATAGGAATACAAATGTAAAAACAAGACAAAATAATTTTGAGAGAGTGCAGACTTCAGTTTCCTAGGGTCGGTAAGAAATGACAATAATGTGAGCAGAGAGGAAGTTTTGACAAAAACAGAGAAAGGAAATAAAGCCTTCTTTATGAAAAAAAATTTGGTTTCATCAAAGCTCATTGGTGGGAAATGATCCAAAGTGACAATATGTATATCCACTGTAAGGCCCATTGCAACATATGCTGCTGAAACTTGGACTTTGATGGAGAGTGATATTAATTATTTAATGATTTTCAAAAGACTAATCCTGAGGAAGATTTTTGGTCCCATTCATGAAAGAGATGGATGGAGGATTAGGACTAATCATTAATTAAACAATTTAATTGGAGGAGCTAACATAGGGAGATTCATTGAAGCTCAAAGATTGAACTGTTGGGCCATTTACTTAATATGATGGAGTATAGAATGGTAAATAGGATTTTTGGAGTCCAATGGGAAAGACATCAAGAGGATACCAAAGGAATAGATGGCAGGATGAAATCTTGCAGGATATTAGAGTATTTGGTGTGAAAAATTGGACAAAGGTGTTGGTGGACAGATAGGCCTGGCATGAAGTCAAAAACCCATAGAGTGCTGTAGGACGGACGCAGAAGAAGGCGGAGGAGGAGAAGAAGAAGAAGAAGGAGAAGGAGGAGAAGAAGAAGAAGCAGAAGGATAATAATAATAATAATAATAATAATTAGTTCAATACTACTTACTCACTGCTAGTATCTTGCTGTGTTCTCAAGTACACAGGCTTTTCGTTTTCAATTGAATATCCAACATTATTCTTTGAACTTTACATACACGTAGCAACCATTAATAACACAACTTGTCTGTGTAACTTTATTCACATCCTCATGTGTGGGTTAAACATGGCTCAAGAACCACCATTTTATAACCTCGTTCTAGAGTGTGATCAGAGTGATTCAGAATTAGGAGTAACGTGACTGACCACTACAATACAGCTACTTAATTGTTTTTCTTAAAATTCCAACATTTTAATGCTGGTAATCCAGAAAGTATCATGATATGTGAGTCACATTAAGTTTGGTTTGCCATTGTATGCAGGCTATGTGATGTTTTCAGTAACTCATATAATGCTGAATGATGAATTAGACAGGATTTGGAAGGAAGTTGTCATGGCCTAATTAATGAATGATCCCAGCATTTGAAGGGAGAGACTGTGGACAACCACACAAACCCCTCTTTATGATAGCTGTTGACCTGTCTAAGATTCATACCAGGCTTCTCTGAATACAAGGCTAGACTTTCCACCACACCAGCCTGCTTGGTAAATTTATTTAGTACATCAGATTAGTATTACTGAGAAGAAAGTATTTAAACTAGCAGGCATATTGTAATGTCAGTCTGATTAATTTAACTATTTATATTTCTCCATCATTTTATTACAATGTTACAAAATCTACACAGAATACATCAATGACACTAAGACAGAGTTTAAGATGCATATGATAACTTTTAAGAACTATCTAACAAAGATATTGGAGTATGTTATATGGCCCTTTATGTAAGCATTCACATTGCTAGAACATTGTTACTAAAACTATTCACTTAAAAAATGTACTCCCATAGGATACAGCCACAGCTGATGACCAAATGTTATTGGAAAGTGTGCATTTTTCTGATGGACTCCACATGGGCTATTTGCATGTATGATGATAAGAAGAATGAAAATATTATTTTTACTGCTAGCAACATCAACTTAACCACATGGCACAGGCCTGTCTTTCCTTGGAGATGCAAGTTGAGTCTCATCTGAGACCACTTATTCTGTGTATCAATTCTTATAAACCAGTTATGCTCAGAGCAGGCACCAGGAATTGATTTGAGCTGCATGTTTTAGGTTTTTAAACACAAATTACAGGTGACAACAAAATCAACAAAAGAAACTTAATGTTAGTGCTCATTAATTATTACATTTATGTGTGTGATAAACATACTGTTGCAGAATACAGTTTTATATTGTTCATTTCTTGCATTGTTAAAAACCAGTTCACAACACTCAATCAATAAAATGCACAATATGTCGTGAATTTTGTTGCTAGAGTTTATCAAAGTGGTTACAGAATACAGCTTTGTTGTATCTTAAAAATAAACTGAAAAGCACTTTTACTGTCCATAAATGTAACTATTATAATTTAACCACTATAATATTTTACAGGAGTTCCTCTGTGCTTGCAGGTTTTTTATCTTCAAGAGAGTTAACCCATATGTGCGTATGGCAGTATGAATGTAAACTTCTGTGACGATGATCCAATTTATCTTTTATATTCCCATTTGCTATATTCTGGCACAACACTCATATTTGAAGTCTTCAGCTGCTAGAGGCACAAAGAAAACATTTTATCCACCCTTCTTGTAATTTCATTGTGTTCACCATTTGAAACTGTATCATTCAGGTCTTTCAGTATCATCTATTATAAAGAAAAATGAAAAGTAAAAATGAATTGAACAGGATGTAGAGAATACATATCTTCTCTGTGAGGTATGAGGCTCTTGTAGTAGTAGAAATTAGGACTCTGGTATATGACATGGTGTTATCAGATAGGTAAGTACCAATGTTTGGAACACAGAGGACCATTATCTCATGTCATCTGCTACAACACTTGCTACAGCTGTACAGATTGAACAGTGCCTAGTTATGATTTTTAGGGACTGAGTCCTTCTTGAGAAGCTAACATTTCCTCATGTAGTTCAGAAATTTCCTGCATTGTATGGAACCAGAGGGTTCATTACATTCTTTACAAGAGGCATGTTTATGCATGTTTATACCAATGTCTGAGAAGTTTTTTGATGAAGTCACAAGAACTTTCATTCTCACCACTGCTACATATGCACATGTTCAGATTGCCAGTAATATGTTTTGTGACTGCGGACACCAGTCAGGTTAACCCTATAAGGACCGAATTAAATCCCATCTGCCATTTGATGGCATTACTAGGAGCTCACCATATTCTCCACATTAGCAGGATAATTTTCACTCCAAACATTACAAGATATTGCTTTCTAGGATGTGAGACTGTGCATTGTTGTTGATATGTACCAAAGTTTTAAAACACACTGCTAGGAAAACATGAGATATGTATTGTCCAATGTTCTATACCACGAATGGTACAAAGATTTTGCTTCAGTACTCCTAATGTAGCAGACAGTAACTTAAATTCTATAAGCGCGGGAGATGGCTCATCCATAAAGGAATTTTTCCTTACCTTTTATATCATGAATAATACAGGGGTATACAAATTTTTACAAAATCCAGGAGCCACCTTAAAACTGTAGGTGCCAGCTGAGTGGCATGAAACAAATTCCATACTGAAGTACTCACAAATATTAGGTGCCACCATAGAAAAAATTAGTTGCCCAGGATTCGTGCATCACTGGAATGAAATACTGCTTCTTATTGTAAAAAGCCCAATTATTATTTCTTGTCCATGTATCATGATGATAAAATTTATACTGTTAAATGCCCACATATATTTGTCCACCCTCTGTTGCTTCTTTTTAAACTTCAAAGTCTACAAACAGAAAACAAAATAAGGAATACCACTTAGGATTAATTGGTTTCTGGTCTTGGAACATGGTCTATTATTCTGAAAAGAAAACAGTGTAAGTTGTATTTTTGACGTAACATTGTGTGTGTGTGTGTTTTGGAATACAGGCTGATGGAAAAATTCCAGAAATGAAGCATGGAGAAAGAATACCAACAAGATGCAACAATATAGATGTTTATTGTCAATTCAGATGTTTAATATTGACTGCTGTCTCGACATGTTTTGGGCATCTTTATGCTCATCTTCAGGAGAAAAAGACCACGTGTTACTGCATATGGGGTTGTTTGCTGGAAGTGTTGGATGTGGCTGGTTGCGGTACTGTGGTGCTACGTTGTAGGGTGTGAGCACTGTGAAGGTTGCTGCTTGAGCAGCAACCTTCACAGTGATCACACCCTACAACGTAGCACCACAGTACCGCAACCAGCCACATCCAACACTTCCAGCAAACAACCCCATATGCAGTAACACGTGGTCTTTTTCTCCTGAAGATGAGCATAAAGATGCCCGAAACATGTCGAGACAGCAGTCAATATTAAACATCTGAATTGACAATAAACATCTATATTGTTGCATCTTGTTGGTATTCTTTCTCCACGCTTTACTCACGATGCATGCTCACAGGAATATAAAGTTTCCAGAAATGAAGCAACTCCAAGTTTAATACAGCATTGTCTGAACCCTGTGGGAAGGAATGTCAGGCATAAAATTTCTTTTGTCCCATTAACAATGTGAATTCTTACTGCAGTATTGAATCTTGCACTTTGTTTCTCGATGTACAGTTATTTGCAACATGTTTACAAGAGCAGTTAACATACTTCATACACAACAATACATATACATGTTACATATTACCATTTAGAATACCGCTTACACCTCCCTATGGATGGTGAATAAAATCATTCATTTCATACATATTTATGGTTACTAGCCACATTTTGTGAAATAACTTGGATAAAAATCTCTGCCATAAGTGAAAGTCACAGTACAAATATAGTTAGTATTCTTTTAAGTAAATGTCTCTTAAAATTAACTGTTAGCTGTGGCACAGTGTACAGTGTTTCACTCAGAAAATATTTTGATAAGATCAAATTCCCATAGAAAACTGATGTCCTAAAATATGTAAGGTTATATGATACAGTGATGTGAATATTTCTGCTTATCAATGACAACTGTAACATCGCACTTCACATGGGCTTATCATTGACTGTAAATATAGTGAAAGAAGTAGATTAAAGTCTTATGGGGTTGACACCATGTCGGTAGGTAATTATTTACCAGTGTTTTGTAGCAGCTAATTTCCTGCATTGCCTTGGTTGTCAAAGCCTTGGACTGCCCTAAATATAGAGGCAGTGGACCTGAATCTTTGTCAACAATCCTGTGAAAACAACATTTGTGTTTGTCATGGTGAGATATTATGCCATGTCTATTGGTAAACAGTTACCCAATGTTTGGATCATAGTGCCTTCTTGGACTGCTTTACCCTGAAGTTGAGGGCACCTGTTTATTTCAAAATAGTGGTAATAATTGACTACTGACATGGTGTAACATTCCAGTACTAAGTCCCACATGGTAAAAACATGCCGTCAGAGATCGTTAAACATGTGTAAGACTGTAAGTCATTCAGCCCATGCACATAAAATGAAAGTCTATGTTTGTACTGTTGCTTATCCTCGTTTAATATCTTGTGTGTATAAAGCTTTATTTTAATGAAATGAAATTAATGGGATGGTGTATACAGTAGCTATATATCAATAATCTTCCATAAGGACAACATTATTGATTAAAAGGGCAAAAGAAAACTTCATGGACATTGAACAAGTGAATTCCACCAAAAAGTAAGCTAGAAGACATCACTTTCCACTTAGGCACTGAATACAAGCATATTATGAGGACTGAAGCACTGTGGATTCCTGCCTCAGTCACTGGTATGGCTTGTTTTCATTCAAACACTCTAGTCACCCACTGCAACTTTTTTACATTAAATGTTTTGTACTTAATGTAAATTATTTTTAATCAAGTTTATTCAGGTCTTTTAAGACTGTGGTTACCATTTTGTTATGGATTAAGTCAGATATTTTATTGTTCATAGAAAAAGTTAAATCAGCTCTTATTACTGCACACACATTGTGCACCAGGAGTACTGTCTTGGCTTATTTTATTATAAAGAAAATTCAATAGTGTTCCTAACTGCATAACATTAGGTAGTTTTGTGAAGATGTGCATCCTCTTATTTGGTAGTTGATTTATGGGCTTATCACTTTTTACCCAACATTTTCGTGTACTGTGAGTTGACAGGAAATGTCTAATAGGTGTGAACAACATTGTCAAGAAGCATAAAGTGCCCATAATTAATTTTTCCAAGATTTTATTATGTATACCAAAATTTCTATCCATCATCTGGATATAAGTCAGTCTGCATGATAGTAGTTAGATGTTATGTCAGCAGACTGTAAGAGGTGTGTTGCATGTAGGATCTTGTACTTCATTTGCAAACACTAAAACTGTATCATGTAACCTTAATTCTCAGTCAGGCTCTACCAGTGATTTACTCTTAAATACTCTGCGCCAACCAAAATATGAATCAGTGCTTCTTTCACATGTGTACACATTATACCAACTTAAGTACAGTTATCGCTAATCAGTGAAAACTGCTGTTTAGTTATTTTACCTTTGTGTACATAAAATTCACATATTAAGTTATAAGAAATACATCTGAGGGAAGTATGAAATTACACTTTACAATATGTATTGTTTCAAATATTTATTTTTACACATAAAATAGTTCACTTATTTTCCAGCAAAATAAATGCCATCCATGAAACATGTGGTCCCTTGTCAAATAACAGTTACAAAAAATCTCTCTTTTCATGGTGGTAGTGATCACAGCTGGAAAGAAGGCATACGGACAACATGACAGTGAGAGCTGCACATCAAATGGGGAGGGACAGTAGCATTTTGACATGCATTACACGTCATTTCACCTGGCGATACATCATCCTTTGAAAATATTTCAGTGCAAGAGAGTCACTAGATCTCAACCTACAGGAGCACAGGGCTGTTCAGACATTACTGAAATATTTTTCAAAGCCATCTACACCTAAATTCAAGGTGCTGAGCCTTTGAGTAGCTCACAGTCTCCCACCTGCTCAAGACATTGTGTCTTTTACAGAACCTGAGAATTCATTACGGTGTTCAGAAAAGTCTGTCACTGGTCCTATCCTGGGCCAGATGAATCTGGTGCACACCTCTCATTTTGTATCTGTTTAAGATCCATTCTACTATTATGCTTCTGTCTATGCTGAAGTCTCTTCCTTCAAGGTTTTCTGAGTGGAATGTTACATATATTCTCATCCTTCTCATGTATGTAATGTGTCCTGCCCATCTCATTCTTCTTGCTTTAAACATTCTGATACTATTTGATGATCATATAGGAATACACATTCATTTATTCTTAAATACAGAGTGGCCCAAGAGTCAGTTAATTGGTTAGTAAACTGGACAATTAAATATGGTTAACTGATGTTGGGTTACTCTGTGTACCATTGTTTGCATATGCATTACCACATGATTCAAGATGCTAAGCAAGTAACAAATGAACAATATAGTTGTACAAACTTTAGCTGTTTTGGAAATAATGTTGCTTACCACCAAGTATTATAGACAACTTCATAAATTTTATATCCTTGCTCAGTGATTTCTGTTTCATTGAAATTTTCCATAATGTGCAGAGCTTGTAACAAAGTCTGCAAGATGAGACAAACTGTCTTAAAGAAACCTGTCACACTGCAGACATGAAATTGTGCAGATGAGACTTTTTCAGTTGTTGTAGGCATCATTATAGGGGAAAAACTGAACCTTACTTTCTGAGAATTGGGATGAACTCTCTGTATTGTTGGAAATAGTCATATAGGTTCATATGCATGCTGTTTAGCTAACTCACCCTTTTATTTGATGTTAAATTATCTGCATTATTTTCTTTGTGTCAAATCAGTTACACTGTTGTCATGCACTTTGAACTGGTAGCTGAAAATCAGTCCTAAGTTAAGATCCTACGTTCTCACTTCAATTGAATTTGTAAAGAAAATACAATTATCAAAAACCAAATTCTGCAATGAGGTGGTGCAAGTATGTTAAGCATGTATGTATGTATGTATGTATGTATGTATGTATTATGTATGTATGTTATTTTACCTCCATAATATCTACAAAGTACGTAATTATGGAGCATAAGGACAACTTTACCTTTAACTTTTACAGTTTTTTCTTAATACACAAACTTAGGCAGTTTTTTTTTTTTTTTAATTTGAATTAATATATTATGATTTTGATTCGCCCTGCATTCTGGTGATGAGGCATGAACTTATACTGCACTTAGTCTTCCTCACACTCATTTCAGTCAAAATTCCCTAGCGTTTAACAGATTTTCTGTGTTTTTCATTATGTTACAACTATTTATTTCTTTTCAGTGACTAAACTTTTTTGTTTTTCATTACCACTTTTTTGCACAGTCTTTATCATAATTACATTTCTTTCTGTATATAAATTAAAAGATTGTGACAAATTCTTTCTTATGGCTTGGTACTTAATTTTTAATTATTGGTGGTTATGATGTCTTTGGTTAAACACCACACATGACAATTTTGTGCTGTAACTATTTGGGTTTACTCAAGCTAGTTATTATATTTGTAGACTAATATTTGTACTGAATAATTTGAGGCAGACAAGGGACTAGTTCTCAGGTAACTTGCAGCTCTTTTATGGGTCTATAAGTCACAAAGGTTGACAACCACTGTTCTGTCATATTGCTTCAGATGCAGATGTTATGCCTCCCAGTTTTACAGACCTGTAAGACTTCAGTTGTGTTATGGAATACATTGAATAATAAAGGAAATACTAACTGTAGGGGAACTTTGATACATGAACACACAGTTATTATATGCAATAAATATGTAACTTGCAAGTTGCACAGCCATTAATTGTTGTAACATATGTTATAGAGTGAGTCAGCCTTGTACTGTTGCCAATTTCAGTCTGTTATATATTAAGAATTATGTCATGATTTTTTTAATAACAATGTGCTGTCTAGAGTGATGAAAGATTTTTCTGCACCGCTAGGTAAGTAATTGCATCTGTTGTAATTATCATATGGTCAGGACCTGCTCAGTCAAATTAATATGCTACCAATCTTTCCATCCCCCATCCTCCTGCATACCTTTCCTTGTAATTGGATGTTTGCATAATAATATGCTGCGAACAATGGCTAATGATTCTGCAGTGGTACGGTAGCTGAGCTGACCATCATTACCAACACAGAATTGAAGTGCCTTAATTAACTGTGAACATGTCACCTAGGAATGTCATGTCTTGTTAAAAACAACAGTGTCTATCGTGACGTCTGTTACTCCACTTCAATTGACTACATTTTAATTTGGATTGGAAGTGTCTGCATTTTGTATGCTGAGTTCATATGTCTCATGTTTTCCGATGATGCAGAGGGTCTATGGACCAGAAAATGGGCACCATGTTTAATGGTACATCATTGATTAACATATTATTGTCTAATGTTTCAGTGATATATGGTTTAGCTATCACTGTTCATAACTGTAGTGGCCATCACCACTCCCGTGGCCACCACCTTTCACCAAGCAGGTTAGGTTATGTGACAGGTGTTACCTGTTCAAGATAAACCTTGTTAAGTTTCAGCCAGTTTGTTAGTATTGAGATATCTTGTGTTTTTACACCGTCCCTCCATGTAAGTATGATGAAACAGGCCATGGCACCTGCATTTCAGATCTTTTCCTGCTTATTGTACATGATTATACATCTCATATCATTCACTGCTAAATTAACCTCTGCTGTGGGTGCACTGTGTTGAAGTAATCAATCAGTGAATCTGTTACCCTACATTGTTCTACTTCCCATTATCCCAATGCTTTAATTGCACAATAATTCTCGGTTGTTTCATTCACGTAGTTTGTATTTTAGTCACATTAGTGTAAACATGTTATCTTATCAAGTCATTTGCCTTCTAATCCTTCTTAAGCCTGTGATAAATCCACGTCTTTGATTTGTGTCAAACACCATCTGTAGGTGGACTGCAGAAGTGTAATATTACATAAAGGTAAAGTGATCCCGTTAGAGGCCTGGAGTGGCCCAGAGGGCGGGTAGAGGTATAGCTCTACTCTTCCATTACAGCGGCACTAGAAGGGGGTGAGTGGTCAGCAGCACGCCCCGGCCGCACTTTACCCCTGGGAAAGACACGGTACCCATTTTACAGGAGGCTGGGTGGGCCGCAGGGCCGGTCTGGATGGGCGGAAAATCTCGTCCCCACCGGGATTCGATCCCGGACCGTCCAGTCCATAGTCATTCACTATACCGACTGAGCTACCCGGCCCACATAATATTACATACACTATTTATATTTTTAATAAAATGTCAGATTTGTTATGGTTTAGACCATGTTTTCTTTTACACATATTTCTTATTCATAATTTAATGAAACATGCTGAATCCCAGGATGGAACACAACACTGATGCTTGTAATAAACTGTGTAATAACAGTTTAAAATTCTATTTGTAAGGACAGATTTGTGTTTGTACAGGTTAGTTGAATTTGTCAATTGAGAATGCTTGTCTAGAAGTCAGGTCATGTGGAAATGCAGACACATGACCTGGTAGTACTAATAAATGTGATAGCTCTGCCTCTTTCCACTGCAGTGAATGCATGAGATGAATTTGTCCACTTCTTTGCCAGGCACATAAAACCTTATAAATACTATAGCATTGTTAGCTGTGCAATGCAAAACATTAAAGATCTTAAAGAACATGGAAGATAATTTTTTTTTTTTATATTCCTCCAGTTTTAGTGGACTGGCAGAACACTACTAGCCAGAGTGGTCCATATACCAATGGAAATGTTATCCAATGGCACTTTTTAAAGTGTTTACAATAGGTGGCATTAACTTTCAGCAAATATTTTGTTTGGTAGGAGAATGAGTAAACCATACAGTCTCTATGCATCTCACTTATTAAGAGCACAGCCACCAAGGAACTGGACACCACTCTACCAGTTCGGGTGCAATGGACGGTAAACTGCATACATATACAGCAGTACAAAATTAAGTTAACACAGAAATTTACAGAGATTATATGCGTATAACAGCAGTGCATGCCAAATTAGTATTGTACTTGTACAACTGCAATAAACAGCCAGCCTGTTCTGGTAACAGGCACTTCTAGGACTCATTGTCTTCAGATACCTTATGCAACCTGCTATTCAGCCTGAAAATCATAAATAATACGAGTATTGTGAAATGTAATGTCTTGATGTTTCACTGGCCTTTGTTATCCTACAAACTTTCCAAGAAATTTTACTTTATGTGTGAACTGAAGTGTATAATATATACTTGACAAGTAATAGCAAATATTTCTGAAGCTAAGCCACTATATAACTTGCAATTAAGTCACACTTTATAATTGTCTGAACTTATACAAACACAACAGTGAATGTAATGCGTAGAAGTCTGTGTCAGTGTATCCACAGCCCTTGGCCTGCGCTAAGATGAAATTAAAACTATACCAACAAAAACTTTCCTGATAATATTCTGAGACCAAACTTTATTTTTATCCTATCATCCAAATGCTTTGATTAATACCAGACTGTCATTATACAGTTGTTTCATATATACAATATATATAAGGTAAAGTTGTCCCTATGCACAACATGATGACATAAAGGGGGAGCAGAGGAATAGCTCCAGTCATTTTTCATCTGGGTACTAGACTGAGGTAAGTGGTTAGTCTCACACCCCAGCTACCTTACTGCAGGGACAAGAGCCCCATATCACCCACTGACTAGGAGGCTGGATGGGCCAAAAGGATAAACTGGACATTTTGGAAAACAGAAAAAAACTTTTCTTCTGAAGGGATTCAAACTGCAGATTGTGTACACAGACTGTAAATATATTACAATATTTTGTAGAAAACCCTACATTTTGGTATAGTTTTCAATTGTTGGCATTCAAACTTACAGGAGAAAAACTGAATATTTTTACATGTAATCATAATACATTTACTGTACTAAAATGGATGGATCATTTTTATTTTAGCAACCTGTACTAAACATTACTTGCTTTCTTTTTCCTTATTTTTCATACTTGTGGCTAAAACTTTGCATATTTATGTAGTTTATGGTCTCAATTCTTGTGCGTGTTGCTTCAGTTATGGATGGATTTTTATACATTGTGTTATAAACACATAATGTAATTTAAGGTCCCATTCTTTGTGCAAGACTGTTTAGGTTGGAACAGAAATGTTTGAAAGAAAACTACTTGTTATGCAGGGTGCAAAAATAAAACTGATTGGTGCTGAAAAATTAAAGATATTCTCAAGTGGCAAATCACATTAATTATTGACTTCTGTGTAGTCTCAGTTCTATTTGACATTTCATTATTTATTTGTGTTGTGTGTACATCAAGTGTTACCCCAGGTATGTAAGGGAATCGCTAATCTACCACAAAGGGCCTTAGCTGACATTATTAATCTACTTTACTAAATTACTTCAGCAGGCCGTAAACTTTTAAGCCATAGCAGGGTTAAAAATATGCATTGCATAAAACATCTTTTTCATTAACTTTTAAAAGTAAACAATTTAATGCTTGTGAATTTCTGTGCTAGAACCCCAAGAAGATAAATTTTCAGAATTAATAGTTGCTTGTTTCTGAGATTACTTTAAATTTTTGGCAAATACCACTGACCCCAATGTCTTACAGAAGTCTGACAAGCTTGATGACTTTGTATAACAAGTGCTACCACATGAGATAGTTCCAGTTCTGGAAGGTTATAATTTATTACACTGAGGTATATACCTAAGTGTCTATATGAAAACTTCTTTTATAACAGAGTCAAAACTTACGTTCCTTTTAATTTCTTGAAATGAATTTTTCTAAGTACCCAATTTATGTGAGTTATAGTAACTGGGTATGGTGCCCTATAAATCATTTTTATAATTTTTTAAATAAATAACAAAATAAACGGAGCTATACGGAGACATTTTGGAAAACAAATGAACAAAGAAACAAAGTTAAGAATTCACAACATTACAGCAAAAGCAGCATTGAAATTTGGAAGTGAAGCTTGGGTACTGAAGAAAAGAGAGGAACAACGTTTAGAAGCGGCACAGATTAAATTTTTGAGACACTTACTTGGAATAACAAAACTAGCTAAAGAAAACAATCAATGTATTAGGCAAAAAACGGGAGCACAGAACATAGTAAAGGAAATAAAACAGTACCAGAAAAAGTGGCTACAACATGTACAGAGGATGGACACAAACAGACTACCAAAACAAGCACTA
>Ga0123355_10009770_pt1 | contig 14630 bp, 7 predicted proteins | sample TergutEmb28metaG_3_FD_89872 | JGI IMG/M metagenome (GOLD analysis project Ga0123355, IMG submission 89872) | Embiratermes neotenicus P1 segment gut microbial communities from Petit-Saut dam, French Guiana - Emb289 P1 | ecosystem: Host-associated > Arthropoda: Insects > Digestive system > Gut ...
CTAAGAAATAGGCTTGGGGAGCGTGGACTGTATTGATCTGGCTCAGGTTTGGGACAGGTGGCGCGCTAAGAAATAGGCTTGGGGAGCGTGGACTGTATTGATCTGGCTCAGGTTTGGGACAGGTGGCGCGCTACTGTGAAGAAAGTAACGAACATTCGGGTTCCATAAAATGCTAGAAATTTCTTTGTTAGCTGAGAAACTGTCAGCTTCTCAAGAAGGACTCTGCTCCGAGCAGTTAGTTATATCCGCATGCGTGTGTAGAGACGAAGGGAAAAGACGAAAAGCTGTGGTGAAGATAACTGGTCTGTCGGACGAAATTTGAACCTGGACCTTCCAAGTTTAAGCAGGATTGCTAAAGAATCGACTGCTTCATCCGATCTGCCTTAATTTGTTGATCTTTTCTCATAACTGTACTTATGTCACCGCAGCGCTCTGTACGTGTCAGCAGCCACCATTACGAACCTGTATACGACAGGGCCGGACAGACAATAGAACTGAGGCACAAAATGTGAGTTTGCCGTTGTGGCTGCCTGGCAGTTATTAAATTCCTATAAAATGTCGTTCCATAGCTTGAAGGATAAGGCTTGAGAGCAAAATGCCACTAGGCTGACCACAGGCAGGTACCATCAGACGTGCACTCCTCACAGGGTTACCCAGGGACATATTTCAACGAAGTTGTGAAGAAGTGAGACAAGGAAAGTTTTCAAATAGTGAAAGTTTCCCACAGTATAGGAATGCACGTCTTTAACACGTCAGGTATTGCACGTCTGATATTTAGATCAAACAGTACGGGGTAAATGAATATTGAACCACAGCTGCTGTCGTTCACGTCACCGAGTATCGCAGTCGGGCGGCCAGCTCCGCTGCTTTGTGTTCCTGCAGATCTGCTTATTTTCCTGCTTGCGACTTCGTATGCTTCTTCCTCAGTCCTGCGTGGCAAGTGGCCGTGCGTGACTTGAAATTAGTCTAGGACCGCTACGTTCGGGCTTTCTTCCAAGTCACCGTTCACTGACGTCTTTCTACCATTTGACTCCATTGTACTTACTAGTTTAAAACGTCGTTAGATATACCAAACTGTACTGTAAAATGTGGGATGGAACCAATAAAATGTAAAAGTTGAAGTTTCGAATTACAGAACGGAATTTATTTTGTATATACGGGGTGATTCGCGCTGTAGCCGAATATTTTTGGTATATTTGTTAGATAGGTTTTCTTGCGTCAGTGTCGGGCGGTTCATAGCCATATGTTATAAGTTTAAACTGTCAACATATGTTCAAGAACGTTGGTTATAGGTAGGAGGGGCTGTGTACAGTGAGAGATTTAAATGAGGAAACGGTTGGCAGCAGATAACGTACACAAGCAGTTCAGTGAGACAGCAGGCACGTAACTGAGCCATGTGAATGAGGGAGTACAAGTGAAATGACTATGGAATTTTAATAGAAAGTGATTTAGTTGTTTAACTGGGTAACAACACAACTTTTATATGAAGTAGAAATGAATAAATAAATCAATAAGTAAAAAGAAAATAACTGAAACTGTATGTGATTCGGTGAACCACACCCGTCTCCCGCAAGAAGTTCTCCTACCAGACTGAGCACGTCGGGACAACCGAAGTAAAAAGGGCGATCGTGTAGAACACCTTGACGCTCTAGCTTCAGCAGTTATTCCTTAAGTCATCCCTATTGAGGACTATTGCTACCATGTGTTACCGTATTCAGTTTATTTGGTGTACCTGATACCACGTGGTACTCCCACACGATGTCTTCATTACACCTGGTACAACGTGGTATTTCTATACCACTTATTTATCAGACCTGGCACTCTAATGTAAATAGATGTGTACAATTTATTTATTACACCTGATGTCACGTGGTACAATTTTTGCTTGTAATGTCGCTTACTTAATGGTTTTCTTCAACTGCCACTGTTCTGTGACGTTCAATTCAAAAGTAATCGTAAGTGATGAATTTAACAAATGCTGTAATGGTAAGTACATGGTCATGTTTCGAATTCACAGTGTGAGGACTGGTAACAGTACTTTCGAGAGGGACGAAGAGTTTAAATATTTGGGAACAAATTTAACAAATCAAAGTTCTATTCCGGAAGAAATTAAGAGCAGATAGAGGTCAGGAAATGCTTGCTATCATTCGGTGCAGAATCTTTTGTCTTCCAGGTTGCTATCCAAAAATTTAAAGATTAAGATATATATATATATATAACTGTAATTTTGCCTGTTTTTTTGTATGGATGTGAAACTTGGTCGCTGACATTGAAGGTGGAAATGAAGCTGAGGGTGTTTGAGAATGGTGTTGAGGAGAATATTTGGACCTAGGAAGGGCGAGGTAACGGGGAAATAGAGGAGATTGCATGACGAGGAGCTAAATGATCTGTACTCCTCACCCAATCTCGTGCGGGTGATAAAATCGAGAAGAATGAGATGGGCTGGGCATGTGGCGCGTATGGGTGAGGAGAGGGGGTGTATAGGGTCTTGGTGGGGAAACCGAAGGGAAAGAGACCACAGGGGAGACCTAGGCGTAGATGAATGGTTAATATTAGGATGGATCTCCAGGAGGTGGGATGTGGATGTATGGACTGGATTGGGCTGGCCCAGGATAGAGGCAGGTGGCGGACGCTTGTGAGTGCGTTAATGAACCTTCGGGTTCCGTGAAATGCGGGGAATTTCTTGACTAGCTGCAAACCAATTAGCTTCTCAAGAAGGACTCTACACCATGGAGTAAGTAAGTAAAGTAGTGTTCTATGTTGGTATACTGTGTAAAATTCTGGAGTAACGTAGGTAAACCACGTAAATCTAGATCTCAATGTCTGACACCTGGTAAAATTCCAACCTGCTATGTTTGGAATATGGGGACCGCGGTGGCACAGTGATTAAGGTGCTGTGCAACAAATCGGAAGGTGTCATTGGAATTTTTCGTTGACATAAAATCTTTCCGATCGCACTACGGCCCTGAGGTCGACTCAGCCTCTAACAGAAATGAGTACCAGGAGCATTCCCTGGGGGTAAAGATGGCCGGTGCATAAGGCTGACAACCTTACCACCATCCTGTGCCGTTGTCATGTAATCTGGGAACCCTGGAAACCTGGAACCCTCTGGGCCACTCCAGGCCTGTAACAGGGCTACTTTACCTGTTTTTATCTTTGGAATATGAATAAAGGTTGCTAACCATTTGACCGAGGCCTTAAATCGGCCCTTGTTTGGGCTTGCAACTCTCATTAAAATTTCATAAAAGATTAAGAGTAGATATTTTTCAGTTTGCCAGTGAAGTACATGCAGCCGGGTAAAAATCAAATCATTCTACTGCAGTAATACCTAATTTTGAAATGGACTGTACTTGTCAGACTCTTAAACATAATATTTTATTTTTATTTTTAATTTATTTCGCGGCATAAAAGTCTGTGGTCTCGTGCTGAGATATGCGCTGTTCAAATAATAACACCCTTGCACGAATGCCTGTGTTACGGTTTGTGTGTTTCATGTTGGTTTGGTTTGTTGAGCGAGACCAAACTTTGGTAAGGACTGGCTAATAGCAGTGCTGGTGCGGTCTATGGAACACAGTTGTTCACGACACGTCGGATGTTATTGGGCAGTGGTGCAGAATACATAAATATATACAACACTTCTAATGTTTGACCCACTGGGGTGGAGTGACGGTATCTCTGAACGTACATTCTTCGTAGTCTTATCAGACCCCAATCGCACAGTGCTGGGGACTGCTTACTTCTCATGCCATAACTCACAGGCCTTTTAAATCCTTACTGCACGAATATGCAGTTCTGTGCCTACATCAGTAAATATTAACTAATTAACTAGCCAACTAACCAACTACCCGACCAAATAAATAAGTAAGTAATAAAGCGCACGAAGGATATTCCTTTAGAGAAGTTGGTAACTTCTTTCTTAATTAACAAGTTTTCAAACTTTTAATTTTATTATTAATTTCCTTCTTACGCGTATAAAATCCAAGACAGCTGTTCCTCTCATATTCCCCCACCAAAATTGTGTATGCATTATAGCGAATGTCAGTGTTAATATGTATCAACGAGACGGTAATTCATCACCAGGCGTCGCGTTGTTATAATGGTAGTGTGACTGTTCATGTAGCGATAATGATTTGCATGGTGTTGTCTGCAGTCACTCTGTGCTCCGTCTGACAGTTTTTCTTCGTCTTCCTGAAAACTCTTCAGGTGAATAATGGGATTGTGCAGTGGGGCGCACCATCAGGCGGAAGAGTCGGACACTCCTCTCTTCAATTCGGGCCGACCCATAATGCTACGTTTGCTTCACCGAAGTGCTGTGAAGAAATCTGACTCTATTTCAAAACAGGATTTCCTGCCATCCTAATCGCCATCAGCACTCTATTTTTTATTACGGTTCCTCTCATATTAATCTGTGTAACTTACCAAGTTGAAACAGCATTATTAAATAACCTAAATAATTAAGTGTAGGAGTATGGTTAGATTGTTTCCCTTGGTCTGATTTACATTGGGCGTACTGAACCGGACCAAATTGATGTATATGGAGAAATGGAAATGGAACTATTCGAATTAAGTCCTGCCCAAAGCAACCCTGCTCACTAAAAGTGTCATGTGGAATTGAACTCGGATCTGTCCATGAGAAGCCGGAGACTAAAGTTCAGGGCACTTGAAAGACCTTTGATTATTCCAAGAACGTACTTAACTACGAGAACTACTGGCCAACTGACTGACCAAGTCGTAGTAATTCTGGATACATAAATGACACTACGGCTTGCTGAGAAACAGACAACTCTTAGATTGCAAAATTAGATAAGGAATATGAGATTTAATCACCTTCTTCACAAATGGTGGTCCAGAAACACCACATAAGGACACATTTTCAGACCCCCTCTCTCAGTTACATTTTAATGTCATTCTCATGTCTGTTTCCTATTCTCAACACTTATTCTCCAAAGACAAACATTTGCATATATTTCTCATTTCCCCTTGCATGTTGCTCTTGTGGAAGTTGGTTTGATATCCCCTACTTCTTGCAGTTGAGGTGTTCTTTTTTTGGGTGGGGGGAGGGGAGGGGCCTTGTCTCCCCATCACTGGGAGACTGGTACTCTTGGTTTCGATACCACCATGTTGTTTGGAAACGTCGGACACCAATCACTCCGTGACGCGGCGCCACATTCCAGAAGCAAGGAGACCACAACAGACTACCGCGTGTTCAGAAAATCGGGCGTCGAACTTGCTCTAAAATAAAGTCCCACCACTTAATAGAAGAAATATTCATTAAGTTCTTGATTTATGGAGAGATGTAACTAAATTCTTGACTAGGTAAACCGACACAAATATTCAGCATATGAAATGTGTGCATATTGGGTCCTTCCATTGCAGACATTTTACAGGACAAGTAACCGGTGTAGCTGCAATGCTACTCCAGTTGTAGTGAAAAACTAACCGTAGTTTAGCCTCGTACGTGGATACCAAACCTGAATACAGAAGCAGCACAGTCCACAAAATGTAGCTACCAACCTGAGCAGACAGTTTTACACCACAAAACCACAATCTAAAAAATCACAACGGCGAAAGCCCCAACCCTACCACCTTCAATGCCTCCGACGCCCTAAGGCCACGTACCGGCACCGAAATATTCCTAAGGAATTTAAAGGCACGTAATATTAATTTTCTCTCACAACACATGTTCTACCGCATCACTTACCATAAAAAATTGTAATTGTATTGATTACCGGGTACTCGAGTTTTCATTTTCGCACGGATTACCTGAGCGAATATTCTACTAACAGCAGATTGCAGTAACGGTCTGACAAATACCTGACGCTGTATGTGCAGTTTTGAGCTCCTGATGATGGACGCAAAAACCGTCTGAAACATGTTGAGCGTCTGACAGAAATAAATAAATTGAGAAACGTTGCATCTTGTTTGTTGTACTCTGAGAATATATTGGCGATGCACAGACATATGAACGTTAAATTTACCTGAGCGAAATCCTGTTTCCTAATTTAACTGATTCTAATTGTGAACTGTGTCGAAAGAACGCAGCGTCCTAATGTGGCAGAATGTGGATACTGGCCCAGTGGAACGAGATTTGAAACAGGAAGTAGCTGTGTGTATTTTATTACACCCTGAAGAGTAATTTTTTATTTCAGGCTTAGAATTTCATGCAGAGGCCAATTCCAAAGTACGAAATAACCATTTTAAGGTCAGTACCATTGATAAATTGAAGAGGAATGTACTAAAACTTTGCTAAATCTATCTGTCGTAATGCGAGTGAGAAAGGGACAGTTCGTCAGAGAAGTAAAAGAAAGGGCGCATCATGATTGAGGCGGAAATATAACACTGCAATTAGCAAAGAATCATTAAGCTGAAATGGAGTGGAGACGGTCAGGACATGTGTGCAGTGGTGTAGAAGTCAGCCGCAGAGCTGCGTGTCAGACCATAAATCAGTCTGCAAGCATAGAAAGTAAAACCTGAGTTCTTGGTAATAAAATGACTGTTTTACCTTACAGCAGTCTTGACTCCGGAACATACAAGTAGATGGACAGTTATCCACAGAAATTGTCTGAATACGTTTATGAGAAACAGTCGGTGATTGTGAAGTATGAAGCCAGAGGTTTCTAGCTGATGGCGACTTGCCCTCACTACTACAACTTAAGACCATAAAAAGTCACAGATTTACGGCGTCAAAGAGTAGTATGTTTTAAGATTTTTTTTTTAAAATAGATTAATTCATAAAATGTTAGTCGTCCCCCTTCATAAGTGAGAATGTTTGGTCTCTGGAGCTGCTGAGCATCTTCGATATAATTTGGTGCTGCAACTGTACATCAGTAATTACGCCAGTTCTATCCTGAAGTCACATCCTCGTGTTTTGATCAAATTCCGGCAGAACTGCTCCGAGCTGAGAGTAAAAAATTTACGACATGAGGTCAATGAACATTCGTTGTATTTCTGTACGTGCAATGAGAAAGACTTGACTGAGAGTGGGAAGAAATGGTAGTGTACGCTTGTTCATTGGTCCTAGAGACTAGGCAACACTTACAGAAGTATGCTGCACTTATTAGCTGCTACAGAGCAGTGGGTAGCATTACTCTCTGAAATTTAACTCATTGCTTAAAAGAAATTATAGTAATTCATCAACGTGGATTCTGAGATAAGAGATAAACCGTAGTTAGACCAACTATCGTACATTTATCAAATAAGATGCTAAAGAATAAACGGTTGTACAGTCAACAAAAGCTGTTTGTAGACTTCAATAAGTCTAGGTTGCCTTTGTACATTGGTTAGAAAAATATGTACCAGTTTCATTCTGTCACTGTTTTAATTCAAGACGGAACATTTATTAAAACGTAATTAATCTTCGTTTATCCTTTGGTATTAAGCGGGTCAGGCTTAAGTATTAGCGTTTCCACGAAGAACCCCTGTTACGTGGAATTTTCGGTCATTGTATATATATATATATATATATACAGAGTGGTGCAAAAGTCCCTTGACACAAAAGATAACGTGTTAATTGTATTTTACCGACGCCCCACTTAACATTTATTGACAATATGGAATGTGTCAACCGTCTTCCTTGTGCACTGACACGTTATAACAATCTTTCCACAAAGCTTTTTCGTTGTATTCCTAAAAATTTCGTCCCGAAGATTTCGCAAATTAAAAGACTACGAAAGTATCAAGTGTGTGGCCGTTTTGTTACTAAATATCGACTGTCAAGTGACTTTGAACCGTTCTGTGTGTGTGTAATAATAAGAAAATAAATTCGTTGGATCTTATGTATATTGGAACGTGCATCATCTTGATAGTTGAGTAAAGAGAGACCAACTTGATGTCACTTGTTTATTATTTCTTTATTTAATGCTCAACATTTTTCGGATGTTAATACATCCATCCTCAGGAGCTTGCGACTAATTCGTTGAGTTACTTCATGAGTTGTATCTGGTTCGATGTGTGTTGGTGTTACGTTGCAGTGTGTTTATGGTGGTGTGGTATCCGTATGCAGGCTTCAGCCTGCATACGGATACCACACCACCATAACCACACTGCAACGTAACACCAACACACATCGAACCAGATACAACTCATGAAGTAACTCAACGAATTAGTCGCAAGCTCCTGAGGATGGATGTATTAACATCCGAAACATATTGAGCATTAAATAAAGAAATAATAAAACAAGTGACATCAAGTTGGTCTCTCTTTACTCAAATTCGTTGGAATTGATGGCAGGTAACTGAAAGTAGTGGCAGTTCACGCTCAAAACCTGGTTCGTACTGGGGAGAATATGGCGAGTGGTTTGTTGTACCGATTTCTCGAAGGTGTAATTTAATTTGCCTAGCTGGAATGCTCTTAACTGTAGTACGGTACGCGAAGACACTCAAACACGAATCAGAGTTCGAATTTCCAATACAACGACACTTGCGGGAACTGAAGTGTCCAAGTTCCAGGATGACTGTGCCTCTGGTCAGACGTGCGACCTTACAAGTTTTAGTAATGGAAATACAAATTCAAAGCCCCCTCACTTGAATATTCTAAAGTAAAGGAACAAGAGTCTTAGAAGAGAGTGCATAGCTCCATATATTCAGATAATAACTTATAAACGTAATTAAAAATTACACCAGACATTTAAAATTACACCATAAGTTGTGACATAGTTTGAACTTCCCAGCATTATAATCGGGAGACCCGATAAAAACGAAACCAGCCATTCTGACGTCTTCCACAACGTCTCAGAATTTGTTGGAGACAAATTCTGAGACTGTATACATGTGTGTAAACCAGTTGCTTATATTAAAATGTATAATTCTTGATTTTACCAGCAGATTGTGTTTGCATTTCTTATTACTTTTAAAGTAATGAACATTTATTTTCCTAAATGGCATTTATTGCCCGGTATTTGTAATCGTGTTCGTTGAACACGAGGTCAGCAATTTCTTCCGCAACTTTTCTTTCCCATATTTACCGAATTATATGGTTTGATGTCCAAGAATGTAACTTTCACTTAGGCCTGCTCGATCACAAAATCCTCAAATGTTATAGAAGCTCCATATATGTTACTGAGTTTGGAACTGGATTTTTGAACAGGCTTATTGTTATCGGGGATTTTGTTACTTAGAAGGTTAGGTTGCTACGACCGCTCTTTTGCACATTGCTTCTATAACATCCTTATACAGCTTAAAGGAAACAGTTGTATGGCGTAAGAACTAATCAGTGGTAATGAGTCTGACAATTGTTTTCAAAACCTCTTTTTTCGAGAGAGTAACAGGTGAATTGTGTTGTTGTATTTGCCACGCAATATCTTATTTATTTGTTGCCCATTTCCCCTACGTGTTCCACATCTTACTCTATGATCCAACCAGCGGTGGATAAAGATTATCGGATAGGTTTAAAAATGTGTGCTAATAACGGTGCAGACAATAAACGATAATGATATGGGACAAGAATGCAGCCAACGCCGGAATATAGGAAGTACGTGCGAAGTTCGGTAGAGAGACGTGCAAGAAGTAACCAATTTGATGACAAAGACGCAGAAGGGACGAAAAAATATCGCGAATTAATTCCGGAAGTATTATGGTGGCATCGTTTGGGCAGGATTTGTGTGACTCAGCGTAGGGATCAGAGTCGGTCTGTTATGGATACGGCGATAAGAACTTATTTTGTAAGAGACTGCGGTGAGTGGAGTAGATGAGCTGAGAGAACCATCACAAGAAGGATTCTCATCCGAGGAGTTAATTACAGTGGCATAAGAACGGGTCGTTCTCCCCCCCCCCGCCCCCAAGCCGAGATCAAAATTACACCCAAAACTTGAGGGTTGTTTGACCGTGCATCTCCCTCATGAAATAATGTGAAACGCCAACTTGATGCGACGCACGGCACCGACCGCACCATACCCACTACCTACGCAGCGGCTCTCAAGACCACCATCCATTCACAAACTCGGTGCAGAAAACCATATGCTGCAACTCAACATCTAATGCTCCTGACAATGGGCGTATGCGGCCGAAACACGTGGAGCTAAGAGTACATCAATAAAATTACCTTGTTGCATCAAGTTGGCATTTTACGTTATGACACCCAAAACTTTCACAGTAGACCAGCCTCGTGGTCTAGTGGTCAGAGTCTCTGACTACTAATCATGAGGTCCCGATTTCGATTCCCGGCTCTACCGTGGGAATTTTCCCTGAAGGGGAGAATTCCCGTGGTCTGGGTAGGTTGGTAGAATTTAGGTTTAAGGGCCCTCTTGGCACTACATCCTCCTATATCACCACTTACATCATTGGGACAACGTAATTGCGCCTCATGGGCGTCCCAACCTGAGAAGTCTGTTACACTTCTGCCATGCCCAGGAGGGAGGACCACGAAGTCCACAAGGACATGTGGTGTCATTGGACCAAAAAAAAAAAAAAAACTTTCACAGTACTGCCTTCTGTTAGAAAAATGCAATCCAGACGGAAAGAACCCATAGGGAAGTTCAGTATTTGGTACGTTTGGGGTAACCCACACACGGGTCGCCGGCCCACGGTACCCTCAACCCTTATTCATTGACCCCGACCCATGAGGCCCCAGCGTTGTCCCTTCAGCAGGGGCCTTATCTGCGCCAGTGATCACTACTTACCAAAGTACAGTGTCGTAAAGTGAAAATTAGCTTATATCTCCTGTAGCTGACTTTTTCATTAATTTTGACAGTTCAATCCTAGTTCGTAATCCGGCCGGTAAATGTTATGTAAAAGAAGCTCATATTTCAATGCACTTGTGATTTTCACGAAACAAAAGACATGTGGTAATTCACGATGCGTGAATTTAGGAGGCCACGACAAACTGTTATGACAGCCGAACATCATCGATGAACGATTTTTATAACGCGATAAAAGTCCCGTTGCCTAGGCAGCACCTAAAATAATAAATAAAGCAATGTGTGGTTCCTATGTTAAACCAATTTCCGACGGAATTCCGGTTCGCACTAATTGAATACAACGTGTTAGATTTGAATAAATTACCTTCATGTTAACGCCGCAGAGCATATCGTACGGGAGAGCGGACATGTTGCTCTAACTTTTGTATTGATTGGCTTGTACACAGTGTCAATATCTCTATGTTATATCATTGCTTAAAGTCACTGACTGTAAATCGGACTCTAAAATATAATTTATATGTGTTAGGACAGCTTATTCTTATCTGAAATTTCCCTTACTGTGAAACAATGTACAGGGTGATTCAGGAGGAAAGGTCAGTATGTTGGTAAGTGATAGTGTTGGTCATTTAGAGAAATAAATTGCATTTGAACATATGTCTTATATTAAATGTATAGTGAGGTAGGTATTTTTGAATCTACATATATGAAAGCATTTTGAATGTAATAAAGGAGGACAATTTGCCTACTTTAATTTTAATTTCAATTTAATGTTTAAAAGACAAATTTGTTAAACAGAAATGACGAATTTGTTACATTTTAAAGCACTTCCGAAAATCCCACCTCAACTTCAACGCACTTTGCAATTCGTGTGCGAAAATCGCATGTAATTCGTCGGAGTTGAACTTTAACTTTGTGTTTCTTTATGCGGGCAGCTGCATCCAAAATGCGAGCGACAAATTCGTCTCATATATCCATTTTTTTTAACTTCGCTTTTCATCCAACCTCACAAACAAAAGTCTAACGGAGTTAGGTCTGGAGATTCAAACAACTCTGTTACGGTAACCTTTCACATTAAGACATAAGTTTATGTGAATATTTGCCACAATGATGGATACTATCACCTTCAAAAATATTTATCTTTCCTCCTGAATCATCCCGTATAGTTGTTATTATGTTATCAGAAAGCTGATCAATAAACAGTGGCGCTAAAGTTGTTTAAATTATATACAAAAATTCAATTCCGACGTCAGAGAAAATAGCCTATCCGCTTCTCCATTATAAAGACCAACTGGGAAACAGGAAGATACTCGTTGAAAACGCTGCCACTTCACAAGAAACCTATATATATCAAATTGCGAAATTCCCAGTCGCGTTTGCATGTCACTGAATCGCCTAATTAAATCTGTCCGATTGTCTCGTTGCATGTATGCATCCAAAACTGAACAACTGCCGAGGGGATTTTCATTGGCGAATTTGTCCGTGACTTGATATTCACTTAGCTAGGCCAACGTTTCACCAGCTAATTAGGGCAGCGAATCAATTCAGAGTGCGTCACGAAACAACGGTTGGCATGATGATCTTACAGCGTATATGTTTCTCATTAAATCATTTAACTATCAATTCTTTATGCCTATCTATGTCTGTTTTTTTTTTTCATTTTACACATATATTTATTTCTGCACGGATAGCTCAGTCTGTGTAGCGACTCGCTACGGGGTGGACGGTCCGGAGATCGAAACTCGGTGGGGGCAGGATTTTGCCCATCCGTCCAGACCGGTCCTGGATTCCACTCAGCCTCCTATACAATGGGTACTGCGTCTTTCCCGGGGGTCAAGCGACCGTGGAGTGGCGTTGACCAGACCCCCTCCCCCATCTAGCCCCGAGTTTAAAGCCGGAGTAGAAGTATACGTCCTTTCCGCCCTCTGGATCTTCATGGCTTTTTCTATGATGAAATTTACCTTTGTATATTTCTGACTTTGGGGGTCGCAAGTCAAAGCCATTGGCATAAAAGGGGTCGCAGCTGAAAGAAAAGTTGAGAAACACTGGGATAGGACAATATAAGAGGTCACTTTGCATGAAGACGTACTTGCGTTCGTTCGTGAGTTGTATCGTGCGTTGTCGCTCACGTTCTGGCAAGAGGTGAAGACATGAGTGACCACCGCAACTGCGCTTGGCGTTTCTACGCAAGTTCTACCATTTTCGATATTTCGAAACACAACAGACTCTGTTGAATACATTTCCGAAACTTTGTAAATTATGGAAAGTTGAAGAACGGCCTTCCGATGATCATACACAGTCTCTCAGTGGGGGGGAGTCACCATTGTGTTTAGACTGTGCTGAAGCAAGACTTGTTTTATTTTGTAAACGTAGTGCCCCATTATAACACACGTAGAGTCAACTTCCGATATAGCAGCACCTTTGCTTAACGCCTAGTCAAGTTGGTAAACATAAATTTCCTCTTATAGGGTAACACTATTTCAATTTACCCTTACCCACAATATGTCGCCACAAATTGCGGCGAGAAAACAGGGGCGTTATATCGGGGTTTTACTTTAAGCCTATTTTATTCTATTGATGCTATGCTCTATTATAATGACTCCGAACTGTGTATGGAAGAATTTATATGTGTTTGGTTTCTTAATGCTATAGGCCTAACGTCGACCTCCTTTTGCTGATTTGTTATTCATTGACTGTATATAATTCTGAATTAAAGTGGGCCTGATATTAACCAATAGCCCTTTAAGGACGAAACGTATCAGTGTTATGTAAGGACTCAGTCCGCACCGCGCAGTAAACACTCTCCACTTCGGTTATAAAACCCAGTTTGTTAATGATGTGTAAGCAAAAGTCACTGTTTGTTCTCAGATCCATACAAAATATAAAAGCAAAGTAATCAAAATGCAGAATTTTTTAATGTTAAACTTATTAGTATGTAAAGGAAACGGTAGGCATTTTTAAACCACCACAATACAATATTTTAAAATTCCTATAAGCCAGACAAACGCGACCGACATGTTTCGAACCATTTGACTCTTCCTCGGGACCACTGCTGAGACGTTTTGTATGTCGACGTAAAGCAGTGTTTTGAAAGCACAGTTTTGAGGAACCATAGGGGTTCCGCAGAACACATTTAAAGGTTCCGCGAGAATTGTGGAATAAATAAATAAAAATACTGGAATACAGCAAAAAATTCCGAACATATCGAAAATTTCTGTCCAGCATTCAGCGCTGATGGAGTACTTCACGTGCGCTGCCAACTGCCTCGTTGTTTTGTTTTCGCGCTTATGAAAAAGCGGTTCTCGGAACAAGGGGAATTGTTTTACGGGTTCCATCATTAGAAAAAACTTTGTGGATCGCCGACGTAGAGGAAAAGAATATATTGTTAACGAGGCAAATTTTGTTGCAATAAATAATTTGTGTTTTAATAAGGTCCGATGCTTCTGGGGAGGTCCGATGTTTCTAGGTGTTTGATTTAAATTTCCTGATTCATACACACAGAAGAGAGCTAGGGTAAAGGATCCACGAAATTATTCGTTAATGGGCACATTAATACCGGAAGTGAGCAGTTGTAAATATTTAGGAATAAAATTACGCTGCGACTTAAGTTGGGCGGATCAAGTTAACTACAAGGTGAAAAAGGCCTGGGAAGCACTACATTTCACAATGCGAATACTAAAAAAAAGTAATAGTAACACCAAAAGCTTAGCCTACATGTCACTTGTATGTCCGATTCTTGAATATGGGGCAGCGTGCTGAGATCCGGGCAGGGAGGGACAAATTAGTGCGTTAGACAGGGTGCAAAAGAAAGCGGCCAAATTTGCACATCATACGAACAGTCCGAACTGGGAAATTTTGGCGTCGCGTAGAATGTTATCACGTATATGTGCTCTCTTCAAAGCGTACTCTGGGGAACACGCATGGAAGCCTATTGGTGACAGATTACAACGGCCACACTATTTGAGCAGGGTAGATCATGAAAGGAAAATTAGGAGTAGGA
>Ga0123355_10009771_pt1 | contig 14630 bp, 12 predicted proteins | sample TergutEmb28metaG_3_FD_89872 | JGI IMG/M metagenome (GOLD analysis project Ga0123355, IMG submission 89872) | Embiratermes neotenicus P1 segment gut microbial communities from Petit-Saut dam, French Guiana - Emb289 P1 | ecosystem: Host-associated > Arthropoda: Insects > Digestive system > Gut ...
AAAAATCCGCAAACGCCATTTCTCTCCCAAAGGAGATATTGTTCATACAATACTCTCGCGTTATGCCATTTTCTATATTAATGGTACGGAAATGGGTAAAAACAACATCTGCATTTGTGTTGCGCAATGCTTCTATATATGAATAAAGGCTCTCTTGCCTCACCTTATCATCACTGTCAATAACTTTTATATATCGCCCACTGGCGATTGATGATGCATAATTTATAACACTGCCATGCCCTCCATTTTCCTTACTTACCAGCGTAAAGTGAGGGTACTCTGCGGCAATGGAGGTGGTTTCATCAGTACTACCGTCATTTACAACCAAGACTTCAACCTCAGGACTGATCGGCAAGCTGTCTAAGCAGTAACGTAAGGTAGAGGCGCTATTATATGCGGGGACAATAAATGTAACAATCGGCTTGATCATGTCTTTTTTTGCACATACGCATATATTTTCATATAGGCCTCTTCTATTATATAACTCGGATTGGCGTTCCGTATCAATTCACGCAACACAGCAGGGTCAGTAGGCAGGTGATACTTGCCGATGGATTCCAATACAAATCTTCTGTTATACTAAGACTTCAAGTGCGGATATTTTTCAGATAAGGTTCGTCATATGGAAGCAGATAGTAACTGCCCGAAAAAATTCATTGTCTGCACCCTGATTGTATCCTTGCACGCTTGACTATACTGTGCATGGCATATCTCAGCGTATAAAAAGTCGCCGAAACCCGACCATATCCAACTTCTCTGTACGTCCCCCAAATCATCTGCGCAGACTTTAACCGGCCAGAGGATCTAGTTGCTTCACCCATCCGGTAAATAAGCAACGGCTCATCAAGTCCATACGCACACTCGGTTTTTCTCACAATCTGCAACCATACAGCATAATCCTCATGAATAAATCCTTGTGGAAAAGGCATCATCACATCCCGCATCACTATTACAGAGGAACAGGACATGATATTCCGATGCATTAACACTTTATACGTAAACTTGAACTCGGCGGGTAAAACATAATTGAAAATATTGCCGGATGAATCCATATAAGAGGTTGCTGTATAGGTGATAGCCGCATCGTTCTCTTTGGCGAAGCGCAGTTGTTTTTCCAACTTATCTTCACGCCAAAGGTCATCACTATCCAAAAAAGCTATCCACTGCCCCTTAGCTTGGGCAATACCAGCATTACGCGTTGCGGCAACACCCATATTATGTTCATTAATCACAACATGTATCCGCGCATCACCTTGTGCGGCAGATTTTACTATCTGCAGTGTTGTATCTTGTGAGGCATCGTCCAAGATTATCAATTCCCAATTGCTGTAGGTCTGGGCCTTCACAGAATTGATACTAGCCTCAACAGTTTTTTCCGCATTGTAGGCAGGCATTATGACACTAACCACTGGTTTGCAATTGCCGTTAATCAGTATCACCACGCTTTGCGTCACATTTGCCAATAATCCGCCAAACTCTGCGCAATACTTATCCAGTACTATACACTCTTGAGCTTTTATATCAACAATTTACACAAAAACCCGCAATAGAAAAAATGCACCCCACACGTACAACTAGCTTTATATAACTTATTCACAATCATACATTCGACACTCGCGCATAAGTGGTGCTATGCTAAATGTTACGCGTTTCTTGCTACTTTACAATTCAAACAGGCGTCCATATTATTTTTATGGCTCAAGACATTGGCTCTTTCTTATATATCTGACACCAAACCTCCAACAACCCCAAACTGTCGCCCAAGCTTCCTCTCCACCCGCGCCATATCATCCCCATATTGCAACAACCCAGCATTATCAAACACAAAGCCATACATCCTAGCCAGCTTCTCAATATTACCAATCACACCCGCCCTGCAATAAGGGTTACTGACATCACTGCAATCGTCAGCATCATACAGACGCTCCACAACCCTAGTAGTCACCTCCAACCCACGAAAAGCTTCACCAATCGTAACCTGGCCCGACTCCACCCGCTGCAGCAGCTCCGGCGTGCCAAGCTTCCGCACTTTCATATATCTATACAGGGTTTGCTCACTTGTCCCAGCTTCCTTGGCCATGATTTTACGGGTATGCACAGGCGCACCTTGGCAGCCATTACGGTTTTGCCTTGCCCTCTCTTTAAGCAGGCCCTCCTTGTGCAATACAAGCTTGATGCGCATGGCGTTAATCAAGTTGCGCCGTCCCAGTTGGTTTTGCACAATCCATAGTTCAGCATCCTTGCGGGATTGGAAGCGCATACTCTGGGTTTTATACGGGATATTATGCTCCTGGCATATGGAATAGCGGTTATGCCCATCTACAATAATGTCTTTCCACACTTTTATTGTATCGCGGCATCGTCCTAGGGTTAATATGCTTTCTTCTAAGCCTTTGTATTCATCCTCTGTCAAGGGCGGTATAAGGCCATGAAACGTCGGGTCTATTTTCAATGCCGGCAATGATTTTATTTCACGTGCTGCTTTATCTGGCATCATTGCTGCTTTATGCGGCGTCATTGCGGCCCCCTTTCGCAAGCTTGTCCATTAGCTGCTCCAGCATTGATGACAAATGAGCCAGCTTTTCGTGTATTTCGGGGTCTGCGGCTTTGTAGCCCTCTGGCGGCATAGATGCTTGGATGAACTTTATCATCTTATCGCCGATATTTAGCTGCTTCAGGATTTCCTTTGCCAGCAGCCGGTAGGCCGTACCTATTTTTAGTTCTCCTGATTGGACTTTTGCCAGTAACTCGGGGCTGCCATGTTCTTTGATTTGGGTGTAGTAGTATAGCTTCCCCTCACTAACACCTGCTTCGGCAGCAGTGGTTTTTTGGATATGGACAGCCTCCAAGTCCGGTTTTGATGATAATGATAAAAGTTTTTCATCATGGGGTTCAAATGCCTCTGACAAAGGCTTTTCACCGTCTTTTTTAGGCCTTCCTTGCGCCTGGTTTTTCCTAGCCTTCTCTTGTAGCAGCTCTGCTTTCAAAAGAGCCATTTCTATCCGTGCGGCATCTGTTAGGTTGCGGCGGCTTAGTTGGTTTTCCAGTATCCAGACTTTGGCCTCCTCACGGGATGATAGGGATATTTCTTCGACTTGAAATTCTATGCCATTTTTCATGCATATTTCAAATCTGTTGTGACCGTCAATTATTACCCCTTCCCACAGGATAATCGGGTCATAGCATTTGCGGCTTTCTAGGATGTTTTGTTCTAGCTGCTCGCTCTCTTCTTGGCCCAGGGGCGGGATAAGGTTCTTGAAATTAGGGTCAATTGTTGGTAGAATGGGCATGTACGCACTCCTTTCGTGTAATTTTTTATTAAACATACACGATACGTGCGTGCCAGTCAACTCTTTCGCAAATTTGTTACACAATAGTGATGACTATATCCAAGAAACCCATTATTTTGTAGCCTCCGGTGTTTTTGTCACTAGTGCATCAAGACTACGAACCGTAAGCCTAACACCCTCATCAAAATCAGCACCACAATAAGCCTCACCTGACCCACAGTGCTGATAAACTAAACTTCCAAACAACTTTCTCACAGCAGGAACAAACCTTCCTACCATACCCACTAATGGATTAAATACCCTAGTAAATCTCATCCTCTTACCCAGCAACTTTGCAATCAACTGCACAAGTTCCGTGGTATTTACATAATCTTTATTTTGAGGCAGAAACACGCCGCCAAGGCCCTCTTCAATCAGGTGCGCCATAAATGCACACAAATTATCAATGTAAATCATGCTACGCTTGTTATCTATTCTAGGGAAAATTGGCAGCCACTTAACAAGCCTCACCAGACGGTTAAAATTGCCAGGGCAACCAGGGCCATACACCATAGGCGGGCGTATTATGCTGAGTCTTTTATAAGTATCTGTCTCTATTCCTCTAGGCTCAAGCAAAGCCATAAGCCTTTCCTCCGCCTGAAGCTTAGACAGTCCATAATAATCGTCATCCTTAGGCGCTGGCTTCGTATCGCGGGTAATCTCCCCTTCATCCATCCCGTAAACCGCCATGCTACTAAGGTATATAAACTGCCCTACCCCACTGGCTTTTGCCTTCTCTGCCACCGCCAGGGCAAGGTCGCGATTAACGGCAAAATATAAATCGCTGTTGGCCTTGCGCTGTCTGCGGCTCCATGGTTTGTGGGCCAACCCCGCTACCATCAATATGCTATCATATAGTTTGAAATCGGCTTTCTTCCATTCTTCGTAGGAATCAACGACATCAACAGCAAGCTTGTCCTGCGCATACCTGGCAAAGCTGTCGCCAATATAGCTGTTTGCGCCTACAATAAGGACACGCTTTTTGGAGGCATAATAGCCCGTATCACCATTCACTGAACCCATCACCTTCCCCGCATTTGCAAAAAGTCCCCGCAAATACAACTCTGCAAGGACTCTGAAACGTAATATATGGGCGCTACTATGTTATGCGTCATAACACATTAGTCATCTTGTTGAAAGCTTAGCACCTTATCCTGCTTCTCGCTTTCGCTGTTTATGCGGCGCGCAGCTTCATCGGGATCCATGCCATTCTTAATAAGTTCGAGTAGCTTATTAACGCCAACGTTAAATCCGTCACTGTATCCATCACTAAACCCGTCACTAAACCCGTCACTAAACCCGTCACTAAACCCATCATGCCAGCCTCTTTCTCTAAGAGACAACATCTTGGCCACCTCCTTATCAGCCTTAAAAGCGTTAAAACTGGTATTAAATGATTCCGTCACTAACATTACAGCCCTATTTTTTGGTTCAACCGCTTTCCCCAATAGAAAAGCGGCTAACTCACCTGCCGGGCTTTCTTCTTGGGATAGCTGAGTTAGGCTTACATACATGATTCCCGAGTTTGTTGGATGGTCGTTGCTTGTAACCTCGTCCCGCAGGATATATCTTGCAAATGGCCTGCGGTGAAGCACAGACTCCACATCCTCAGCCAACAGCCATAGCTGGTTTGCCAGGTTGCCTTTGCTGTGGCCGATGCCTAAACCAAAATATTCTACCGAGCGTATTTCTATTGGAATGTCTGTTTTTGCCCTGTTCTGGAATTCAATATATGTGGAATCATCGTTTTCCTCGGTTATTCGTATATCCTGGTCGCGTGTAGTATTCTGTACGTTCAGCAGATGCTTAAACTGCGTTCGCACTGTTATATTGCCTTCAATAGTCTTTATTTTCGAATTTGGCTTGTGTTCTTTGTATGCCGCTATTAGCAGGTTAATAGCCATTCGCAAGGCTTCCCAATGAGCGCTGTCTTCAAATATAAAGTTCAAGAAAATGTCATTCATGGGATAAATAGCTTTTGACCCGTTAGCCAGGTCTACATAGCCAAGAGGGATCTTTTCATTGGATGCCATAGCGTTAGTCCTTCCCCGATGTTTTGTTGCTATATAATATCACAGGCAGATGCTATGCTCAATATTATTTGGTCATTTATCCATCACAGCCAGGCCCGCCTTCCACAACCCCACGCCCTACAAAGGCATTAACCAAAGTAAGAACCAATATCCGCATATCCAATAAAAACCCCATCTTACAAGCATACTCCCCGTCATAGGCCGCCTTCACATCAATAGGCAACTCATCCCGCCCCCTAACCTGGGCAAGCCCTGTAAGACCTACCTGCACCCCATTGGCCCCATACTTTTCTCGTTCGGCAATAAGGTCATCTTGGTTCCAAAGCGCAGGCCGCGGCCCAACCAAAGACAACTCACCCCTGATAATATTAAGTATCTGGGGCATCTCATCCAAACTAGACTTCCGCAAAAACCTACCAATTGGAGTAATGTACGCCTTCGGATTTTGCAAAAGATGGGTAGGCACATCCTTGGGTGCATCAATATACATACTTCGGAATTTGTACATAACAAAAAATTTGCGATTACGGCCATAGCGCTTTTGCGCAAAAAACACCGGCCCTCTGGATGTAATCTTCACTAACACGGCCAAAATAACCCCTATCGATAACCAAATAGGGGCCAGAAGCAATACCAAAAATATATCAATAATCCGTTTCACGTATACATACACAGGAGCAATCTCCTCCTATCCGCTGATTCCAAACATCTTATCGCACTAAATACTTGGCCGAAACTCCGGTACATAGGACTTAATAATCTCAACTGCATCCACATCCACAGGTAACCCGGCCTCCAAATCCGCCAAAAGCTTCGGCATCTCGGCTGGCGGCTCAGGCTTTACCACAAAAATCTTATCATTAAGGGTAGCGGTAAGGCCTTCTTCGTTTAGAAGCAGTTCTTCATACAATTTTTCTCCTGGCCTAAGGCCAATACACTCTATTTTTATGTCCACTCCAGGGGTAAGCCCGGCCATGCGCACCATGTTCTCCGCCAAATCCACAATTCTAACAGGCTCGCCCATATCCAGTATAAAAATCTCGCCGCCCTTGGCCATTGCTCCGGTTTCAATAACCAACCCAGCTGCTTCGGAGATAGTCATAAAATAGCGTATCATTTCCATATCCGTAACAGTAACAGGCCCGCCGGCCTCTATCTGCCGCTTAAACAATGGAATCACACTGCCGTTGGAGTCCAGCACATTGCCAAACCGCACACACATAAACTCCGTAACCCCGCGTGCATTAAGGCCCAACGTAGCAAGCTCTGCCATGCGCTTACTAGCCCCCATTACATTGGGTGGATTCACGGCCTTATCTGTAGAAATCATGACAAACCGCTCCACATTGTGGCGAATAGCAGCACAAGCTGTGCGATATGTGCCAATAACATTGTTATCAATGGCAAGGCGTGGGCATTCCTCCATCAGAGGCACATGCTTGTACGCCGCAGCGTGGAATACAATTGCAGGCTTAAACTCCTCAAACACCTGATCCAGCCGGGCCTCGTCCTGAACAGAACCGATTCTCAGCGCCAGCTTGTACCGCCCCACAGCACCAAACTTTACCTTTAGCTCTTCTTTAAGATTATATGCATTATTTTCAGAAATATCATAAATCACAACTTTTTCAACGTTGCGCTTGATAAGCTGGCGGCATATTTCACTGCCTATAGACCCGCCGCCTCCAGTAACAAGTACTGTCTTGCCCCTTAGCCACTCGTTGATACCTTGTTCGTCAAGGGCAGTTTCCGGGCGGCCAAGGAGGTCACTAATATTGATATCCCGCAGCATATCCGTGGCCTTATCACTGGATAAGCCGGAAAGCAGCCTCACCTTACAGCGCTTTGCTGGGGCAAACTGCACAATACGGCGCAGGTCTTCATTACTGATTGATGGCACTGCCACAATAATCTCACTTATATCATATCGGGCCACCACTCGAGGAATCATTTCATCTCCGCCCATGATTACCTTACCATGAAGATTATAACCATGCTTGCTGCGGTCGTTGTCCAATATCCCAATTATCTCCCTAGGCTGGCCACCCTGCTGGCTGGGATGCAACAAAAAACCCGAAGCACTGTCCCCACCCCCAATTACAAGGGTGCGAATAGGTTCTTCGGGCAACGCCTTAGATGTTTTAATAAATCGCCGCAAATATAAATAACTAATACCGAACAGGCTCTTGTAAAGCCGGGCCGCAAGGGACAAGCTAAGAGAAAAATAAAAAGCCATCATGCCAATGCCAGGATTAGACCAATACCCCCTGGCAACGCGGATGGACACATATACAGCAAAGGAGCTTGTAACCGCTGCCGTAGCAATACGTATAAAAGTTCCAAACCCAGGATGCTGCCACAGGCTCTTATACACACCACACACAGAGTATGCAATCATACAGGTAGCAACAATCACCCATATATGCCGGTTGACAGTGTGTATCAGAGAAAAATCTTCCACAAACAAGTATGTAAACACAAAAACAGAGCCAACCCAACTAAGCCAGCTAAAAAACGAATCCAGCAAAATCATTTTGGCCCATGTAAAATACCGCGACTTAAACATAGGAGCTCCTAGTCATGAACAATATAGTTCCCGTTAAATCGATAAGGATGTGGTGTTTGTGTCAAAATATCCAGCTGCAGATTAACACGCCAGCTATCATTGTGTCTAGTAAGAGAGTAGTCCACAACCCTATTATCAAAGCCCGCATTAGCGAAGCCTTGTAATATGGCTATCAAGCTATCGTATCCGGCATAAAATGTTATATTAGCCGTTGTCTGCCAAATCCCCTCAGGAGGGCCATCTGGGTTGTTTTCGTTATAGCTCATCATGCTTTGGGGCAGGCTATATGAAAAATACATATTTATTATTTCCGAGTGAGGACGGATTATGCCGTCTATACGCTGCTCAATGTAGGCAATATCAAATTCATCAAGAAGAAACGGGTCAAAATTGCTGTACCACTGTCCTCGTGCGCGTTCCCAACCGCTTTCTTCGTAATTAAGCTCGTTGGTCAGGCGTTGTACATCATACTGCACTTGAGGGTGGACTGCCTCTCTCCGCCTAGCTTCCTCCAGCTCTATATGGGCAGCCGCAATATCTTGCTCCAGGCCCGTTATACGGTTCGCGTTTGGCCGGAAGAAGGCAAAAACATATATCAACGCGCCAACAAGGAGAAATACAGCAATATAAGCCCCGAATTTTATCATGGATGATTTCATGGCCAACTCCTTTCTACCTGCCCGTTCAACCAGAAAGGCATGTAGCTGGGGCGCAAAGTAATATCAATTGTGTAATTGGTAAACCCGTAAGCGTCTACACCAGTGTTATCCGGTGTAGGCTCAGCGTCAAAGGACACATTGTTAAAAAGATGAGAAAGCTGGGAACTATTACGCAAGTACTGTAAACCAGTGGGTAAAGTACGCAATGCATTGGTTCTTCCGCCAAGGTTGACACGTTGCTGGTTAGCTTCAACAAAATCTACCTGTATACCTGCCTGATCCAAAACCTCTGGCAATACTGCTAAAGCTGGTGCTCTCGAGTAAAAGTTTCGCACAACAGTCATGCCTTCGCTGATGCGGTCTATCTCACGCCGCCTTGCATTAATTTGCGCATATGCCTGGCCCCGCTCACGCTCCAGCATTATCAGTGCATCCACGGAAACATGGGAGGCTATGCTGTTTTCCAGATACTGCAGCTCTGACCGCAAGTTAAGGGTCTCTTGCAAAGGAATCAGCACCGCTATCAAAAATATAACCGCTGCCACTGCCGCCGCCGCTATAATCGGCTTAAGAGAGCGAGGCGGATCCGCCGGCATAGCATATGGGAAGCCGTTATGTTCCTCTTGCTGGGCCTTGATAGGGTCGAAGGGGAACTCGTGATGCTTTGTCTGCTCCGGCTGGATGGGCTGGGTTGCAGGTTGCGGATTCATGGAACCAATAGGATTTATATCAGCATATGGATCGTCAAAATCAAATGTAATAGGCTCGGTAGGCTTGGCTGGAAATGGGTCCACGTATGAATCCGGCTCAGGTGGCCTGGCTGGAAATGGGTCCACGTATGGATCTGACTCAGGTGGCCTGGCTGGGAATGGGTCTACGTATGGATCCGGCTCAGGTGGCCTGGCTGGGAATGGGTCCACGTATGAGTCTTGTCCAGATTGCTTTGTTGAGAATGGAACTGCATATGAATCTGGCTCTGGATGCCTGGCTAAGAATGAGTCATCATAGGACATAGACTCCGATTGTCCGGCTTGGAATGGGCCTTCATGGGACACAGGCTCCGACTGCCTTGTTGAGAATGGCTCGTCAAAGGGTCGCTGTGACCGCTGTGTGTTGTTATAATTGGTGTTTATTTCAAAATCGAAAGCATCTGTCTGCCTTGAAGACTCTTCACGTGGCTGGTACTCCGGCCTTATTTCAGCATATGGGTCATCAAAATCAAAGGGTATCGGGCCCTGGCTGCTAGGTGCATGTGATGAACTTTGCTCAGGAAAAGCATCACGATGGCGAATCGGCTCATCATAACTAAATGATTCGGTAGGTGCACCTGAACTAGGCGCGTTAGAGCCTTGTGACTGTGCAAAGTCCCAGGCCTGCTCGTGAGTCTGTGCAAAGCCTTGAGTCTGACCAAAATCGTGAGCCTGCTCAAATCCCTGAGTCTGATCATGAGCCGGTTCAAATCCCTGAGGTTCAGCAAACCCACCCGCACCAGGCTTCACAGGCTCTGGCGGCGGCGTGCTATTTACATGGCTTACGATATTAACAGGCTGATACACAGACCTATCCGCAGCAGCAATAGGGGTACTGGGTATCCGTAAGTCCATCCGGCTGCCATGATCGGAAAGGGGCGGCATACCCGCAGCAAAGGCATCCAAAAATTGGTCAGGTTCAACACGCCGCAGATTTGGACGCTTAATTCCAGGGGATACCCACTGGCTGGGCTTAAGAACCAGCATGTTAAGATTAGCCCGCAGGTTTTCTTCTATTCCAGGAATATTTTCCTCATCCATAAGAAGTACACAGGCAAGCTTCCCTCCTGGTATAGAACGATGGAAGTGGTTAACAGACGAAATTATTTCCTCTGACAGTTTCTCAGGGTCATAGCGCATTGCGTTTTCGTTGTCGTCAACGCCCCCCGCCTTAACGGTCATCAGCATCTCAAAATCAGCCACATCATTCAACCGTACCATCTCAGGCGTGAAATATCGATTACTATGAAACAGCCCATTATAATAGAATGCAATATTTGCGAGCCCCGGACCAGCATCAAGTATGGCATAGGTCGTAGGCACTTCCCCTTCAACAGGGGCGCACCAATAATGGGCAAATCTGCCACGAGCATTTTCCCGTAAATCCATACGCTTGGGCTTAAAATTAGCCCAGCGGCAGGCGGTATTAATAGCCGCGGTATGTTCTATAGGCATGGCAGCAGCCAGCACTTCGATTATAGCCTGGCCCTCTGCATGACCCCGCTTAAGCACTTCACAGCTTATTGTGTAATGAGACGGATTACCAGGCAGGTAGGGTATCATTTCTTCCTGAACAATAGAAAGCAAAGCGTCTTCCGGCATTTCCGGCCAGGTAAAGCGCTGGATAACAATATCCGGCATACCAGAAACCACAACGCAGGAAGCCCCAAAGCCCATAGAAACCTTGGCAGCCCAAGCCGCTTTCCTTATTGCGCTAGAAAGGTCGGTGACATAGGCATCATCTGGCACGGCAGGCATAGTTGGTGCCTTAGCAGAGCCAGCACGCATCATAACGCCATCAGGATCCAGCTTGATAATGCTTATAACGTTATCGCTGATATCGATGCAAATGCGCTCGCTACGGTGAATCGTTGGCTGCATATATCTCCGTCCTTTCTTATTATTTTATGTGATTACTGCAAGAAATCTTTGGCCAAACCACAAGGCGGCGACAATGCCCCCGCACAGGAATGGCCCAAATGCTATGTACTCACCGCGTCTTGCACGGCCTAATATCAATAAAACAGTTGCGTACATGCCTCCAGTTACAAAAGCAAAGAAAAACGCCGCAAGAACTAACTGCCATCCAAGAAACAGCCCGCCTACAGCCATAAGCTTAACATCGCCGTAGCCAAATCCGTCTTTCTTAAAAAGGGCCAGCACCAGTTTATCTATAATAAACAGCGGCAGTCCACCTGCAAGTATTCCCAATCCCGCGGCAATAAAGCCAGGGGCAGAAGGAAAAAACGTAGTCACATGCCCCAAAACCACCCATATTGCCCCAGTCAAAGCCGCAACAATCAATAACCCATCAGGAATCTCCTGGGTGTCCCAATCAATAACAGACACCACAAGTAGCAAAAAAGCAAATATCCCAAGGAAAACCGCGTCCAAGTCAGGGCTAAACAATACCATTCCCGCAAAAAGAGTCCCACAGGTAAATTCTATCAAAGGATAACGAGGGCCAATACTAACCTTGCAAAGGCGGCAACGCCCTCCAAGGATTACCCAGCTTACAATAGGTAACAAATCATAAAAAGGAATACGCCCATTGCAGGCCCAACAAGACGATGGCGGCCATACTATTGAAATTTTACGCGGCATACGATAGATTAACACATTGGCAAAAGAGCCAAAGCACAGCCCAGCAACGAACCCAACAGCAACCCACAGCGGCGTTGTAATAAGTAGAACTCCCTTCGCCTCGTTTTTACGTGAGTATTATAACAAGGCAAACATGCACTTGAGAAGGCATTTTTATTACGTTTTTATTGCATTTAAATGACATTTACAGCTAAACACTGTCAGCCCCCGCCATAAACTAAGCCCCACCCACGATTATATTCAATCGCATAGGTGGGGCTATATACATCTTTACATAATCTTACCTACTGCACAATCTCATATATGACGCTCTGCAATTGCTTCCATAACTGCAATGTATCTGCCATCATATAAGTTACGCTTCACCATCCCAAAGGTCTTGCCAGCCCTCTGCGTCTTCCCATAGAAATACCTGCCCCTTGATTAGCCGGCACGCCTTATCCGCCGCTTCGATTTGCGCCATTTCATCTTCAGAAAGGGGGGCCTCATCAATACAGCGCAGGTTTTTAATATACTTTTCCTCATTTACAGTAAAGGGTATCGGAATCTGGCCCCGCTGCACCGCCCATTTCAGACATACATTTGCGGGATGGATATTATGGGCTTTGGCAATTTCCATAATCTCCGGCATCTCAATTGCAGAAATATCTTCCTCTGTCTTATCCCTCTCCGGGCGGCTTGGAGACCCAATAGGGCAAAAGCCAATAGGCTGAATTTCCCTTTCAAGACAATAGTAAAAAAGATTAGGCTGCTGAAAGGCCGGATGACACTCCATTTCCAAGGCAGCAGGCCGAATACGGCACTGAGGCAGCACTTCGTCAAGTTTAGCAATTGTCATGTTAGACATCCCTAAAGACCGCACAAGCCCCATGTACATAAGTTTTTCCATCTGCCGCCACACAGCAATAAACTCGTCCTTATCAAAAGGCCGGGAGTCTGGGTTTCTTGAATCACCATCACAGCCAGGGGCATGATAGTTGGGGAAGGGCCAGTGAACAAAGAACATATCAATATAATCCAGTTTCAAGTCCCTCAATGACTTTGCCACAGATAGTAAAACATCGCCCTTTCCATGCATATCATTCCAGACCTTGGAGGTAATAAACAGCTCCTCCCGGGTAACCAGTCCCTCATCCATTGCCCTTTCCAGGGCCTCACCAATTTTATCCTCATTGCCATACACTGCCGCGCAGTCGATGAGCCGATATCCTGCACCTATTGCGCCATACACGGCCTCGGCAACCTCATTTGGCGAATACTTATCACTACCAAAGGTTCCCATGCCTATGGCCGGGATTTCTATTCCATTAAATAATTGTCGGGTTATCATACATGCCTCCCGTTGGACTCATCTCTTGGGTAGTCTAATACTTGTTTGTTGGGGTTGTCAATGTGTGAGGTTGCGATTTAGTATGAAATGAATATGAAATTGCGTCCATGCTTGACAGATATTTTTGACATTACTATAATGTGCCTTGGCTGTGAAGTGATTTGGTTACTTTGTTGGCTGCATATAGGGGTATAGTTCAGTTGGTAGAACGTCGGTCTCCAAAACCGGATGTCGTGGGTTCAAGTCCTACTGCCCCTGTTAAGATGAAAAGGTTGATTTTACTGGGTTTTCTAGTGGAATCAACCTTTTTTGTTGTATCGGAAATCTGGCAAATTACGGTAGACGTTATCATGTATTTACGGCTGTTTTCATTTGTTTGTATCTGTTACGGCGACATCTCGCCGCTGGAAGCGGTGTACACCAGGCAAGTGATTACATAGGTTTTAGAACAGGCGACGACTACAGCGACGGTAGAGAGCTAAAGAACAAAAACCCTTGTTTATCCATAAATGCGCTAACAGCGAATAAAATAGTTGACAAGCTATTTTTATTATGCTATCATCGCATTAAGAGTGATGGACAAGGTTAATCCCTTGTCGGTCTGATTGTCCCATACATTGGAGCGATTTTTGCTCGTGGAATACCTTGTTGTATTCTAACCTTAGCCTGGCACATGCGGTATTCCGCCCCGACGCGATAGCGATTCGGTGTCAGGCGTAGCCCCGAGGGACTTGGGGCTACGCAGAATTAGAGTGAGTGTCCTGGATGCACCTAACCTTTCTAAGGGACAGCGCAAACCATGATGTAGTGCATGTGTAACATGCATAGCATCTATAGGTTAAAGCGTATAGAAAGGAGGTACACGAATGTACCAAAAAAAACATAAGTCACTCCACATCCAAGACGAGTGCGTTACAACCAGAAAGCCAATGACTAGGTTTCAGAAATTTATGAAACGATGGAAAAAGCATGTATTCAAGTACATGTTCAAGACTATCGAAGTCTTTTGGCAGATTATCCAAGTAGTTGCTACGCTTGGTGGACTTATTGTCCTTGCGTTAGAAATTCTTGGGCTAAGATGATGGTGGTGGGCAGAAAACAACTCATTCTTAATTCGGTTAAAAATGCCATAAGGCTTATAATATAGTTAGTGAGGTGACAAGGTGATTGGCGAAACATTAAGGCGAATACGTGGCATACATGGCTTGAAAGCAAAGGAAATGTGCGTAAAGCTAGAAGTTTCGGCAAGCTACCTTTCAGAGATTGAAACAGGCAAAAAGCAGCCATCTCTTGAACTTTTGAACAAATATGCTGATGTTTTTGGCATGAAATTGTCATCCCTTATATTACTTTCGGAAAA
>Ga0123355_10009772_pt1 | contig 14628 bp, 12 predicted proteins | sample TergutEmb28metaG_3_FD_89872 | JGI IMG/M metagenome (GOLD analysis project Ga0123355, IMG submission 89872) | Embiratermes neotenicus P1 segment gut microbial communities from Petit-Saut dam, French Guiana - Emb289 P1 | ecosystem: Host-associated > Arthropoda: Insects > Digestive system > Gut ...
GAATTAATGTTTGGATGTCTACGTGGTGAATATAAAATTGCAAATGATTTTGATGCGCCTCTTGAAGACTTTAAGGAGTATATGGAATGAAGATACTTGTTGATACCCATGTAGCCTTATGGTTATTTAATGATTACGAAAATCTTTCGCAAACAGCGTCAGATTGTTTGCGGGATGAAAAAAATGAATTATATATAAGCATAGCTTCTGCTTGGGAAGTGGCCATAAAATATGGCTTGGGTAAACTACCGGACTTTAATGGAGGCGTAAAGCGATTTCTTCATGCAATACATGAAAATCCTATTCAAGTTATTTGTATTCATTCTGAATATGTTAAAAGAGTTGAAGAATTACCATATGTTCACCGTGACCCTTTCGACCGAATTATTATAGCAACTGCCTTATGTGAGGAAATGGTGATATTAACTGCCGATGAAAACATCCAGAAATATGACGTTTCTTGGGTTTGGTAACGTTTTCAAAGGGTCTGCTTTCACAAGCCCCTTTATAACATGATAATTGTGTTACTTTCATTGTTTTGGTAAACGGAGAAAAACCTGGATTTCCGGGGTTTGTTGGCTTTTGAAGTCTTTACGCTTCGATAAAATATGCTATACTGCAACCTTCACGCCGATGTGATATTCCCACGATATGGAGGAAGCATTTTGACCCGAGATTTTTTTGAGTTGACCCAGGAAACTATCCGCGATTTAAGCCAGACAGACCGGCAGCTTTTTGATTTCGTTGTAAAGAATATGAATGACGTGCGTAGTATGTCCATACAAAAGCTGGCCGCTGCCACATTTGTATCAACTACTACGATTTTCCGCTTTACCCAGCGGCTTGGCTTTGGCGGTTATACTGATTTTATTAACAGCCTGCTTGTAACAACCCACTCACGGCCGGATGTTAGCCTGCCAAATGCGATTTTGCGGCAAGATTATGGGGACGAATACCTTAAAAACGCAATGGAAACCGTGCGGGTAATGTCTGCCGATGATATCGGTAGGGTATTGGAACTGCTTGGACGTCGCCCCAATGTTTATATATTAACTGACGATAATACTCACCCAATTGCCCAGTACAGCGAGAAGCTGTTTATCGGCCTTGGGCTTCATGCCTATGCGCCGGAGGCAACATATCAGATGCAGACCCTTGTTAATAATATCAGCGAAAAGGATATGCTGATTGCGCTTTCATTCTCTGGGCAGGATGTGGCAATGCTGGACTTTATCGAGAGGGTGTATTTGAATGCGCGGCCTTTTTTGCTGTCTGTTACCCGTGCTGACAATAATATGCTTGCCACATTTTCTGATGTTAATTTTTATATCTTTACCGAGGAAATACGCCTTGGTGGCATGGATTTGACCTCTTGTATGCCTATGCTTATGGTTCTTGAGTTGTTGGTTTATGCCTTTATCGGGCAGGGTAGGGGTGGCGGTGATGTTTGATAATATTTTTGGTAAGTGTGAAATTAGTCGCAAGATGTAAATTTATTACCTGATGTGTAACATGTTACATGTTGGGCATAATCGGTACAATATAAGCAAAATCCCTTTTATTTAGCGCAATGTCTGCTACAGTAGACGACGGGTTCGATTTTATGGACACCGGCTAATGAAAGGGGTTTTTTATTTTGGCAAGATTAAAGAACAATCGTATGTGGCTGCTTGGGGTTATTTTGATAAGCTACTTTGTTGTGGGATTTCCGGATGGTGCATTTACAGTGTCATGGCGCGGTATTGCCGAGGAAATCCGGGGCATGACTACGGCGCATACGGGCTATATTTTGGTTGGATACTCTGTTACTTACACCTTGGCCGGGGTGATTTTAACTAGGCTTACCAGGTTGGTTAAATTGCAAACGGTTTATCTTTTGGGTTTGGCAATCATGGGCGTGGGGTTTATTGGCCTTGCGCTTTCGCCAGACTTTACGATGGTGCTTGTTACTATCACGGTTTATGGCTTTGGAACCGGGCTTATGGCCTCAAGTATGAATTCTTATATGGCGCGGCATTTTACTGCCCGGCACAATAACTGGATGCATTGTTTTTGGGGGGCTGGCGCGTCCCTTAGCCCGATTATTATGGGGCAGATGATGGCGGCAGCAAGCTGGCGTGCCGGGTACTTTGCTATAACGGGGATTTTACTGGTTGTGGCGGTTATGCTTTTGATTAGTATGTATAAAAAGGTGTGGATAGATAAAGGGACCACAATTGAGGATGCAGTTGCAGATGCACATGACAAACTAGCCATAAGCACAAAAGGCCGCCTCACCAAGAAATGGCACCAAGTTGTGGAGATTATGACGTTTTTCTTCCTTGGCGGTACGGATTATACCTTGGTGTTTTTCACCGGTGCGGCACTTGTTGCCCGTGGGCATCAGACGGACTATACGGTTGCTGCGTTTTCCGCTGTTTACTATGTATCTATGACCGCCGGCCGGATGTTCTTTGGCTGGGCGGCCAAGTGGCTTAAGGAAGTGCCGATTGTACGCATTGGTGTTGTGATATCCATTGTTGGGATTGGCGTGCTTTATTTTTACAGCAGTATCGTTGGGATGGCACTTACCGGGTTTGGGCTTGGGCCTATGCTGCCTACATTGGTAAGTGATACATCCAACCGGTTTGTGCCAAAGATACTTTCCAAAATTGTTGGGTATGAACTTGCGGCCTTTGGGGCCGGGATTGCGGTGTTGTTCTTTATCACCAGTCAGATTATGCACTTTGTATCATATGAGTGGCTGTTTCCTCTTGCGCTTGGGTTTGTTTTGTTGGTGTTTTTGTGTAATGAGGTGCTTGCGCGGGTGGTTAATAACTAGGTTTCAACCGCCAATCCTTTCACGCCCGCCCATATACGGCCTTAGGGCTTTTGGAATGGTAATGCTTCCATCTGCGTTCTGGTGGTTTTCCAGTAGCGGAATCAAGATACGCGGGGACGCTATTGCTGTATTGTTTAGCGTGAATGCGTATTGCATTTCGCCGATTTTATTGCGATAGCGTATTCCTAGGCGTCTTGTCTGAAAATCCGCAAGGGTTGAACATGAATGTGTTTCTGAGTACGCGCCTCGGCTTGGCATCCATGTTTCTACTTCGTGCTTTCTTATTTGTCCTATGCCTATTTCGCCGGTGCAGGCAAGGCAAACACGATAGGGCAGTTCTAGGGCCTGAAGTATTAGCTCGGCGTTTTCTAGTAATTCGTAATGGAGACTTTCGGCTTTTTTGTGGTCTGCTTCGCAAAATACAATTTGCTCCACCTTTTGAAACTGGTGTACCCTGTACAGTCCGCGGGTGTCTTTGCCGTAGGTTCCCGCTTCGCGTCTGTAACATGAAGAAATGCCTACATATTTTACTGGAAAATCGGATACTTGCAGTATCTCGTCTTGGTGATAACTTACCAGCGAGACCTCGGATGTCCCGGCTAAGAATAACTCGTCTTCGGGTATCGCGTAGGCTTGGTCGCGGCCTATTGGGAAATATCCTGTGCCTTGCATTGCCCTTTCTTTTACAAGCTGGGGAACTGACATCGGTGTAAACCCACGGTTTGTTAAAAAATCTATTACAAACCTGTTGACCGCCATTTCTAAGATAACAGCGTCATTTTTAAGGAAGTATGAGCGGCTTCCCGCGACTTTTGCCCCTCGCTGCATGTCAAGCATGTCGTGGATTTCGCATAGTGCTACATGGTCCCGGAATGGGAAGTCGAAGGCCGGTGCTTGGCCTACTTTTCGCAGCTCTACGTTGTCGTCTTCATTTTTTCCTATCGGAACCTCCGGCGCGGGTATGGATGGCACATTAAGCATCAGCACATCAAACTCTGCGCGGGTGTCACGGGCAGCGGCTTCTTGGGCGGATAAATCATTTTTTAGTAGTCGTACTTGCTCTACTAGTGCTTCTTTTTCCTTGTTGTCGCTGCAATTTTGTACCAGTTTGGATAAGCTGTTGCGCTGGGTACGCAGTGCGTCGATAATTTTTGACGCTTCCCGTAGCGAGGCATCAAGCGCAAGCAGCCGGTCAATGTCAACAGACATCCCTTTATCAATCGCTGCTTGTTTCACAATCTCTGGGTTTTCTCTGATAAATATAATGTTTAACATGGTCTTACTCCTTTCGACTTTGCGCTAAAACGCGCTTAAAATAAAAAACTCCCGTCCGCGAAGGGACGAGAGATTTCTCCCGTGGTGCCACCCAACTTTCCGTGCAAATACACGGCTTTGCAAGCGTTTCGATTTGAAATGAGCCAAGGACGAGCCAAAACGTGCGGTAGTAGGCGCGTTATTGGCGGCAGACGAAGCCCAATTTCAAACGAAATCGCTATTGACGCTGTAACCGGCGTACCGGGCTGATTCATCACCAGCTTCCTCCAGAGCGGAAAGAGCCTTAAGGTCATTCTTGGTTCGCACCACCCACCAAGTCTCTGAAAATGCCTATAAAGCCTGTTCTCCTTCAACGGAATGTATTTAATTGTTGCCACGGTAACATGTATTTGGCTGGTTTGTCAACCAAATTGTTCGCTATGCATGTGTTGTGTTGCACATGGTTATGTAATGCTGGGGCGGCATTGGATATGATTGCAGCAATGCCTATACAAAGGCCGAATGCTTTTGGCATTTGGAGAAAAACCCCGTTTTATGCGACCTAAGGGGCGTTGTAAAGACCTTGACGATGGGAAAACGTCATTTAGGCGGATGGTAATCCGAACCAAAATGACATTTTCCCCGCCAAGGGCTTTACAACATCAGCGGTTACATGTGCCCTTAACCGGCTCTAACCCGCTTCCGCGGTTATCGCGACTGTAAGCACTATAGAAAATTAGATTCACATGTCCGTAGCCAGTAGAACAATTGTGTAAATTGTGGTATATGTAAGATGTTGTGCGCATGGTATGTGCATTTTTAGCTATAGCGAACGACTTTCGAAATCGTGATTGCGCGTCGGGTAAAATCGGCAAAAACGACAAAACCTCAAGGAGACGATTAAAATGAAAAAAGTAGCATCAACATTACTTACCGAAGAACAGTTTTGGGATATCATAGAGAACTCAAACAAGGGGCAAAACCTCGAAGCGGAGCTTAGCAAGCTTTCCGAAGACGAAATCTGGGGATACTCCTATTGGTGGAATTATTTTCACCGTAAGTCGTATACCCAGGCATTGTGGGCGGTTGCGTATGTTGTGCTTGGCGGTTGTAGTGACGATGGCTTTGATTATTTTCGATTTTGGCTGCTTACACGTGGGAAGGCGGTTTATATGAACGCCATCGCGGACGCGGACAGCCTTTCGAGGGAATTTGAAAATCTGACCCAAGACGAATACCCGGAATGGGAGGACGTTGACTATATCCCAAAGGCTGTGTTTGAGAAGAAGTTTGGCAAGGATTTTTATGAAGCAGAGCGTGAGATAGAGTTTGGGGATAGGGCTTATCCTAAGATAACCTTTGAGTGGGATGGGGATGATGAGGATTCTATTCGTAAGGTATGCCCTAATACTTTTCGCCGGTGGTGGGGTAATGATGAGTTTTAGGATGAGGACGGAGGAGCCATGAACAAGCAAAAATTATTACATCAAATCCTAAATAGTCAAAAAACGTAAAGTTTAGCAATTTTGCAGTTATTCTTGAGTCCTTTGGATTTCACCGTACTAGAACAAATGGTAGTCACCATATATACAAAAACAATACGATTAATGAACATATAAGCATACAAAACGTTAATGGCGAAGCAAAGCCATATCAAATAAAGCAATTTTTCGCAATGGTTGAAAAGTATAATCTCAAACTGGAGGATTAACTATGAAAGACTATCATATAAACATTTTTTACAGCGATGATGACGAAGGTTATATCGCCGACATTCCTGATTTAAAAAACTGCAGTGCCTTTGGTTCAACTCCATATGAGGCCTTACAACAGGTTTTAGTTGCGCAAAAGCTATGGATGGAAGAGGCGCGAAGTACCAGTACCCCACTGCCTGTGCCAAAGTACCGTCCAATGATATATCAAGCAATGTAGTACCTCTACGCGACTTTATAAGAAACCTTTTTCCAAAACGACAAAAGCTTGGAGGCCACAATGCCCCATATACTAATAGTTGAAGACGACCGTGACATAAACGACCTAATTGCTAGAAACCTAAAGCTTGTGGGCCACACATATCAGCAGGTCTTCGATGGCCTTGAGGCAGCGCGCATTGCTACAAGCCAGGACTTTGACCTTATCCTACTGGATGTGATGCTTCCGGGCCTTGACGGCTTTGGCGTTATACAAAGAATAAAGACACCAACCATTTTTATCACAGCAAAGGATGGCCTGGAGGACAGGCTTACCGGGCTTTCTCTTGGTGCCGATGACTATATTGTCAAGCCCTTTGAAATGCTTGAACTGCTTGCCCGCATAGAGGCTGTTTTGCGCCGTACTCATAAAAACAGCACGGCCTTTAGCTTGGATAATACTACTGTGGATATGACAACCCGCACTGCAATGGTTGGTGGCCGGGAGGTAGACCTTTCGCCCAAGGAGTTTGACCTTCTTGAGGTGCTTATCCTTAACCAAAACATCGCCCTTTCTAGGGAAAAGCTGCTGGAACTTGCCTGGGGGCATGATTTTTACGGCGAAACCCGCACAGTGGATAATCATATCCAAAAGCTGCGTAGCAAGCTTAACTGGGAAGGCCGTATCAAGACTATATATAAGCTGGGCTACCGGTTGGAGGTCAAGGGATGAGATTACGTTTTTACCTTGCCACATACTTGCTGTTTATAACTATTTTGTTTTCTTCTCTTGGTATTGTTTCGGCTTATATGACCAATACGCAAATCAATATGTACACAGACAAATGTGTCCGAGAGTTTCACGCGATTTCTCATTCCCTTTGGAGGGATATTTCGCGTCTTGAGGGGCGCGGCCAAGATATAGCCATCCTTATCGATGGCTATATTACCTATTACCTCCAGCATAATATTGTTTTGCAAGTGGAGGATATGTCCCATATGCGGGCAGACGGCCATGGCGAAGAAAGTACAGTTAACTCTCAGCGCGAGGCTGAACAGGGTGTAAACTATGACGGGCAGGCCAGCACAGTAGCGGACCAGGCGGCCGGCGCGGTTGTAAGATACGATATGCGTGAAACAGGTCAATACATCCATATTTCTGGGATGCTTGCGCCGCCGATATCACATTTTAGGCTGGATTATTTCTATAATATTTCCGCATACATGGAAGCAATGCGGCGTATCCAGTATATTTTGCTGATTGTGTGCATTGTTTTTTCGGTTATTACGGCTTTCGCGTTGTATTTTATTATCGCAAATGTGTTTAAGCCTTTATCAATAGTGTCAAATGCAACCCGTAGCATTGCCGGTGGCAAGTATGACGAACGAATCCATGTCAAAGGTAATAACGAACTCTCCCAGGTTGCGGACGACTTTAACCAGATGGCTGACCAAGTCCAAGAGCAGATTCATGTCCTGGAAAAGGTAGCCGCTGACAAACAGCAATTTATAGATAACTTTGCCCATGAGATTCGAACGCCCCTCACGTCCATTTTTGGCAATGCCGAATATATGCAGCGCGCCCTACTGGATGAAGGGGAAACAATAGAGCTTACCCAGCTTATCATGAACAACTCCACCCATATGAAACAAATCGCCAACTCACTTTTGCAGTTGGCTACTTTGCGTGATTACACACCGGTTTTGGAGGAGATTTCAATTAGGCGGCTGTTTGATGATGTTGGCAAAACTATGTATGATTCCCTAGCGGAAAAGCATGTGCGTTTGACATATAGCATAACTGCGGACACCATGCACGGCCAGGAAGATTTGATAAAAAGCCTTTTGCTAAACCTGTGCTATAACGCCGTAAAAGCCTGTGATGACGGTGGCGGGGTCGAACTCGCCGCGATATACCACGGGCAGGGCGTTGTCCTTTCTGTAAGGGACAATGGTCATGGGATAGCACCGGAAAACCTGCCAAAGCTAACAGAGCCCTTCTTCCGGGTAGATAAGGCACGTAGCCGCGAACATGGCGGCGTTGGCCTTGGGTTAACCCTTTGTAAGCAAATTGCGGATGTCCATGGCGCAAAGTTTCTTGCCGAGTCTGTTCTTGGGCTTGGCACAAAGATTTCGATTATTTTTCCATAAATGTTTTTAAAATATTTTTCTGTAAATATTTTCCGATAACTTTTACAACTCCGTGACAACTTGGAGATAGGATGGTGATATTCAAAGCATATTATTTGTACATAAGAACAACCACGAACGGAGTGAAAAACATGAATCAACACACACCCAACCAGTACAGCCCCAAAAATCAACCATCCAGACAACCAATGCAGCCCCGGCAACCAAGACGCTCAAAGCCACCCAAGCAACAAGGCAAGCTAAACACAGCAGTAAAAGCCGCGCTTTTTTCCGTGCTTGGCATTCTATTACTTAGCGGGATTTTTATCGGGGTTAACCGTCTGGTTTTTGCAACGGCAACAGGCCGGGAAATCCCACTGGACACTGCCGAGCCTACCCCGCCTGTGATTGACCGCTTCGAAGCGGTACCGGAAGGCTTCCCCTTCCCGGAGTTTTATCTTTCATCACATCACCCAGACGGCGGTTTTGGCCCAGGTGCCCTTACCGCGGAAGAGGCCGCACTTGTTGGCGCGAAGTATATCTGGGAGATGTTTGGGGCGGATATCAGCGGCACAACCATGCATATTAATATCGGCAGCTTCCCCTCAAGCACTCGCTCCCAGTGGGAGGGAAGTGTCGGGGTTTCTGGCGTCACACCACACCCAGATTGGTATATGACATGGCTGTTTAGCTTTGCAATTGACGCAATCAACGGCGAGCGGCTGCACATCAACGATCACAATAAAAGAGGAGACGGTGAAGCAATAGACGCGTCCGTCGTAGGCCTAAGCCACGAGCAATTAGTCGAAACTTTTACAGTGATTGCACAGGCATATGCCCAGCGGCATTTCAATTTCTCTGAAATAGCAAGCGTTTCATATGAAGGAACGCGAGGCATGTCCGATTACCGGATATACATCGAAGACGCCCCGCCAAACTTTATCATTACCGGAGAACCATGCTGCCATGTTTGGAGTGGCGAGACATTGCTTCACTTTACCGCAATAGACGATACAGGCCGCTCTGCGCGCCTTGCAATTTCTATGGAAACCCGGCGGCTTACGTCCCTTACAACCCAGCATAATGACATCATACCCGGCTGGGAGGCTAACCCACACGGCGGCCGCTACCCAATGACAGAATACGGCCCTTGGCTTAGCCTTTACCTAGGCCCACATCAGCGGATAACCGCGATACAACTGCTAGAGCCTACAGACCAGCATTTGTTTTACGAAGAAATAATGCCGACACTTACCTTGCCAATTATAAATGAACCGCCAACCCAGCAGTATATCAGCATGGATTTCAGTGGCGACCTCTTCCCGCTAAATGTGACTATAACCCGCCGCCGAACAGACCTAATCGGCCATCATCATTTTTCTACACAATGGGCATACCTTGTTGCCCCAGGCGGCTGGACCCCCGGTTTGTATGAATATAAGATTCCCATTACAGACGACGGGTTTGATCATTTTTACTTTGTGCGCACAACCTGGCCGGATGGCATCTCGACCAATGTCTTTAGAGTAAACAGCAGCGATAGAGCACTGCAAACAGAGCATAGCATAGCCGACAACGAGGGTGATGATTATCCACAACCTTCGGGCGAACCGGAAGCAAGGGACATCGCATGGGTTATTGAGCCAACCCTTGACTATATGTTGATATGGAATTGCAGCTGCGGCCGCTTCTTTGCATCAAGCGGAAGGGGGCTGGGATTAGAGATCGACACCCACACCGGACAAACAACCGAGCCGGGTGCCCACGGCCACGGAAGCATAGGCCCCCCAATTGTATTTGACCGCCAGCGTCAGTTAATTGGCCATCCCGGTATAGGTGGCGGATACCATTACTTGATGGGAATGCACTCGATTGACGAGTTTAGTCGCCTACTAACCAACTACTGGGCAGATGTATATGATGGTGCTGAGGGGCTTGATTTCGGAAGCTGGCGCAATCCTCTTGACGGACCTATTGTTATCGAGAGTGTGGATTCTTATATGCGTAATTACTGGGAAATGGAATATATGGACATTAACAACGAGCTTAGCACCATATCTTACTGGACATTGTATCCAGAAGCATTTTTAGGCAACTTTGCCCTAATGTACAACCGGCAGTTTACAACAGATTTTATCTTCGACGGTGTAAACAACCACTATGCAGACTGGCAAGTGGTTACCGACAGCGGCATCATTGCCGTAAGCAAAAACGGGGAATGGGGCTTGGTTGACCGGCTTGGCAATACGCTTATAGATTTCATGTTCGACAACCTGGTAATCATCGACGAAAACACTGCCTTTGCAAGACTGCATGATAAGTATGGCATATTAAACATCCCTCAAACAGTTGAAGCGTTGCGCCCCTAGGAGGTGGCACTATGAATAAGAAAAAACTAATCGCACTGATATGTGTGCTTGCAGTTGCTATGACAGCCGTTCCGTTTTTTGCGGCATATGCCAACAGGCAGACCACCGTAACCCTTGATGGGCAGCTAATCCTATTTACAGACCAGCAGCCGATAATGGAAAGCAACCGGGTACTTGTGCCAGTCCGTGGTGTCTTCGAACATATGGGTTTCGAAGTGCGATGGGATTCCACCGCAAGAATTGCCTGGCTTACAAGTGAAGACACAATAATTGTAATACCGGCAGGCTCTCAATCCTTCTTGGTAAACGGCCGGCCGATAACCCCCGATGTACCTCAGCGTATGGAAAACAATCGAATGATGCTTCCTCTAAGGGCAGTTGCGGAAGCGGTGGGTGCCACCGCCCAGTGGAATAATGTAAATAGGGTAGCGCAGATAATCAGCCCTTCACCGTCACCAACGCCGACGCCAACGCCGACCCCAACGCCAACACCGACTCCAACCCCCACGCCGACCCCAACGCCCACCCCAACGCCCACCCCAACGCCCACACCAACTCCAACCCCAACGCCGACCCCAACGCCCACCCCAACCCCAACGCCCACACCAACTCCAACCCCCGTACCATCACCCACACCTATCCCCATCGTAGACATCCAGCATCTACTAGGCCATGGCCAAGATCTGGCCTCACTTGAAAGCCAACGCCCCCACTTTGGCTACCAAATCAACGTATCATACTTCGGCTCGAACGAAAGAACTTACCACTTCGCCAATGGCCTAAATGTAGACACCCGCTTTAGCATTCGCGCAATAAGAAGCCTACGCATTAATTTCATTGAAGCTGAGGACAATCTGGCATTCAACTTTAATGGAATAAACGGAGCGTCAACCCGGGACAATGTCACAGCCATATTTGGAAGCAATCCCTACTATATATTGAATGACGCAAACTACGGCGGCATATCGGCAGCGGCGCATTACAAGTACAGGGTAGGGGACTACAGGAATGTCACCTTTGCTTTTGATGACTATGGCCGTGTAATAGGGATTAACTTTACTATACGTTCAGATGCGTCGTTGCTATAAAGGTTGTTTTAGGATACATTGCAGAATCATAGCATACTAAATTGTTTCCATCATAGTTTCTATCCGATATGGGCTTTTGGCCGGGAATCCATACACTGGATTCCCAGCCAAAAGCCCTTTTTTATATGCTTCTAGTAAGATATAGTCAAAGAACCAGAAAAACAGAGTGCGAAGCGCAGGATTTTTGCCTATACACTTGTGTTATCACAGCCATGCTGTGTTATAATTATCCATAGATATTTTAATTCGATATAACAAATACAAAAACGAGGTGACTAATGAGACAAATCAACAAGCCACAAAAGGTGATAATCGCCCTTGCGCTGGCCTTTATCATGGCCATATCCCCAGCAATACCGTTTATGCAGCCCACTACCCTACTGGCACAAGAATATCAGTTGGGAAATGTAAACGCAGAGCCTTTCGAACTACGCTTAACCGCAGAGGCACGTGACCTTGTTCTATATGATTTCGACTACTTAATAAGCATAATATTAGAAAACACTCCCTGGAAGAGTGTAATAAACAGACGTCTCGATATGGATTTTATGGAGTATGTCCAGGAGCTTCGGGACTTTTTACTTAACCTAGACTCACTTCTTTTCCCACTCTCACTTGAGGAATACGAAGAACTTCTTGGTATGCCACTTTACGAGTTCTGGTTCCCAATCCATGACAGTACCGACCCGCGATATATTGCGGCGACTTTTATCGGTTATTTCCTGTGGATGGCATCATCCCCATTTGAAGGCATCGGGCATATGTTTCCCCGTGCGCTTCCTATGTACACACTGCAATACAGCATGATGCGCATCAATTACCATGACGGATATATAGACCGTGAAACCGACCCGGATTTCGCGCTGCGCTATGATACATTCACCCACCCAACCGTAAGATGGTTTTATGGGGAAATTGATGTTGATCTGTATGCCGAGGCTTTAAGTGTCTTCCCAGAAGTGGATGACAATATCGTTACCCAGATAATCAGCCCCGGAGAAATCGCTTACTTACAGATTGACAGCTTTGCAACCTCGGCAGCGTTTGACGATTTAATAATCGCCCCATTTTTCGAGGAAATAAGGGACTTTGACCATTTGATTATTGATATAAGAGGCAATGGCGGCGGATTTATGTTCAATTTTACCCACAACATAATGGGTAGGTTAATCCACGAACCTGTTGAGGTTACCAGCCACGAGTTTTTCACAGGCGGTCCACTTGCGACTCGTGCTATGAATGCAGTAGTCGAAAGCACTGCATATAGATTTTCAAATGTCGATAACAACGCGATAAATCAGTGGTATACCATTGAAGTGCTGCCAGCAAGGGATTTTATTGTAGATAGAAGGATGTTTGCCTTTAACCATGCAGACCTACTGCGCCTAGACTATGTAATGGTAGAAAGAAACTGGGTTTTCCCAACCGGTGACAATTTGACCTTTGACGGCAAAGTGTGGCTGCTTATAGATGGCGGCTCTGCATCGGCTTCATCAGAGGCCACTTTGATGTTGATGGAAACCGGGCTCGCCACTGTTGTTGGCGAAAACACCTCTGGTGTAATGGCCGCCCAGCATTTTTATCAAATACTACCAAATACCGGCCTGCTGTATCGCATAGATGTTGGATACAGAACAGATGCCGATGGCCGTTCTCTTGAAGCTTATGGTATCGCCCCGGATGTCCGCAACTTTTACGGCATGGACGCACTTCAGACTGTGCTTGAGTTGATTCGCGACCCCTATGCAACCGATCCAGCAGCGGCAATGGCTGATGTCTCAGACAACGATATAGCCGACGACCCAGGCGAGGACACTCTTGATGAAGCTGATAGCACCATAGCCCCTGCCGACGAGCCAGAGTATGACCCATTCGAGAGCATCCCCTGGGGTGCAGCCAGCTTTACAAGTCACCCGCTTCTAGGTACATGGGCATGGGATTATGATGACTCGTTTATATACGAACTTCGACCAGACGGCACCGGTGTTAGGGGCTTCTACTTCCACAGAAACGATATATATTGGTATGTTTACAACAATAACCTGTTTATCAAGTCAAACAATCTTATCGAACATTGGACGTTCACAATTGTAGATGGTGTGCTAACGATAACAAGTGCGCAGATAGACGGGATAACTTGGAGTTATCTTCGGCAGTAATACAGGCATTGATAGTGCGCGTTGTGTGACAAAAAATCGCTTTTATCACAAAGGACATAACCACCCGACGCCACCCTGGATCACTGTTCCTCAAAATGGAAAAACCCCGTTTTCTGAGGTTTTTAAAACCTTTTTCCAAAACGACAAAAGCTTAGGTTGTTTGTTAGCAGGGTGGCGTGACGATATTTGCATGAGGAGGTTGCGATGTCGCACCGTAAATTACTTGTTATATTAAGTATATTCAACGCAGCAGTGAACACAGTGTATTTGGTTAGGTTTATAGGTGTCCTTCCGCCGGAAGATGTCGTCTATGGCTATGTGCCGTGGTTTATGTCATTTGCATTGCCTAATACTGTTTTTGCCTTGCTTGCATGGCTTTTGGTGTATGCATTGCTAAAAAAAGCTGACGGTTTAGCGGTGATTGCAGGCCTAGTAAATGCTGGGGGCTTGATTTTCCATGCATTAAACGGTCTGATGTTTGGCTTTTATACGGGTTTTCTTAGAACGATGACATTTAACGCAGTATTCGAAATTGTAGTGTATTTATACGGTTTGTGTCTCGCTGTATTTTATATCACACAGTTTTCGAAGGTTATTGCAAGGAATACAAAGGTGTCATGAATATTAATACATGCAAAGTTTTTATCAAAATAGCTTTGTTAGTTAGTTAATAGATCAAAAATCCCCATTCATTGTTTAAATGGCACAAACCAAATAGTCCAAAGTCATGGCTACAATGTTTATTAAGCAGCAGCGAAAGGTAGTGCTAATTTCCCAGAAACTGCCAGAGAAAAATCAAATATAAAAGACTTGACAGTAAGGAAATAAAGGCCTATAATGGCGTTCGTCTCACCCGCTGGAGAGACAAGAAGTGCCAAAAAAGGCAACAAAAAATCC
>Ga0123355_10009773_pt1 | contig 14628 bp, 12 predicted proteins | sample TergutEmb28metaG_3_FD_89872 | JGI IMG/M metagenome (GOLD analysis project Ga0123355, IMG submission 89872) | Embiratermes neotenicus P1 segment gut microbial communities from Petit-Saut dam, French Guiana - Emb289 P1 | ecosystem: Host-associated > Arthropoda: Insects > Digestive system > Gut ...
ATGTGTCAAATGTTAAGGGTAGGCCATAATATAATGCTACAGTAAAACCCGCCAAGTATATACTTGGCGGGTTTTTAACGTGCGTTTTAAAAATTAATTATCTTCATCTTCACCTTGGTCGTCGTCATCGTTGTCTTGATCGTTTTCGTTTACATATGCGTACTCATACTCATCATTGTCGTTGTCGTTGTAAGCATACTCATCATTGTCGTTATCGTTGTAAGCGTACTCATCATTGTCGTTGTCATTGTAAGCATACTCATCATTGTCGTTATCGTTGTAAGCATACTCATCATTGTCGTTGTCGTTGTAAGCATACTCATCATTGTCGTTATCGTTGTAAACATACTCATCATTGTCGTTGTCGGCATACTCATCATTATCGTTATCATTGTCGTTATCATTGTCGTTATCATTATCGTTGTCGTTATCATCCTCTTCAGAATCAGGAGGGGTATCCAACAAGATAAGAACAAGCCAGCCATTGCCCGGAATTGTGATATTGAAGTAACCATTTTCATCTAAAATGCCGTTTACGATTAAATATGTCAAACTATGCTGATTACGTGGATTTTCTAAGAACCAGAAAAGACCTGCAAGTCTTGTCAATTCTTCTTCGGTAAATCCTTTGTTAGACACATTTAATGATACAGTAGTTTCAACATTTTGGATTACTACATTATTAACGATAACGTTAACTTCTTGCACTACAGATACAAACTTTTGTCTCAATTCAACAACAGTTCCGGCACCTTTTGGTAATCTTCTGGCACCACGGAATTTGCGGTCTAATTCGCGCTCTTCTCTAACTTCGTTGATATTGATGGTAACGTTTGTACTGGAGTCTATATTCCAAGTTTTCATTTGGGTATAGTTTATAGTAACGTTAACATTGCGGGAAGGTTGTGTGATAACTAATTTACCACCGGATTGAATAAGAGTCTCAATGTTTCTACCCATTATGATAACGTTGTTTTGTCTTGGATTTAAGGAGATTTCTACTACCGGAGGTCTGTTTTCACGTTTTGCTTGGTTTATTACGTTGGTGATTATAACATTAGTAACAGAAACGTTAACAACTGTTATTCTGTTTATTATGTTGATGTTAACTGTAGTGGAAGATCCTCCAGATGGTCTGGATGGCTGATTATTGCTTGGGCCGGGACGGTTGTCTTGATTGCCCGGTGTAGCTACTTCCAAAATAGAGATGTCGCTTATGTCTTCAAACAGTTCATTTCCGTTTTTGTCTACAAGAACAACACGTAAAGACCATTCGCCGCCGCGTACATCATTAGATGCACCGCGAAGTTGCAAAGCAATCCTCTCAAAACGTCCATTGGAAATGTCTTTGCGCAAGATATAGCCGGTGCCGCCCGGGCCTTCCCAAACTTCATCATCTCTTAGCCATTCAAAGTACAATTTGTAGAAATTGGACTGAAGTGCTGCTTGAGTGAGGTTTGCACGAAGGTGGAAATTAACTGTAGAATTAGCATTTACAGTTTGTCTTTCAGGAAAAGTTTGACGATCAAATTCTACGCCGCCGGATGGAGTACAAACTTCTTCGTCGTCACATTCATCGTTGTCATTGTAATCGCATTCGCAATATTCTTCGTCACAATCTTCATTATTACCATTTTCATCATTGCCGTTTTCATCGTTGCCATTTTCACATTCGCAATCTTCTTCGTCGCAATCTTCATCGTTGTCGTTATCGTTGTCATTGTAATCACATTCGCAAACTTCTTCGTCGCAATCTTCGTCATTGCCATTGTCGTTGTCATTGTAATCACAGTCACAATATCCATCTTCACAATCTTCATCGTTGTCATTGTAATTGTAATCGCAGTCACAATATCCATCATCGCATGGATCTACCGGATCAGTTGGATCTACCGGGTCAACCGGATCTGTAGGATCAACAGGATCTGTAGGATCAGTTGGGTCTGTAGGATCTACCGGGTCAGTAGGATCAACAGGATCTACCGGGTCAACAGGATCTGTAGGATCAGTTGGGTCTACTGGATCTGTAGGATCTGGGTCAACAGGATCTGTAGGATCAGTTGGATCTACTGGGTCAGTTGGATCTGTAGGATCAACTGGGTCTGTAGGATCCGTTGGATCTACTGGGTCAGTTGGATCTGTAGGATCCGGGTCAACAGGATCTGTAGGATCAGTTGGGTCTGTAGGATCCGTTGGATCAGGGTCAACCGGATCTGTAGGATCCAGTGGATCATCATCCACAAATGGATCGATTGCAACTGCTTCGATGTCTTGTGCATAAAAAGCATTGCTCGGCACCATTGCCACTACTAGTGCTAACACCAGTAGCATAGCCAATTTCTTCTTCATGCATCTTCTCCTTTCTTGCATCCTTTGGAATTAAAAACTACCCCAATAGCAGGATGCGTTCCCTAGAAATTTTCTTGGTTACATAAGTATATCGGCAGGACTGAATAAGGAAATAACATGTAGACAATCCCTGTCATCAAACTGAAACAATTACTTTTTTCGTTTACTGCTTGTATTTGTTTTAATTTTGTTTGATTTAATCTTATTTGATTTAGAATTTTTGTTTTTATCTCGCGTTACAAGAGGCTTAATTAAACATTTTTTATCGAAGCCAATTAAATCATTTCTATTTGCTTTAATGAGAGCTTCTTTGACTAAACTATAATTTTTTGGTAAACGAAATTGTAATAAAGCCCTTTGCATAGCTTTTTCTTTTTGGCTTTTGGGTACATAAACTTTTTTCATTGTTTGTGGATCCATCTCAGTAAAATACATACAAGTTGATAATGTCCCGGGGGTTGGATAAAAGTCTTGCACTTGTTCAGGAGTATGATTTATTGTTTTTAAATAATGAGCAAGCTCTATAGCAGCGTTAAGATCGCTTCCGGGATGGCTGGATATTAAATAGGGAACTAAATATTGCTGTTTATTTATGCGAGCATTAAAATTTTGAAATTTTTCAGCAAATTTTTTGTACAAGTTAAAATTGGGTTTTCCCATTTTTTCTAAAACTTTATTTGATACATGTTCTGGAGCAACCTTTAACTGTCCGCTTATATGATGGGTGCATAATTCTTTAAAAAAAAGGTCTGACTTATCGCTAATAAGATAATCATATCTTATCCCGGAGCGTATAAAAACTTTTTTAATACCCGAAAGTTGCCGTAATTTTTTTAACAAACTTGAATAATCTGAATGGTCTATTTTTAAATTTTTGCAAGGGGTAGGAAATAAACATTGTCTATTCTTACAAGCACCATGGGTTAATTGCTTTTCACATGCGGGCATTCTAAAATTAGCTGTAGGGCCACCAACATCATGAATATATCCTTTAAATGTAACATCATGCGTAAAGTTTTCCGCTTCCGCTATTATGGATTTATGGCTTCTTGATTGCACAATGCGTCCTTGATGGAAGCTTAGGGCACAAAAATTACAGCCGCCAAAACAACCTCTATTGCTGATAATGCTAAATTTAACTTCATCTATGGCAGGTACACCACCATCTTTTTCATACATAGGATGATATGCGCGGGTAAAAGGTAACGAGTGGATTTTGTCAAACTCGCTTGTTGTAAGAGGAGGAGTCGGTACATTTTGTACTATATAAACATCATTGTAAAATTCAACTAAAATTTTAGCAGTTTTAAAATCGGTATTATTATATTGTATTAAAAAACTTTTTGCGTAATTTTTTTTCCCTTTTGGATCATAAGTTGGCAACATTATGTAATCCTTTAAATGGGAAATATCTTTTGTTCTATAAAGGGTACCCTTTACATTTTTGATGCTTTCCGCCGGGTTGCCGGCATCTAAGGCATTAGCTATTTCAATAATTTGCTTTTCGCCCATACCATAGACTAACAAATCCGCTGACGAATCTAAAAGTATGGAGCGTCTAAGTGCATTATCCCAATAATCGTAATGAGACATGCGCCTTAAACTGGCTTCTATCCCACCCAATATTATAGGTACTGTTTTATAAGCTTCACGAATTTTGTTGCTATATACAATAGTAGCACGGTTGGGGCGTTTACCACTTACCCCACCGGGAGAGTAGGCATCTTTTTTTCTTTTTTTTAATGCAACTGTATAATGGTTAACCATAGAATCAATATTGCCCCCGGTTACTAAAAATGCTAAGCGAGGACGACCAAATTTTGTGAAGTCCCCTATGGTTTTCCAATTAGGTTGAGGCAATATCGCTACGCTGTATCCGGCATTTACAAGAACTCTGCCAATTACACTTGCACCAAAAGAAGGATGATCTACGTAGGCATCACCTGTTACAAGTACAAAATCCACTTGACCATTTATTTCTTCTACTGTCATCGGTAAAAATTTCATAATCAACCTCGCGTCTAGTATTCACATTGCCTAAGTATAACAAATCTTCACGCATTCATAATATAAAACGCGCCCAACCGGTGACAAAATGAGACCGGTTGCGTGCATGGCTTTAACAGGAAAATTCCGTTTTAATCGCATTAATTGCTATGCCCATCATCAAATTTTTAATGAAAAAAATTTCTTTTCTACCACATTTTTTTGTATGCAAAAAGGCACGCAGGGATGTCAGTTTTTTGACTGAAATCACCCGCGTGCCCAATTATCACGCACTTTTTTTATTGCCGCGCAATCGCACGCCAGTCTAAATCACCTCTATCCAATGCTTGAAGCAAAGCTTCGGCAGTGGCTAAATTGCTGGCTACAGGAATATTGTGTACATCACATAATTGTAGCACAGAGTCTATATCCGGCTCGTATTGCTTTTTGTGCAGAGGATCTCTTAAAAAAATGACCAGATCAATGTCATTGTGGGCTATATGAGAACCTAGCTGCTGTTCTCCTCCCAAATGGCCTGCTAAATATTTGTTTACAGGTAAATTGACAGCCTGTTCTATTAGCTGGCCCGTTGTACCCGTTGCATATAGTTTGTGTTGGCTTAGTATATGTCGATATGCTACGCACAGGTTTTCCATTAATTTCTTTTTATTATCGTGAGCCAACAAGGCTACATTCATTAATATCACCTTTAGTCGTTAGATTCAAACATGGATCGAGTTCGGGAAAGCCCTACATTTAATACCAGACCTATAGCCGCCATATGCACCCACATAGAGGTTCCACCATATGACATAAAAGGAAATGGCATACCTGTATTAGGTAACAGGGCTGTTACTACACTTACATTTACAAAAGTTTCAAATATAAGTTTGCCTGCCACACCGGCAGCAATCAAGCGTCCCAGATTATCCGGTGCTCGATAAGCTATTAGCAAACATTTAACTATAATGATTCCAATTATAGCCAAAAGCACCATACTACCCACAAAACCAAATTGCTCTGCTGCTACAGCAAAAACAAAGTCATTGTGACCATGGATTACAAAAGTACTATTTTGCATAAATCCTCTACCATACAAACCGCCGCTGCCTATGGCAAATAAAGACCTTTCCATTTGTAACGAGGCATCAGAACCTGCTTCTAAATATAAAAAGGTTTGAATACGCTGCAATTGGCGTTCGTTAAGGATCTGAGAAATAATAATTGGATATTGGCGCAACATATCAAAATAAAATATAGTCATCATAGGTAATGCCAATAACATAGTTATTATAATAGTACGCAAGTATAGGCCACCAATAAATAAAATGGTTAATGAGATAGCAATCAGTACTGTTCCGGCGGATAATGAAGGCTGTATAATTACCATAATTATTGGAATGGTTGCTAAAACCAAATACAACGCCAGCCATATAAAACGATTTATATTCTCTCGCTTATCTATAAAAGTTGCTAAAGATATAATCAAGAAAACTTTAGCAAATTCTGATGGCTGAACACTTACATCAAAGCCTCCGGGAAATGGAATGCGGATCCAACGGGCAGTACCGGTTATATTGTCCGGCCCTATCAATAGCACTGCCGCCAGCAATGCTATACATATAACATAAATAGGAATGTAAAACCGCGCAATAAAACGATAATCCACAAACGCCATAATAAGCATTACTATTACACCGGTTATTACATGGAAACGCTGCTGGTCCGGCAAAGTTGCATAACGTGGTAAAAGTTCTGCAAAAGCCTGTATCATCATTACTCCAATAAAGGAAAGAACTATTACCAATATTGCCAGTATATAATCAAATTCCCGCAGCTCCCGTTTAATACTCATACTTTACCCGGTACTTTTCGCACACCTTTAATAGGGATATTAGCAAATAATACCGGCACACTGCTTTCTTCTGTATCTGTTTGAGCAATTTGTATCTCCATGTCTGTTTCGTCTATCTCCATGTAGTTAGATATTGCATTAATGATGTCTGTTTTAAGCATTTCTAATACATGCGGCGAACAGTTGGAGCGGTCGTGGATTAGCAACAACTTTAGCCGATCTCTAGCTATATCGCGCGGCTGTGGCTGCGATTTTATCAAACCCAAAAGATCCATATCAATACCTACCTTTACAGCTTAAATACTTTTTTAAGCTTTGACATGATGCCGTCATCAATGCTTAAATCCATTAAAGGTACTGTTTCTCCTAATAAACGTCGGGTTATATTACGAAATGCCTGTCCTGCCCTGGATTCTTGATCTGTTACACAAGGTTCGCCACGGTTTGTGGATATTACTATGCTTTCGTCATCCGGTACTACACCAAGTACGTCTATGGCCAATATTTCTGTTACGTCTTCCAACGCCATCATATCTCCACGTTTTACCATGTCAGGGCGTATTCTGTTTAAAATAAGGAGCGGGTTACGTACTTCTGCCGCTTCAAGAAGCCCAATAATACGGTCTGCATCTCTAACAGCAGATACTTCAGGTGTTGTTATAACAATTGCCTTATCTACGCCGGATATTGCATTTTTAAAGCCTTGCTCTATCCCGGCAGGGCAGTCGATTAACACATAATCAAATTCATCACGTAAAGCGTCGCACAGCTTTTGCATCTGCTCCGGATTAACAGCATCTTTTTCCTTAGTTTGAGCGGCCGGAAGCAAGCATAAGTTGTTATATCGTTTATCCTTAATTAATGCTTGTTTTAATCGGCAATTTCCATCTACTACGTCTACAATGTCGTATACTATTCTATTTTCAAGTCCCATTACTACGTCCAAGTTACGGAGACCAATATCTGCGTCTACTAAAACTACACGCTTGTCATGAACGGCTAACCCGGCCCCTAAATTTGCAGTAGTGGTGGTTTTGCCAACTCCCCCTTTTCCTGACGTTATCACATAAACTTCGCTCATATTTTTTTCCTCCTTGTTTAGCAGTTTGAAGAAGTATCAAACAGTTTTATGTATAACTTTGATTCACTAATGGTGCAACAAAAACTTGACCTTCTTGTATATAGGCACATGAAGGTGTTCTCTTTTTCTTGTCATTTGGTATATAGGTAATAATATTTGCTATACGTAATTGGGTTGGCCAAAAAACCAGGCCGGACACAAAACATTCCTCGTTGCCGGTACAACCTGCATGTACCATTCCTTTTAATGAGCCTAACACTATAATATTGCCTTCTGCTACAATTTCACTTCCCGGGTTTACATCTCCAAGCACTACAACAGATCCGCTGTAGCGTATTGATTGTCCGGATCTAAGCCCACCCTGATGATAGGATGTGTTATATATATTGTGCGGCAAATGAGCCGGGGAGGTGTCTGCTATAAAAGTTGGATTAGGCGGTTTAAATAAGCCTTGCTCTGCAACATAAGGGACATCCAGGCTGGTTTCTGTTGTTATAATTTTTAAAAGCTCTTGCTCTTCCTCTTCAGATAACTTCCTGCCTGTAAAAGACACATTAGATTTTGCGCCTTCAAAAAATTGTTTGGTTTCCACTACTCTGCGATGAAAATGTATCTTTAGGTCATCGAATGATATAGCGGGATCAAGAGAGATGGTTATTCCATCCCTCCGTCCTTTTAATATAACTGCATTATGATATACCAACTTTGCTTGCATGTTATCACCTCAAAGCTAGTTTTAATTGGCTACCGCATAATTGCATTTACTTGTTGTGGCCTTTCTATTTCAATTTCGGGCCTTAAAAATGCGTAAATAACATCCCGGGCTATATGCGTGGCAGATGCAGACAAAACCCTGGTTTGACCAAACGGAACAACAACGTAAACTGCAATTTGCGGATCTTCAAAAGGAGCATAACCGCCAAAGCTTGAATGGTCTAATCGGGTAGGGATTTGTTGAGCAGTTCCTGTTTTGCCTGCTACTCTGATAGGGAAGCCTCTAAAGTTATTAACGGCTGTGCCGTGGCCTTCTGTAGCTAGTATCATACCACGTTGTATTGCTTGTAATGTACTGTCAGCAAGTACCATTCCTGTATCATCCGGGGTTGGAGTGGTTTGCATAATTACATCTCCACGATAATTAGCAATACTGTCAACCAAATGTAAAGGTAATCTTTCTCCATTGTTAGCTATTTGAGCCATGTACCGTGCCATAACAGCAGCGGAGTAGTTGTTGTAAGATTGACCAATAGCTGTACGTACGGTATCCCCATCAAACCAATCAAAACGATCCCTTGGGGTAAACTCGTCACGGTTAAGGTGAATAAATTCTTTGAGCTGTGGAGATGACATAACATTAGGGGTTCTGGCACGGTTAATGGTATCCGAATGTTCTCCAATTTCAACGCCGGATCTTTGATTGAGTCCAAAAAACTCCATAAAACGATTTAGATACTCTATTCTGGAATGTTGACTGTTACCTAGCCTAAAAGCAGTTTCAAAAAAGAAATAGTTGCAGGAAATAGCAATAGCTTGTGCCACATTAATTGCACCATGGCCTGCACGAGACCAGCAATTTACAGGAGGACGACCGGCACGTGTAAATGTAACCCTGTCAAATATGGTGCTTGTTGGAGTAATAACCCCGGCTTCAAGCCCTGCTGCTGCTGTTATCATTTTAAATGTAGAACCCGGTGCTCTGGCTTCCATAAATGGACGGTTAATCATTGGATGAGTGGGATCTAATCCGTTAATCCGTTCATAATACTCTGCATCTATGCGGTTAGCAAGCCGATTGTTATCAAAAGAAGGGTAGGACACTGCGGCCAATACGCCCCCGGTTCGTACATCCACTACCACTACCGAGCCTGTGGCAGGGTCAATGTTAATCATCTGAGGCGTAAGCTCGCCTAAGCGCAACTTTTCTATTATGAAAGAGTTAACTGTAGAACGTCCTGCACGTACCCTTGCAGAAAAATCGTTATAGTCAGAAAGTATCCCCATATCCACCATAGCTGTAAGAATCATTGCAGGAGTAATACTTCCGGATCGTATCCCATATATTAATATTTGCCTAATTTGAGGACGTTCATCCCAACGGCCAACAGCTTCCGGAAATTGTTCTAAAATATACGAACGTAACGCATAAACAGCACCGTATTCATCTTCCGATTCCATAATCTCTCTTATAGGTATCCAGCCGCCTTGTACCAAATTGGTTAAGACCTGTTGATGCGGGATTGGCCTTTCACGAGAATCGCCACCGGGAGTGGTATTTTGTAATCTGCGGATGGCAATTTCTGTAAGGTAATCTTTTAGAATATAATATGTTCTCCTCTGCATATCAATGTCTATAGTGAGGAAAATATCATTTCCGGGTATAGATTGCGTTACTTGATGCATAGTGCCTACCCGACGGCCTGTAGCCGGGTGAATTTCTACCAACTGAGAGCCTTGCTGACCCCTCATTAGGGTTTCTTGCGATCGCTCAAGCCCTGTTTTGCCAATCATGTCATCGTCGCCGTAGCCTTGATCCGGGAAGGCCGCAAGGTCATCTACATTAACCCGACCGGTGTAGCCTAATATATGTGCAAAATAAATTCCCTGAGGATATTCCCGCAAGGTCATAATTTCTATCCCGACCCCGGTAAAAAATGTATTACGTTCTTCTATAGCAGCTACTGTTGCAAAAGATACATCTGTAGCTATTACAAAAATTTCCGGCCTAAATCGTCGTAAAAATATTTGGCTTCTAAAATTTAATATTCGCCTAACATCTTCATTGGAAAGATCAGGATCTATTCCAAACCATTCTCTTAGATACAAAAAAGATTCTACAGCCGTAGCATCTCGCGGATTTGGTACAGCCATATCATCTTTCCAACGGAATTCCCTGTTTTGGCGATTCTCCGGCGTAGAGCCGCCCAAGGTAAATTCATATGGCCACTCTGTTGTCATAGGAAAATCTATGACAAAATCCTCGTTATTTCTTTCAAAAATCCTTGTCAACTCAAGAAGGGCATCATTAGAAATTCCAATAGTAGAGTCCATTGTTACTATATAGGCAGTATTGTTGATAGTTAAAGGCCGTCCAAAACGATCGTAAAGATTACCGCGTGGAGCAGGGATCGAAAGCTCTACCGTGGTCGTGGGGGGCGGTGCAATACGAAAAGTATCTGATATTATGATTTGCAGATAAAATAATTCTGCAACTAATACATAAAATAAGATTACTGTTAAAATCAATAGCCATATAATACGATTAGTTAAAAGTCTTAAAGCCATTTTACCGGTATCTTCTACAAGCTCACGCAACTGATCTCACTCCTTAAATAGATTGCGTCGGTCATCTTCAAAATTTTCAATTTTACTGTTTATTACAAACATTAGGCTATATAGAGGTATGGCTACAGAAACAGTATAAATTGTAGTAGGCAGTATAATGGTTCTAAAGTAAAACCAGAAATTCCAACCGCCGCCTAACAGAAAATTTAAAACAAAAAATAGCACTTGATAAAAAATTGAAGCCACTATCACTATCCCAAATGGCAAAAAAAAGTTATCTTTAAAATAATCTTTAAAAGGCTTACCGGCCAAATAGCCGGTTAACATGCCTAACATTGCATATAAACCTATTACATGGCCACCAAATAAATCATGAATAAGGCCAGAAAAAAAACCAAATATTGCACCTTCTACATCACCACGTAAAATACCATAGCTAATAATAAAGATAAGAGCAGTGTCCGGGTTAACACCTAAAATAGATACTCTTACTAATATTGTGGATTGCAATACATAATTGAATAGGATCAAAACAGCCATACAGCCAACACGCATCATAACATAAACTTCTTCCTAAACCTTTAATTCGTATATCCATAGAACTCTTAGAGCCTGTTTAATAAAGATCTTCTGCATCCTGATCTTCCGGGCTAAATAATTGATTAACTACCAAAACATGCTCAAGCCTCCGCACATTAGCGGATGGCCTAATAATGGCATATTGGGCTAACCCATCCGGGGTTGGGCGCACCTCCACTACAGTACCTACACTGATTCCGGGAGGAAAAAGACTAAACGTAGATGTTACAATTTCGTCATTTATCATTATTTGAGCTGTGGTGCTTATGTACTCCATGCGCACCAATCCTGCCTGCATCAGGGTGCTGTCGCCCATTACAACGCCTGTATCTTCTGTACGTACACTTTGTACTGCAACGGCAAAGCTATCATCTATCAAAGATGTAATTGTTGAAGAGTTGGGTGTTACCTGATGAATAACTCCTACAAGCCCACCGTCACCAAGGACTGCCATGTTGCGGGCAAAACCATCATTGCTACCTCGATCTATGGTAAATCTGTTGTTCCAAGCGGAAGGGTTGTGCCCTATGATAGTTGCGCCTACAATAGGCAATTCGGAATAGCGTCTGCGAATATATAAAAGTTCTGTAAGCCGCAGGTATTCTTCACCGGCCAATTGCAATCGTTGATTTTCTATCTGAAGCCAACCAATTTCATCACGCAACCGAGCATTTTCCTGTTGGAGATAGCTCATTTCCCACAAAAGAGATACTCTGGATGTTACCCAGTTGGTAGCCGCAGTAGCACCACTTTGCAAAGGAACAACTACATATCCCAAAGAACGGGCAATTACAGTGGGCCTAAAATCCGGGTTAAAAGTTATGATCATGGCAACAATGCAAATGCCCATTCCAATAAGCAAAAAGATACGTTTATATCTGTGGATAAATGTCATATAAAATCACACCTTTAGTGTTTTAGAAGTAGTCAGTACATTTTTAAGATGTTTTAAATGTTGCAGCACCATGCCTGTACCATTGACTACACAGTACAATGGATTATCCGCTATTTTTACGGAAATGCCGGTTTCTTTTACTACCAGTTCGTCCAAGCCTTTTAGTAGTGCGCCTCCTCCTGTCAAAACAATACCATATTCAATTATATCTGCTGAAAGCTCCGGAGGAGTTTTTTCTAAAGTAAATTTTACTGCATCTACTATGGCAGACACAGGCTCTGCAATGGCTTGCGCTGCTTCGCCCATATTTATTGTAAAATTGCGGGGAAGTCCTGTTATCACATCACGTCCTCTAATCTCCCTTTCTTCCTTAAAATCAGTATTGCATATACAACCAATGGATTTTTTTAATTCTTCTGCGGTACGCTCTCCTATGGCTACACCATGCTCTCTTTTTACATAAGTTATTACAGCTTCATCCAATTCTTCACCAGCCATATCAAGAGATCTGCTTGTAACTATGCCCGCAAGAGATAATACAGCAACCTCACTTGTGCCGCCACCTATATCAACTACCATACTGCCTGTAGCTCTTTCAATGGGAAGCCCGGCTCCAATAGCTGCTGCCATGGATTCTTCTATAAGGTAAACATAGCCCACGCCGGCTCCGGAAGTTTGAGTTGCTTCCAGTACTGCACGTTTTTCTACATCAGTAACACCTGTAGGAACACAAATCAAAACCCGTGGACGTGTAACGATACGAGCCTTGCTTTTAACCTTGTTTATAAAATATTTAAGCATGATACGTGTAGCCTCATAGTCAGCAATAACCCCATCTTTTAAAGGACGCATAGCAATAATATGACCGGGGGTGCGGCCAATCATCCCTTGAGCATCTTCCCCTACAGCAAGTACTTCGTTAGAATTCATATCTATAGCTACTACAGAAGGTTCATCCAGTACAATGCCTTTTCCTTTTACATAAATCACTGTATTGGCAGTGCCTAAGTCTATACCCAGATCATTGGAAAACATGTAAATACTCCTTAATAAGATACCTAGCTATTACAGGAACTGTTTACAGTATTTCCAACTGCACCATTTTTTAACAATATTATACCAAATACAATGAAATAATCATACACTTTTTTCACTAGAAATAAAAGGGTGAATTGTTCACAGTACAAAAAAAACTATTGCACAATCATGCAATAGGCTTAATAGTAGATTCTATGTCGAATTTCATCTTAACTTCCAGTTTTTGAATATATTCCAATTCCATTATTCTTTGACCTTTGTTTGGAAGTCTTACAAGAGCTTTTTTAACAATTTGCAACAATTTTGTACCTTTTTTCTGATTTCCTGTTACAAAAAATTCATACGCTGCCCATACCCTCATAAACTCAATTTGCCCGGATTTGAGAAACTTCTGTAATTTCTTGTCGGTGTATATTTTTTGAGCCTTGCCATAATTAGGCTTGTATATGGTGTAGTAATACAACATATTTGCTTTAATTTGAAGGCGATAGAGTGAAGGTAATTTGTTAGCATAGCGTAGTTTATATAAGCATTGAGCAAATTCATCATACTTGCCTAAATCTTCTAAGCGACCGGACTCAAGCAAAGTTAAAGCAGCAATCATAAGATTGTTAAAATCAACATTTTCTTCTAAAAAAAATAATTTTTCATCAATGTCACGATATCGCTTTCCATCCATTAATTCACTATTAATATAGAAAATCATGTGCATTCCACGAGCAGCGTTTTTTGACTTTAAGGCATGTAATAAATTTATACCATCATTGGTTAAAGCTCGTACCGGGATTGCATTAACTAATGCAAGTAATAAATTAATGCTAAAACCAATTATAAAAAATGTCGCTAACGAACTTCCGGCGGGGGCAATAAGGAGCAACAAAAATAAAATTAAACTTAGAAAGGCATTAAATATTATCCCACCTAGATTGTATAATACAAACTTGTACTCTTTTGAATTCTTAGCAGGAGCCATCAGGCATTGACCGGGAAAAATGCTTGGCGATAAGGTAAACTTTATTCGATCATCTTCTTTAAATAAGATGAAAGGGCTTATCCTAAAAGAGCTGAAACGGTATCCGGTATAAAGGCCAAAAACTAAATGCCCAAGTTCATGAAAAATTATACCAATAAAGTAAAATACTAATATTGATACAATAAATGCAAGTACTGACATACTGCTAAAAAAATTATATAAAAAGCTTAGATGTTGGCTTTCAACGCCCATCAAAACCAGGAAAACCCCGGATATAATACCTAGTACAATTCCAATTATAAGACTGATTAATAGTTTAAGCATGGTAATGATTCTCTTTTCATTCTTACTTGAACCGGCGAAAAATCGCCATCGCCAATCCAGCATCTCAAGAGTTGAATGCAGCTTCTTAGTTTATCATACTTTTATCTACTCCGCCGCAGCAAAAAAGATACCCTGCTTTTATTGGCAAGGTATCTTTTTTCAATTAAGTTTTTTCAACTAAGAGCAACGTTTCTTAGCTATAAGCAATTATATTCAATTTTTAGGGTGCTATCCCATTATATATTGGAATAGCGAGGTCTCACGTC